>Ga0268277_1001154_pt1 | contig 18918 bp, 14 predicted proteins | sample saktaG_5_FD_190132 | JGI IMG/M metagenome (GOLD analysis project Ga0268277, IMG submission 190132) | Saline water microbial communities from Sakinaw Lake, British Columbia, Canada - sak_2010_1_5_50m | ecosystem: Environmental > Aquatic > Non-marine Saline and Alkaline > Saline ...
CATGTTGAAATTCTGTACCATCTCGAAGTAGGAGACGGTCACGCCTCCGGCATTGGCCAGGAAGTCAGGTATGACGTGCACACCCTTCTTGTAGAGGATATCGTCCGCTTCGGGCGTAGTAGGACCGTTGGCCAGCTCTACCACGACCCTGGCTTTGATATCAGCAGCATTTTGCTCGGTGATGACGTTCTCCATCGCCGACGGGATGAGGATGTCGACATCAAGCTCGAGGATATCTTCACTGGTGATCCTGTCCCCGGCCTTGAGGTTGCAGACCGATGTGGTCCTGGTCTTGACCTTCTGCGCCTCATCGGCGTCGATGCCCGTCTTGCAGTAGCAGCCGCCCTGGCTGTCACAGACCGCTATTATTTTAGAGCCGAACATCTCCTTGGCCAGTTTGGCCGCATAATACCCGGCGTTGCCGAAGCCCTGTACGGCGATAGTGGCCTTGGACAGGTCTATCTTCAGCTCCTTGGCGGCTTCGCGTATGCAGTACATGCCGCCCATGGCCGTGGCGTCGCCGCGACCCTTGGAGCCGCCCAGCGCCAGGGGTTTGCCCGTGATGACGCCGAACTGCGATTTACCGGCCATGGCTGAGTACTCGTCCATGATCCAGGCCATGATCTGCGGCGTGGTGTAGACGTCGGGCGCCGGCACGTCCCTCTCGGGGCCGATAAACTGGTAGACGGCGCGGGCATAAGCCCTGCTCAGGCGCTCGAGCTCGCCCTCGGACAATTCCTTGGGGTTGCAGATGATGCCGCCCTTGCCACCGCCCAGGGGCAGGTCGAGCAGGGCGCATTTCCAGGTCATCCAGGCCGCCAGCGCCCGGATGGTGTCGATCGTCTCGTCCGGGTGGAAGCGGATGCCGCCCTTGGCGGGGCCTTTGGCATCGTTATATTGCACACGATAACCCTGGAACACCCTGACGGCGCCGTTGTCCATGCGAACTGGCAGCGACAAATGCAGTTCGCGCAAGGGGTGTTTCAGCACCTCTGTGACATCCGCGTCCAGCTTCAGGATGCGCGAGCATTTGTCGACCTGCTTTATTACTATTTCAAACGGGTTGATCTGAGACATAACTCCTCCTCTTGAATTTAAATGAGATTGCATAAACCGCCTATTTGGGGATCGGCTTGACCGGGATCCCTTTGCTCTTCAGATAGTCCTTGGCTTCTCTGATGGATATCTCTCGGAAATGGAATATGGATGCCGCCAGGACGGCTGACGCCTTGCCTTTGACCACCGCCTCATAAAGGTGCTCCAGTGTGCCTGCGCCGCCCGAGGCTGTTACGGGCAATGACACGGCCTCAGCCACAGCGCGCGTCATCTCGATATCGTAGCCTTCCTTGGTGCCGTCGGCGTCCTTGCTCGTGAGCAGTATCTCGCCGGCCCCCAGTTTCTCGATCTTGCGCGCCCAGTCGACGATGGCCAGTCCCGTCGGCTCGTTGCCGCTCTTGATCACTACCTCCAGCCTGGGACGGCCGCTGCCCGCGGGATTCTTCAGGCCGTCCACGGCCACTACGATGCGCTCCCTGCCGAATTCACGCGCCGCCTGCTTGATCAGGTCAGGGTTGGTGACCGCGGCGGTGTTGATGGAGACCTTGTCCACTCCCGAGTCGATAAGCACCTTCATATCATCCAGGCTGCTGATGCCGCCGCCCACCGCGAAAGGTATGGTCACCTTTTCCACAACCTTGCGCACCCAGTCCAGGCGGGTCTTCCTGTTCTCCACGCTGGCGTAGATGTCAAGGAAAACGAGTTCATCAGCTCCCTCGCGGCAATAGGCTTCCGCTGCTTCTACCGGGTCGCGCGCATCCTTGATATCCACGAACTTTACGCCCTTGACCACCCTGCCTTCCCGGATATCCAGGCAGGGTATTATCTTTATCTCTTTCATTGAAGCAACTCCTCGAAATTAACCAGTTCCTTATATTCCACTACAGTGCTCATTGCGTGGGATTCCAACTGTATGCCCGCCTCTTCCACCGCTGCCACCGGGTTGAGGCCGCCCAGCAGGACGATGCCTACACGGTTGAGTTCCACCGCCACCTCGCAGACTGCTTCGCTCACCGACCCGAACACCAGGACGCCGTTAATACCGGCCTTGGCCAGCCCTGAGATGACCTCGTGGGCTATGGGACGGCAGATGGACGGTATCTCGCGGAAATTGGCCAGGATATTGCCGCTGCCCATCTTCACGGTGTGTGTAACGGATGTCATTCCGGCTTTGATAAATATCTCCGAAGGGTCAAGCGAGCATCCCGCGTATTGTATCAGCTCCACGAAGCGCAGGGGTTCGTGATACTGCATCTGCAGCAGACCGCCGAATTTGGAATCCATGGGTATGCCGGCCTTGAGCAGTGTCCCGTTGACCACTATGCTGCAGACCGTGGCCAGGCCGACGCTGTCCGCCGGGACGATGAAATCGCCGATCTTCTCGCCGGCGCGCCCCGCAATCATCAGGTTGCTGACGGTCAAACGCGAACTTATTACCGGCTTCATCAGGCGCATTGCCTTCTGGAAATCGGACCTTCTGAAAACAGTGATGTTGACAGGGATCATGCCGGTGCGTTTCTCAAGGTCGAAGGTGGTGCGGAAGGCCAGGAGCTCGATGCGTGACAGCGCAAAACCCACCTTGTCCTTGACCATGCCCTGCTTCAGTTCCCTCCGACCCAGCGGCGTGATTACACGACCGTCACGGCGGCCCGCTAGGCGTGTCAAACCCTGCTCATCCATCATCTTGAGGTGGTAGCGCACCGCCCTCTCGCCCAGGTCGATGCCTATGTCCCTGAGCTTACGGGCTATGACGATGGAGCCCATCGGCTCCTCTTCGCCGGCCAATACCTTTAGTATGGAGTAGGTCTTTCTTTCTACATCCCGGGTTTCAAATGTCATTTTCTTACGGTTAGCGGCAACCTATTGCCGTATTGTAACAAGTTCGGGAGGGGAATGTCAACAATTGTTCTGGCGGCGTGAGGTTAAAAGTATGAATCCAGTATGCCTGCTATCACGTGCAGCAAATATCAAGGCGTAGCTGTAATGATGCCAAATTGCCCGGATAAAAGTATAATTAAGCGATTATTGCCGGAAGGATTGATATGATAGAAGATATTTTGCCGGGCCTGTATAAAATCGAACTGCCTCTGCCCAGAAATCCGCTCAAATCGGTCAATTGCTATGTTATCAGGGGCAGTGACAGGAACCTCATCATAGATACGGGCATGAACCGTCCTGAATGCAGGGAAGTGATGTTGCCCGCAGTGCAAAAGCTGGGTATCGACCTTAACAGGACCGACCTGTTTGTCACGCACCTGCATGCCGACCATTTCGGCCTTACGGGCGACCTGGCCACCGACACCTCTAAGTGCTATTTCAGCAGCGTTGAAACCAGGATCGTGAAAGGCCCCCGTCACTGGGCCGACCTGCTGGACTATTACACAGCCAACGGGTTCCCGGTCGAGGTCCTCAAGGAATCGATGGCCAAGCACCCCGGCTACCTCTACAGCCCCAGCCGCCTTGTGGATATCACCGAGGTGGAAGACGGGCAGGTCATAGAGGTCGGAGGCTACTCTCTCAGATGCATCGAGACCCCCGGGCATTCGCCGGGGCATATGTGCCTGTATGATGAAGGCAAGAAGATACTTTTCTCGGGTGATCATATCCTCTTCGATATCACGCCCAATATCGCCCACTGGCCGGAGATGGGCGATGCTCTGGGTGACTATTTACAGAGCCTCGAAAAGGTCGTAGCACTGGATGTTGCGCTGGTGCTGCCGGCACATCGCAGGTCGTGGCACGAGCACAGGCAGCGCATCGAAGAGCTCAAACAGCATCATAAGGTCAGGCTGGAAGAGGCCATCGCCGCGCTTGAAGAGGGTGATATGACTGCATATGAGATTGCGCCATATATCACCTGGAAGATCGAGGCTAAGGAATGGAAGGATTTTCCCATAGTGCAGCAATGGTTCGCCATGGGCGAGACCATCGCGCACCTGGTCTACCTGCAGGTAAGAGGTAGGGTGCGGACATACACAGAGGACGGTACTACCTACTATGCGCTGGCCTGATGCCGCTGCAGCAGCCGGACGTGATAAACTAAATAAAGTGAAATTTTATTGATCGGATTATAGAGATATGGCAAACATACGCTACCGCACGGGTGAAGGGGAGCTCATCCCCATCATCGTCATCATAATCATCAATGTGCTTGTTTACCTCGGCGTAAATATCGCCGCCTTCAACGGCGCCAACATCATTCCATACCTTGGCTTGTATGGATCGTGGAGCGGCCTGATTGAGCGGCCATGGACACTTATCACATATATGTTTACGCAGGCGGATTTTATGCACCTGCTGGCCAATATGCTGACCCTCTATTTCTTCGGCAGCTTTCTTATCCGTGTAGCAGGGACAAGAAATTTCCTCTTGATTTACTTTGCCGGCGGCATACTCGGAGGGCTCTTTGTCCTTGCCTTATCATCGCCCTATATCCCGACCATCGGCGCTTCGGGGGCAGTCTTTGCCCTCGGCGGGGCGCTGGCTATAGTTGCGCCCAAGGTTAAAGTGTTCATCTTCCCCATACCGGTACCCATGCCGCTGTGGGTCGCCGTGGCCATCGGCTTCCTTATCCTGCTGCCATTGTCATTCGTATCCTGGCAGGGGCACCTGGGCGGGCTGGTCTTCGGCCTGCTGGCAGGGCTCTACCTCAGGCACAGGCTGAAGATCGCCGTATGATGCAATCATTGGTGAGCCGGGCCGGCAGGATGCCCTGCTATTGCCAGGCTGCGGCAACCGTGCCGTCCTGCGACCGCCAGTAGGGAAGCCAGGCCAGTCCGACCAGCTTGACCACGATGTCCTTTTTGGCCGGCCGCAGGGATATCTTCTGCAGCTCTTCAGCCGCCGGGTCGGTTTTTGCAGCGAGCTCGTCCATCTCGGCCTTGAACTCCGCTTCCAGATCCTCCAGCGTTTGCTGATGCGTCTCCACGCTCTCCCTGGCTCGGTTCACGTCGTCCTTCTCCTTGAAAATGCGGCCTGCGCTTTTGGCAGTCGTTGCGGCCTTGCCTATGGTGCCTGCTCCCAGGCCCTTGCCCATGAACGCCCCCAGCAGTGTGGAGCCGACGTTGATCACCGTCTGCATCTGCTGCTGCTTCTGCTGCTCGGCTTCGCGGTCCACGGCCTGCTGAGCTTTACGGACCCTCTCTTCCAGCGTATTTATCTTGGCCTGGTATTTCTTCTTCAGATTATCAACCATGTCGTCGCGCTGTTCCCTGGCGCCCTGGCCGAGCCTGATCCTGAAGTCACGCTCCGATTCTCCCGGTTTGGATACCTGTTTATAGGTAGGACTCTTGAGCAACTCATATTTCTTGCTGCCGTAAAGCCAGGTAGTGAACTCCTTGCTCCAGTTATCGTAGCTGCGCGCCTTTCCGGCCACCGCCGGCAGGGTCCCGAACTGAGCCCCCTCGCGTGGCGCCTTCTCCAGGTCGGAGATGCTGAAACCTGCATCCCTGGCGTTGTCCCAGTTCACCGGTATGGGGTCGTCGGTGATATCGGTGGTAGCGGCGGTATCATCGGCCATGTCTATGCCCGACTTGGCATCGATGAAATGCACCTGCGCAACGCCAAGCACGGCCGGCCTGTATAACAGGGTGCTTCCGGACTGGCTGCCTCTGGCGGGCACAAAGTATTGTGATACGTCGGGGGGTATCACGGGACGCCCGGACGGCACGGCCGCCTGCCTTGCCGGCGCCGCTGCAGCCGCTGGTTGCCCGGACGGTGGTGTGGTGAATGCAGCCGCCTGAGCGGCGGTTGCCTGCGCGGCAGGCGTCGGCGTTGGGGGCATCTGGGCCTTGACCGGGTCCATCAATAACTTGATCTGCGTACGTGTAAGCGGTCCCCTGAGGTAGGACATGGCCCAACGGGTCTCGAATATAGTCGGGGCATCGTCATGCACGTTGTTCATAAGGAAGACGCGATTGCCCAGGCCGGCCAATGTCTGCTCCATGGCCTGGCGGTCGAATTTGCCTCCCTGCGTGGCTGCGGCGCCCTCCAGCCCTTCCAGCACGCGCGCCTTGTCGCGCTCGGTCTGCAGCCGTCCCAGCAGCCAGGTGCCGCAATTGGAGAGCCCCTTGTAGTCGAGGTCCACCGGGTTTTGCGTGGCCAGCAGTATTCCCACGCCAAAGGCGCGGGCCTGCTTGAGCAGGGTAAGCAGGGGTTGCTTGGAAGGCGGGTTGGCCACCGGCGGGAAATAGCCGAATATCTCGTCCATGTAGACCATGGCGCGCAGGCTGGTGGTGCCCGGCTGCTGGCGCATCCAGGCCAGCACCTGGTTGAGCAGCAGGGATACGAAGAACATGCGCTCGGCGTCGCTCAGGTGCGCTATGGAGAAGATCGACATGCGCGGCTTACCCGATGGGCTGTAAAGTATCTGACCTATATCCAGCGCCTCTCCCTCCAGCCAGGCGTTGAAGCCCGGCGCTGCCAGCAGGTTATTGATCAGCATGGCCAGCTCGAACCTGTCTTTGGCCGGGTAAAACGAGTCGAGGTCGATGACGCCGATCCTGCTGACGGGGGGTGTCTGCACCTGCTGGATGAGGGCGGCCAGGTCGAGATCGATGCCCTGCCTCCAGGCATTGTCGAGTATAGTCGAGATCAATATATGTTCCCGGCTCTTGATGGGGTCCGCGTCCTTGCCGATCAACCCCAGCAGACTGGTGACCGTGGAATTGATCCTGTCCCTCAACAGCTCGTTGTCCTCGATCAGCGCTGCAGGAGGTGCGGCAAACGATTTCAAGATAGAGACGGGTATCCCCGCCGTGCTGCCGGGCGTGTAGATAACGAAATCGGCCGCTTGCCTGAGCTTGGCAATGCGGTCACCGCTCTCTCCCCAGGAGGCCAGCCCGTTTTTCCACATCTCGGCCTGTTTGGCCGCGAAGTCCTGCGGCGAAAGGCCTTTGCGGCGGGCATCGTCCTCGTTGATCCAGGGCAGAAAGTCCTCGGCCCTCAACTGGGGGAAGGTCAACATCATGTTGGGCATATCTCCCTTGGGGTCTATAATGATGGCCGGTATGCCGTCCAGGGCAGCTTCCTCCAATATGGAGATACACAACCCCGTCTTGCCGCTGCCGGTCATGCCCACGCAGACACCATGCGTCACCAGGTCCCTGGAATCGTAAAGGACAAGGTTTTCACCTGATTTCTTTTTGGCCAGGTCATATTCCCTACCGATATAAAAGACGCCCAGTTTCTCGAAATCTTCCATCTTTCACCGCCTTTATTAATTACTATGTTTTACGCTCGTCTGAGATGTCGCCACCGCTGCACAGCTCCCGGCGCTGCCTCTGCTGCTCCTGCTCCAGATATTCCATGGCGAATTCGCTGAACTTGATGACTCTGCCGTTTCTCACGCGTTTCTCGGGCTGTTCGATGTAGATATTGAACATTTCGTCCAGGTCGATATCCACGCACAGGTCCAGCACCACTTTCTTGCCCCACTCGAAGCCTTCACGGAAAGGATTCTTGTCGTGGTACTCAGGCTTGTGGATGTCGGTAAACAGGATTTTAACTTTTCTCATAACTGACTGATATCACCTGCAGGGGCGCGTCTTCAGACCCGCCCGTGTCATTCCCCCAGGGCGCACCTGAAGGTACGCCCCTACCTGTACCTGACTTAATAATATGATGTTGCTGTTCAACTATGCAAGCCTGCCACTCAGCGTTAAATCAGCGGGATGGTGGTGCCGGTCGCCGTCGCGATCAGCTTGCCCTCCTGGTTTGTCACCTTGATCTCGGAAATGCATACGCGCCTGCCGCTTTTCATGACCCGGCACTCCGCGGTCAGCTCGTCCCCTGCACCGGCTGCTGCTATGAAATGGATATTGAATTGCGATGCGACGTTGGGGCTGACTACCGAATTGGTGGCATAGGCGAAAGCCTGGTCGGCCACGGCTGAGATGATCCCGCCGAATACCGTGCCGTTGAAATTGATGTACCCGGGCTTCATCTGCATGGATACGCGGGCGTACCCCGTGGACAACTCCAGTAACCTCATCCCCAGGAACTCCGCAATTGGCTCGTTTTTACCCATCTCAAGAAGGTGTTTTAGTTCATCCGGCATATCATTAATAACCCCTTTATAGTTTATGCAGAAAACAGCACTGTGTGCTATTATAGTACACGTTTTGTTCAGTCAGTGGGTACTGAGGAGCGGCAGGTCTTATATGAATAAAAAACGTACCTTCAGGCAGATATATGTCTGCTTACTGGTGGCTGCGGCTGTGGCGCTGTTGCCGTCAGGACTGTTAAAGCCATCCTCAACGGAAGCTGCCCCGGGCGTCATGCGCTGGGATACGGTCACTACACCTGGCTCGGTCCCCGGTAAAAATGACATCCTGAACCCGTATATCAATATCAACGATACTTTCACAGGAAGCGAGATTCGCGACCTGGCGGTAGGCAACGACGGCAAGATTCTATTGGCTGCCGTCACTGTGGATAACAGGACGGTAGTCGGTTCCAATATTCCCGGTCCTCTGGGTATTCTTTATACCACGGCCGATGGCGGCATCTCATGGTCCACTGCGGCTTACAGGAGACTGGCGAGCGATAATGCCTGGACGCCCGATAAGCATGTTTACAACGTCACGGTCGCGCCGGACGATGAAAGGATTTGGGTAGTTGCGGCGGGCACCCTGGCCACCGGTCCAATTGAACTCTGGGTAACGACCGATGCCGGCGCCACCTGGAATAATTCCAATGCCCCCGTCCCGGCGCCCGGCGAGGCCATCGGCGCTATGGATATATCTGCAGATTATGGTAACGGCCGCGATTATATGTTTGCCACGCGAACCGGTATCGGGGCCGGCAGGCTGTTTATCATGAAGGGCGGCGGATTTGGCTCATGGGCGCAGCAGATGCCCCCCGAGGCTGACATAGACTACTTCGCTACAAAATTCTCGCCTACCTATAGCGGGGACAACTCTGTCGTCATGGTCTACGCTGACGATAACCAGACAAGCTACAATGTCGGTTTGAGGGATATAAGCAGCAACTCCATTCTAGCCTACGCTTTCCCGGGTGCGGGCATAGAGGTTTCCACTTCAGATAACCTTTCCCCTTCCTACGATAACCTGGCGGTGGCCGACCTTTGCCTGCCCTCTGATTACAGCGGCACATCGCCTTCACTCAGGCGTGCTTTTGTCAGCCTTTATTCCACATTTCCCGATCCCACCGACAATGCTACAGGTATATTCAGGATCGATAACCAGGTACCTGCCGTTCTGTACAGCTCCTCCGTCGCCAGCCGGCAGGTATACAGCATAGCTTTTTTCGGGACTTACTCAACGGGTAAACTCCTGGCGGGTTTTGCTTACGGCTCACCCTGCAATGCCATGGTCCCTACGCTGTTAATGGATACACCCTGCTTTTGCGCCGGGTCATGCGGTTACATATCTCTTAAACCGCCTACCGGGGCCGGCAACCAGGGCAATTGCGGAAGCGATAACCTGACTATTTGTAGCGACAACCTTACAGGTATCGGCGCCGCCCTTGTTGCCTGGAGCCCCAACGGATCGCTTGCTTATGCCGCCACCGGGTCGGGCATAATCGGGGATAACACTACCTGGTGGGACTCTCCGACAGTGGTTATTCCGGGTGGAGCGCCAAGCCCCTGGATCTCCACTCTGATACCCAACGATGAATCGGCTTTTTCCATCAGCCGTAATAACGGCGACACCTGGAACCAGCTCTCGCTTATCGATACTACCATTGACTGGTTCAACGACGTCGCTGTGTCTGCCGACTGCACTACCCTGTATCTGGCATCGGTCCATAGAAATATAGGTTGGGGCTGCAACGAGTTTGACAGCGTCTGGCGCTCCACCATCAGCCCGGGTGTGGCCGCCCCACTCCCGGCCATAGCCCCCATCGGGACTTACTGGGAGAGGGTCTTTATGCATACTACATCAGCCTGTTGCCGCGTACCCCAGACAGACCTGCCCATCCTGCGCACGGTGCAGTCCTGCACCGATTCCTCTGATGGTGGTGTGGTGGCCTGGGCGGCAAGATTTGCTCCGACTACATTTGATGCTACCACCGGAACCCTGAAAGTGGGCGGTGGCTTGATGGCGTGGTCGCCGGACTATGGCGACTACTGGTCGGCCGTTACTCCCAGGTACATGGTGGAGGATTTCACATTCGAATCCAGCAGGATCATGTACGTTGCCGGGTTGACCGGCATGGTACAAAAACTGGTGTATACAGGCACCGCCTGGTCCACCAACCTGCAGGGGGCAGATAGCGGTGTTATCCCGCATACCATCGTAGCGCGCAATGGCAAGGTGCTGGTGGGGGCCAACTATCACTCTACTTTGGAAGGGAAACCCGTAGCATATTCAGCCGACGGCGGAGTCAGCTTTCACACATACCGGGATGATATTCCGTTCAAAGGGAACGTCCATGCCATATTTGATACTGATTTCGAGAACAACCGGTTTATCTACGCCGCGGTTGGTGACAACGTGACAGGCACCGTTTATCGCAATGCCATACCCGACTACACGCGGTGGAGCGATAACGATATGATGGACGTTTCCAGTGGAGCTACGGGCTCCGATTGGCCGGTTTCTCCTTACAACCAGGCGGCGGGGGACCCACCACATCTCAGGGGATATTTTGGCATTGTCATGGCCTTTACAGGCAATGGGCAGCCAGCCTTATATGCAGCTCATGATAATTGGACTGCAACGCACTTCGGCATAACTTCATCCAATAGCGCCGTCTGCCGCACTCTGGAACCAAGGAACGGGATACCCAAGCCGGGCGTCTACTGGGATTGCCTCGACATCTTCCAGCCTCCGACTCAGACAGGCGTGCGGTTCACGCTGGAGCCTGCCTCGCTCAAGGCCTGCGGTTGTTGCTCGCCCAATACCAATACGACCCTGTATGCCATAGATAACGAATCCGGCTTGATCTGGGATGGCTCAATAAACCTTTCCGACAATATAACAGTAATCCTATCCAGCATTACACTTGGAAAGTACCTGAAAATCCCTGGTTATAATCCCCCCATAAACCAGGGCATGCTGTGGACGTACACTGACTGCCTGGCGAAAAAGGGGCCCGTGCTGCGCATGCCCGCCGAGGGCGCGCTGGTGGGAGCCGACCCGGTGACAGGCCGCAATCAGCAGGTCGACCTGTCCTGGGAGCAGCTTTGCCTCTCCACAGTTTACGACCTGCAGATTGCCAAGGATAAAGCGTTTACGCTGAGGATCAACCCCGCGATCTCAAATGCTCGCAATATCCAGGCGGTCACCGGCTCTATCAGGGCCAGCATGGATGAGGTCAATATGACAAAGCCGGGGATGTGGCTTTCCCCTGCGGCGTTGCCTGAGGCCGGGGCGGTTTATTACTGGAGGATTAGGACCTACCGCTCGGCCACCGGGCAGATTGCGGTCAGTCCGTGGTCGGATGTACGCAGCTTCAGCGTTAAGCCGGGATTTATCGTCAATTCACCTTACTACGGTGTGCAGTTGCTGGCCCCCGACAACGGGTGCATGGGCTGCAAGATCAAGCCTGCTTCGTTCTCCTGGTCGCCGTGGAAGGAGGCCACAAAATATGAGTTAGTTCTGTCGAAAGACCCTGAATTCAGCCAGGTCTTGAAACAGGTAAGCACATCCTCGACCGGGTACGAGTATGACGGGACGCTGGACTATGATACCAACTACTTCTGGAGGGTGCGGGCGACCGAGGTGAACGGCCAGCCCATTCCCAGCGATTGGAGCGCGACCTTCAGCTTCCGCACCGAGCAGGCGCCGGCGGAGCCCGAAGCGCATGTATCCGGGCAGGAAACCCCGCTGTGGGTATGGCTCATCATCGGACTTGGCACGGTGCTGGTCATCGTAACGCTTGTTCTGATCCTCAGTACCCGCAGACGGATCTGACCTTATTGTGATGTCATTGCGGGGAGCGCAGCGACGAAACAATCTCATAGCTTGACGCTTTCTATCCCAAAGATTGCTTCGCTTGGCTCGCAACGACAAGGTAGTGCTTTCAAGTGAGTTCGTAATAATAGTTTTAATAAACGCAGGGGCGTACCTTCAGGTGCGCCCGTTGCAGCGACCGGAAATATGAGAATATCAGACGAATGCCATGATTGCCTGACGAAGCTGGCCCATCAGGCCTCCGCTTTCGCCACGGCCGACGCTGCCCTGTGTGAGGATTCCAGGCGCGCTGCCGAGAAGGTGATTAACGAGAAACTGAAGCCCGGGGTGGTGTCTATCGAGGTAGCCGCGCCCATGCACCAGGTAATCAAGCATGTGACCGGAAACCAGGACCCTTACCGCAAGTTCAAGGATATCGAGATTGATGAAGCGCGGAAGTTGTTTTCTATGGTCAGGGGCAGCTACAGGGAGGATTTCGTCGAGTATCTCCGGCTGGCGGCCATGGGCAACGCCATCGATTTCTTCAGGCCCATCGGGGAGTTGAGGAAAGAGGCGTGTAAAAACAGGTTGGAGTTTACCATCGATGATTCACGGCTACTGGAAGGCAAAGTAAAAAATTCCAGGTTAGTGCTGTACCTTGCGGATAACACAGGGGAGGCATTTTTTGATATGCCACTGCTCAACCTGATGCGCAGGTACGCCAGGACGATTTACGTGGTGAAGGAGTTGCCGGTACAGAACGATATCACCATCGCCGATATCAGGAAAGCCGGTTTACAGAAGGAGGCGGGGCAGGTCATGACTACCGGGACAGCTACGCCGGGTGTGCTTTTGACACTGGCCTCGGACGAGTTTAAGAAGGCTTTTGAAGAGGCTGACTTTATTTTTACCAAGGGCATGGGATATTATGAGGCGCTTGACGAACAGGAGCCGCGGGGCAGGATATTCTTTTGTCTCAAGGCCAAGTGTGGCCCCGTAGCCAGGTCGCTGGGCGTGCCGCTCAACAGTTACGTGGCAAAATTGCACTGATAATCAGGGCAAAGATATGACATTTGAACGACCGGAGATAATCAGGCCGCCCAGCGAGCATGCAAGCTACTACCTCCCCCTCACATCCGGCTGCTCCAATAATACCTGCGCCTTCTGCGCGTTTTCTTTCACCAATCTGGGTGTCCGCGACCTGCAGGACATCAAGAACGAGATCGACGCAATGTCACTCTACATGAATTACCGCGTGGTGCAGCCCGGCCAGCCTGATATTGTCTATGCCATACTGAGGCGGTGGGACGGCAGGCGCGTCTTTCTGCAGGACGGCGATGCGCTGGTATATCCATACTCCGGACTGGTGCAGGCGCTAGAATATCTGAACGGGAAATTTCCCGCCATCGAGCGCATAGCCAGCTATGCTACGCCTCAGGATATACTCCGGCGCAGCATTGATGAACTCAAAGCGCTGAAAGCCCTTAAGCTGGGCATACTTTATATGGGCGTGGAAAGCGGCGATGATGAGGTGCTGGGCAGGATAAAAAAAGGGGCCACCCACGCCGAGATGGTCGAAGCGGCCGCAAAAGTCAGGGAGGCCGGTATACTGCTCTCCGTGACTGTGATACTTGGCCTGGGTGGTGTGCAGGGCAGCAACAGGCATGCCCTGGAGTCGGCACGTATTTTAACCGAGATGGACCCCGATTACGCAGGCGCCCTCACTCTGACGCTGATACCGGGCACACCGCTTTACCGTGAATGGGAGAAAGACGAATTCGAACTTATCACGCCATTCGATTCGTTGAAGGAGCTGAGGACAATGGTTGAGCACGCTGTTTTTTCGAACTGCTTTTTCAGTTCCATGCACGCCTCGAATTACTTCGCCATACGCGGCAGCATGCCTGCGGACAAACTAAAAGTGCTGGCCCAGCTTGATTCCATCCTCTCGAAGAAGGACCCTGCCCTGCTGAGGCCCGAGTATTTACGGGGACTCTGAAGAATTGACTCAGATGTGGTCCAGCGCCTGGGACAGGTCGGAGATCACGATGCAGTCGTACTCTGCAGCGCCGTTGCGGCTGATCAGGATAGGCTTCATCCCCACATTCCTGGCTCCCACAATATCCTGCTCATAGATGTCACCTATGAAAATAGAATCATTCGCCTTAACGCCCGCCTTATCCAACGCCAGCCGGAAGATCTCCGGCCGGGGCTTATCGTAGCCGACCTCGAAAGAGGTGACCTTGTAATCGAGGAAAGGCTCAAAGCCCAGCTCCCGGCAATAGGAATCTATTTCCTGGCCGACATTGGAGATAAGCCCTGTTATCAGCTTCCTTTCTTTTACCAGCCGCAGCGCCGGCACAGAATCAGCGAACGATTTGAAAACCCAACCCCTGTTGAAGGCCGTGGCTAGCATCTGCAACGCCTGGTCCGGCGTCGCGCCCGTTCCAGCCAGAATCCTAACCCCGTATTCCCTGTAAACCGCCACCTTGTCATCCTGCTCACGCTGGCGCACAGGCTGCTCGAAATTTTCCGCCCGCCAGTAGGCATCGGCCTCAGGCAGTGTAGCCGCGATTATGGACGGCGTGACTTTGATGCCTAGACCGGCTGCAATGCCTGCGTACGTTTCTTCCCGAGTCGGGTCGAAATAGGCCAGCGTATTAAAGAAATCGAAGAAAACAGCTTTTATCATGGCAAGTATAAATTATTATGTTTGTTGACTGGTGATGTCAATGTTATCCACATTTTACTTTGCGGGCTTGCTTTCTTTGGGCCTGGTGCCCCATTTAAATTTGGCGTAGAGCATGAGCAGGGCCAGGATAAAAGTGAAGCTATTCCACATTATCAGCGAGAACAGCCCCAGGAAGACGCCGTAAAGCAGCCAGCAGACTATGCTGGCCAGCCACATCCAGAGGAAGGGCAGGCTTATCTCATAGGCGGTCTTGTAGCGGAACAGCCGCCAGATCTGCGGTATGACGCCGAAATTACCCAGGAACCCGCCCAGTAACCCTAACATTTCCTGCCATTGCATAGCATATCTCCTTGATTTGCAGGGGCGGGTTTTCAAACCCGCCCGCAGTCAACCTTGACATGCATTATAACACTTGCTTATGATGCTACGGATAAAATGAAACTCACCATCATTGACGCCTTAAGTTTGGGCGACGCCTGGTACCAGTGCCTGCAGAAAGCACTCACCGATGGCCGGGAATACAGGATTGAGCAGGGCAGCTTCGAGGGCGTGCGTCGCAAGGAGATCGAGCTTGTGGCCATTAATATCAGCCAGCCCGGCATCCGTCCGCTCAGCCCGGACGTGCCGGTCGGCGTGCCTTTGCCCGCCACCGACGAGGTGATCGAGGAGTATATGTCTTACCTGATGACTCCCGACAGGCAGGAGAACGAGGAGTACACCTACGGCGAGTTCCTCTCACCGCAGATCGAGGAGATAATCCGTCGCTACCGCAAGGGTTTTGACACCAACCAGATGTGCATGTGCGTGGGCAATAAAGACAGCATCTACCAGGCTGACCCGCCCTGCCTGCGCCTGGTGGACACGCGGGTGCAGGACGGCGCCCTGCACTTTATACTCTACTTCCGCTCGTGGGACCTGTGGGGTGGCATGCCCACCAACCTGGGCGGCCTGCAGACCCTCAAGGAATATATGGCCGGGGAGATCGGCGTCCGGGACGGCGAGATACACGCCTTCAGCAAAGGCCTGCACCTCTATGAGCACGCCTGGGACCTGGCTAAAATGGTGCTCAGGATGCCTTTGACTTAATCCGTGCCCACGCCGTTGTGCCGGGTCTGCTTATTTAAACTTCCCCGGCTCCAGCATGAACACCTGCTTTAGCTGTTTTGCATCGGTATAGTGCGCCGGTACCTGCCCGCCCCTGGACCACGTCTCTGCCAGGTCGCTGTAGTAAGGGCTGAGGTACTGGCCGGACTGCCCCGGCGGGCTCATGATAGTCATAGTGCTGAGATCGGACATGTCGACCACGATCCTGATGGCTGCTCCGCTGTACATGTCGTAGGGGTGCTCACGCGTCCACCAGCCGGCGTGGATGGTGGAATCATCGCCGGCATACGGCAGCGGGCTGAGGTTGAGGAAGGGCAGGACGCTGCCCAGCGGGTGCTTGATGGTCATCCGGTGAACCCTGCCCCAGGCCCAGTTCTGCGGATCGCTTCCCAGCCGCGCCGACAGCTCTGCTACGGCATCCTTCATGCTCTTAAGCGCCATGTCGTCGCGGGTCTCCTTGACGGCGGCGGTGGAGATGTCATCCCATATCTCATTGTTGTTGTCGTCCATGTACCTGATCAGCCATTGCGTGGGTATCGATACGTGCAGGTCCTTGAAAAGCTCGTCTACTATGGTTGTGCCAAGCTGGTCGTACAGCGTGTTCTTGATCAGGTGAGTGAAAAACGAGTTGAAGAGCGTTGCCTGCGGGCTGTCCGTGGCGATAGTGTAGTCCCAGGCCTTGAAGATACCAGTGTACTTGTCCAGCTCCCGGTCGCCGGCACACACCTTGAGTATCTGCGGAACCCAGCGTTTGGCCAGGTTGGAGCCCACGTCGTTCTGCATTTTGCGGATATCGTCCACGCTGAACTTGTCCTTGGCCTTTGCCATCTCCTCGAAGCGGAAGGGCCGCTCGAACAGGAAATAGGCCGTGCCGTAATAATCACCCGGCTCCGGCGTCTGGTTGAAGGACGCCACATAGCCTTTGGCCGGATTGAGCTCGTAGGGATGATCTTCGAAGGGTATGAAGCCGGTCCAGTCGTACTGTCCCTTTTCTCCGGGCACCGGAATGGGATTTTCACCCGATTTCCTGATGGGGAAGGTGGTGATGTACTGGTAGCCTATATTGCCGTCAACGTCGGCATAGCCGAGGTGGACGCTGCCGCCGCGTACTTTGCCGAGGGTGGCGCGGAACTCGTCGAAATTTTTTGCGCGGTTAAGCCCCAGCAGGCCTTCCACTGTGCCGTCATGCCCCATCAGTCCGGGCCACAGCATGGCGCAGTCGGACGGCAATTCGGGCATGATATCCGAGACAACCGGCCCGTGACGCGATATTTTAACCTTGAATTTCTCGTCGGCCTTGCCCTTGACCTTGATCGTCTCGTCGATGACATGGAAATCCTTGTAGCCGTCTTCGGTCAGGTACTGGTCGGGATTTGCAGGATTCAAAGTTTCGGTGAAGAAATCCAGGTTGTCGCCGTTGCCCACGGTGATGCTCCAGGCAAAGCGGCCGTTGAACCCCAGCGCATGCACGCCCGGCAGTCCCGCGATGGATCCGCCGATAACGTCGTAGTCACCGCCTTTGAGGTGCACCAGGTAGAAGAGCGAAGGTATGGCAGCCTCAAGGTCAGGGCTGCCCGTGAAGACGGGCTTGCCGGTCGTGGTGCGCGACCCCGAAAAGATCATCCAGTTGGAGGCCCGCATCCTCATCGGCACCGGGCAGTCAATCTCACTGAACGAGCCGGATGCAGACGGCGCTTCATCGATATCAGGAAGAGTGTCCTGGGCTAAAGCCGGGATGTTATCGCCGGACGACGAGATGTAGGGCGCCCCCTCAGGGATATAGGGCAGCAGCTTCTTGAGCATCTCCGGGCCCGCCTGTTTATATATCTGGTAGAGGACCGGCTTGATCCCGCGCGGGGAGTTGAGGCGGTAGGACATCAGCAGTCCGGCCACCATGCTGTCGGCCGGTTTCCAGGCCTGTGGCCGGGCTCCCAGGAGGGTGTACTCGGCAGGCAGGAACTTCACCGTATTTAAATAGGCGTTTACGCCGCCTGTATAGGAGTCGACTGCCGTTTTGGTGGCCGGGCTGAGGTTGGCGTATTCAGCTTCGGCGGCGCGGTAAAAGCCCAGCGTTTTAAAATACTTGTCGGTCTCGACCATCCGGTCGCCGAAAAGCGTGGACAGCTCACCCCGGCCGGCCAGGCGCGTAAGGTCCATCTGGAACATCCTCTCCCGTGCAGTTATATATCCCTGAGCAAAGAAAAGGTCCTCGTTGCTCTGAGCGAATATGTGCGGAATGCCGTGTTCGTCCGCCCTCACCTCGACCGGCGCCTCGAGGCCGTCCACCTGCAGTGTGCCGGAATACGACGGCTGCGGCAGCCTGAAGAAGGCCTGGAATGCTATTACACCGACAAGTACAAGGGCTAAAATGATCGCCAGTGAAATGACCAGCGCACGTGTTTTTTTTAATTTCATGACTGCCTCCATTTGAGTAGAAGGGCCTTTGCTGCCCCTAAAAAATGTAGTGTAGTTTATCAGGTACTCCGCTTTACCTGTCAATTAGCAGGGTCACAGCAGGTACATGTCTTCCGCCGCCCTCAGCAGCTGGTCCCTGAAATCGGGATGGGCCAGGCCGATTATGCCCAGCGCGCGGTCCCGCGTGGACTTGCCTTTGAGGTTGACCGATCCGTACTCTGTAACCAGGTATTGGATATCCATGCGCGGTATGGACACCACCGTCCCGGATTTGAGCCGCGGCACTATACGTGAAACCGTTCCTTTGCGTGCGGTCGAGGTGAAGGCCTGGATGGATCTGCCGCCACTGGAATTATATGCCCCGCGGACGAAATCGAGCTGCCCGCCCGTGCCGCTGAACTGCGAACCGGCCATATGCTCGGCGTTGCACTGCCCGGTCAAATCAAGCTCTATCACCGTGTTGACGGCCACCAGATTGTCATTGCGCGCGATCACCGCCGGGTCTTCTGTATAGGAGGCCGGATGGCTCTCCATGCTGGGGTTATCATGGATGAAGTCGTACATCCGCCGCGTGCCCTGAGCTACCACGAAAACGTGCTTGCGTGGGTGGAGGTTCTTGCTCTTCCCGTTGACCACCCCCTTCTCGATAAGATCCACCATCACGGGAGTGAAAACGCCGCTGTGGATGCCCAGGTCCCTGTGTCCCGACAGGTATTTTCCTATGGCGTTGGGGATGCTGCCGATGCCCAGCGCGATGGTCGCCCCGTCCGGCACCATCTCTGCGATGAGGCG
>Ga0268277_1001155_pt1 | contig 18884 bp, 14 predicted proteins | sample saktaG_5_FD_190132 | JGI IMG/M metagenome (GOLD analysis project Ga0268277, IMG submission 190132) | Saline water microbial communities from Sakinaw Lake, British Columbia, Canada - sak_2010_1_5_50m | ecosystem: Environmental > Aquatic > Non-marine Saline and Alkaline > Saline ...
AATGGTGCAAGACTCTCTGGCCGGCAAAAACGAATTTGAGCTTATATTCCTTCCGTGGCACTTAATGCCGGAATACAGCCAACCATTCGCAAACGATGCCGATAAAAAGAAGTTTGCCGAAGCATTGGACGAATACGAGAAAGAATTGCGAGTAAAAGAAAACCTGACCTACGAGCAATTGAAATGGCGTAGATGGGCAACCCAAAATCTCTGTGGTGGCGATACCGACAAATTTAAACAAGAATATCCAGCCACTATCGAGGAATCATTCGTTGCCTCAAGCAAAGCAGTAATTCCGAAACAGTACATTGAAGCCCAAAGCAAATTTGTCAGACAGCCAATAAGAAAGCTGGATGACATCCTGATATACGAGGAACCAAACCTGAAGCATTTCTACAGCCTGGGAGCCGATCCATCCGAGGGCATAGGACAAGACGACTCGGCAATCACGGTAATCGACAAGATGACGGGACGAGAAGTCGGAAGTTACATTGGACAAATACAACCGGACTTATTCGCTAAGAAAATTAGACAATCAGCCGAACTCTTCAACAACGCTCTGGCAGTAATAGAAATAAACAATCACGGACTGGCGGTAATCAATGCTCTCAAGACTGAATACTCAAACATCTACCAACGAACGGTCTTTGATAAAGTCACCAACACTAAGAGAAAAGAACTTGGCTGGAAAACCAGTCAAACCACTAAACCTTTGATGGTCGATGACTTTATAGCCGGATTGCGTGACGATGACATCGGTTTGTCGAGCCAATCAACTGTAAGTCAGATGATGACATTCGTACACACCAGTGAAAGCAATAAGTACGGCATGGGAGCGGAAACCGGACAAAAAGACGATGCATTAATTTCGGCCATGCTCGCATGGCAAGGATTAAAAGAACTGCCGAGCGAAATGCCAATGGCACGCAAAGGTCGAACAATAAAACTTTACTAAATATGGCAAATACCAAAGAACTACAAAAATTTAATAGCGAGTACGATGAAGCCAAGAAAAACTTCATGTACTACTACAAACCCGAATTTGATCGGGGTTATAAGCTGTTCTCATCTTTCAACGGCGATCGTGCCGAACAGTTAGAGAGAACCAATGACGGCGAAGTCTGGCAATCAAATGTTTTTATTCCTCAAGTTTTTTCATACATCAAAACCTTTTTACAAAAGACAGTCGGTATAACACCCGACTTCAAGCTCGAGGGTAAAAACAGTGAAGCTTTAAAAGACCTTGTGCTGTGGCTCTGGGAGATTGGCATGAGTGACGACCTGATAGATTACTTCCTGCAAGTATTTATCTGCGGAACCACTATTGGCAAAGACTTCCTGCGTAAAGAGACCAAGAAAAAGAGACAGAAAGAAATTGGCGTCATCGATAAGATTAAAAAGCTTATATTTAAAACAGCAACATCCAAGATAGTGTTCAGACCAGACTTTGACCCAGTGGATATTTATAACTTCTACCCACATCCGAGAATGAAAAAGATTGCTGATCCATTCCCAGTATTCCATCGCTATGTGCTGACATTGGACGAAATGAAAGCCCAGTATCCCGATGTGAGTGAAAGCGTGTGGAAACAATTCCTGAACACCGAGGGCGAAGTCGTGAAGTCCGGAGGCGATACCACTGATTACGCCTATGTGAGAAAAGAAGTCTTGATCCAGCTTAGAAAAAATATCCGAGAAACCACCAAGGCATCAAGTCCTATCGAGGGCAGTCCAAACAATCCAGTCTCCGCACCGGTAAGTGATGAAAAACTATTTGAAGTCGTTGAACGCTGGGTGGATGAAAGGTTCACCGTATTCCTGCCAATGGACGGTACGCCGATAGAGGTCAAGGACGGTGACAATCCGTACGATCACGAACAGAAACCTTATTCACGAACTGGATTCTTTCCAAGACCATTCTCATTTTACTGGCTCGGCATTCCGAAACTTGTCGACCATTTACAAGAACTGCTCAATTCCGTAACTAACCAACGAGTGGATGCAGTGACGATGAAAATTCACAGCATGATTGCGGCCGCACCGGTGGCTCTGCCCGGATATAAGCAATCAACCATAACAGTGAAGCCTCTCGGAATCTTATGGACTAATGACCCGAACTCAGTCCGAGAATTAAAATTCGGTGATGTTAATTCCTCCGCCTTTATAGAACCCGATCACATCAAAGAAGCCATGAGAATTGCCGTTGGTGTGGATGAATTCACCACTACGGCCGGTGTAGACAGAAAAGAAACCGCCACCGTTGCCTCGTTTATGCGAGAAGCAACGCTTGAGGGCGTGAAGCTTTTCCTGATAATGCTTCGCAATTCTTATGTGATGCATTTTGACCACTGGATAAGCATGATCAAACAATTCTGGACAAAGAAGTCTGTGATGCCCGACAAGGCCATAGCAATCCTGACCAGACATGGACTTGTAACCGATGCCGATGAAAGCGTGAATGGATTGTTTGACGATGAATACGAGATGTCGCTCGAATCAACCACTTCGCTGGCTACATCGTCCGAGCTTAAAAAATCAAAAGATTTGGAACTATGGGGTTTGATTAAAGATGTGAATGAATTGACAGATGCCGAGACCGGAACGGTGTACTCAATAAAGAAATTCAAGATACTGATGAAGCTTTTTGAGGACTACGGCTGGGAGCCGACAAACTACATCACCGAGCAAAAACAGCCGGTCCCGATGCCGACAGACCAAGGCATGCCAACCGGTGAAGCACCTGCCATTGATCCAAACGAAACTCCAGCACCTCCACTTCCCGGAAACGAAATAGGTGCGATGTTAGGAAACGCAATAAAACAATAAACCTATGAACGACAAAATAAACAAACAAACCGAGGAAACAATAAGCAACTTTTATGAGACGAAGTATTTTGAAGCCTTGTCCGAGCTTATTGCCGATGAATTGGAAATAACCAAAACTTGGTTATTAAACAAAGGATTGCCCACCGATGACATTCGGCACTATCAAGGTCGAGCCGAAGGACTGGGAGTCGTGTTGCTTAGAATAAAAGCAATTCACGATGATTTTACAAAACCAAAAATATGAAAACCTGATATAAAACAATTTAAGGAAATCGCCAAAATTTTGAGGGGTTCAGCTGGCCTCTTAAGATGGGATTTCTGGCGATTTCCACATCTTAAGAAGCCAACCGAGCCTCCACAAAAGGGGCTCGGTTTTATTAACAGACGGACGCTTTGAAAGTCTTTCGTGAGGTCAGACTTAAAAAGAACAATCCGCCATTAATACGCCTATGGAAAAAACAAACAATTCCGGCGTCGATCCGAATGCAACACCAGCGACTCCGTCGTTTGATGATGCAGTCGGAAAGGAACAACCGGTCAATCAAGTTCCGTCGGGCACTCCGAGCGGAGACCAACCTGACAAAAAACCAGACGCTAAGGGTGAACAGCCTAAAGACCAATCTGGCGTAACGCCTGCCGATAAAGGCGAAAGTCCCGAGGGTAAACAACCCGAGGGCGACAAGTCCTTCTGGGGCAAATTCAAGAGCGAAGATGATGCAAAACGCTCCTACGATGAAGCCCAGACGAAAATTATCGATCAAGGAAAAGAAATCAATGAATTAAAAACGACACACGGGAAAAACGAACAGTTTCTCTCGGTGCTCGATAAAGCATTGGTTAAAAATCCCCAATTGGCAGAACAGCTGAAAGCAAGTCTTGCCGAAGCGATGAAAGCCAGCGATAACGAGCCAGAGGACACGCCCGATATAGAAGCACTGCTCGATAAGAAGCTTGAGGAACGAGAGACAAAAGCCAAGACAAAATCCGAGATCGATAAATGGATCGAGGATCATCCGGACTTCAAAGAACCGGAACTCGGACATCAAATTCTCGACATCATCGAGAAAGAGAAACTCCCGTTCAATGCTCGGACACTGCAATTGGCCTACGACTCCATAACCAAGGATGCCCAAGCCAAGAAAGCGACCGATGAAGCTTTGAAAAAAGAGGAAGTGAAAAATCTCGAGCGAGAAAACGCATCAGGTGTCGGAGGCGGTACACCAACCGCCAAAGGCCAAACACCCAAAGATAACCCCTTTGATGATCTTGTGGGTGAAAGTATCAACCCTAACCGAGTCAGGTAACGCTTATTAGATTTGAGGTCTCGTGAGCGGTATCGACTCAATAACATAACAAACTTATGCCTGAACCAACCCATATCATTGGCACGAGAAATACGCTGACGATTGAACAATCACAGCGTATCCCCGATGTCGATGACAAAATATTCCTCCTTGAACCAGGCGAATCACCGCTCACAGCTTTCTTGACCCAAATCGGAAAGATTGGTGACGGCGGAGGCAAGTTCAAGGGCATGGCTCTGCAAAAAAGAGTCGTGTACAACCCGGAATTCACTGAATACGAGGATTCATATTCCGGCGTCTGGGCTCAGATCAACTACGGTGCTGGCTATAACAGCTCTGCCACCGATTTGGTCATAGATAACCCGGGCGGTTCGATATTCACCAAGTACGACCTGATTAAAAACACTCGTACCGGTGAAATCATGCGTGTGACTGCGGTCAATTACTCCACTCACACCATCACCGTAACTCGTGGAGCCGGTGCCACGGCGGCCGCCGCTATCAACGATAACGACTGGCTCTTAATCATCGGTCCTGCTTTTGAGGAAGGATCAAAGTCTGGCGATTCCAACACGACCAAACTCGTGAAAGTCACCAACTACACCCAAATCTTCAAAACCAAGTTCGGTGTAACAGAAACCGAGAACGCTTCGAAGCTCTATCCGTCCGGTAGTCCGGGTGCGGATCTTAAATACTTGCGTGCCAAACATGGCATTGAGCAAGCTAAGAAAATCGAACGCGCGTATTGGTTCGGTGAAAAGAAAGAAGTCACCGGTCCCGATGGCAAACCTCTCCGCATAACCGGAGGCGTCTTGGAAGCCATCATCTCTGCTGGCAATGTGCAGGACGAAGCAAGTTCCGCTTTAACCGAAGCAGAATTCCGTTCGTTCTTGCAGAACTATGCCTTTAAGTTCGGCTCATCCGAAAAATACTTCTTCTGCGGAAACACCATACTCGGATATTTGGAAAGCTTTGCCACTGGCAAGCTGTACCTGACTCCGAATGATAAGACCTTTGGTGTGGAAGTTAGAAAGTATCAATCTTCATTCGGAACACTGAACATTGTCCGTCACCCGATGTTTGACAATCAGTATGCCGGAATGGGAGTAGTGCTTGATTTATCAACCTTGAAACATTGCCCTTTGAATGGTCGAGACACTTCTCTCGAAACCAACATTCAAGACAACGATGCTGATGAGGAAATGGATCAGTACAAAACCGAAGTCGGTTTGCAGAGAGTCAACTTCGAGAAAAACGCTTTGTGGAGGTACCGTATGTTTTCTTTTGTTACAATTATTAGTAATTAACAAAAGAATATAAGAACTGTCGCGCCGGGAACAATGTATCTGTGGATAACTACAATATCTTATTTTGAACACTGAATCCGTCTCGATTTCTCCTTGCTATTCTGGTATATTTAAGTTACCAGTTTGGTAAAGAATAATTTGTGATATATTATAACCCATGCTACTATGAAGATCACCTTCGATAATCCAAAGCACGAATTATTGGTCAATGATTATGACGCTTTGTGTCGTCGATATAATAAGAAAGGAGGTGATTGTGCCAAGGAAATCATATATACCATAAATGCTTTATACGCCGCGAATTCCTCTTTTGATCTATCGCATACATATCATCCACATCCACTTCAACGAGAATATAAAGGATGTTTTGCGGTAAACGTCACTAAGACGCATCGAATCATTTTTAAGCCAAACCATGCAGGAGATCCGAATTTCAGGATAGATAATCCAAAGAGTATAAAAGAAATAATTATATTAGAAATATTCACAGATTATCATTAAATATATGAGTTACGAACCTAACATATCATTACATCCCGGACATACCCTCGCGAGAGAGTTGGATGGTGAAGGTATGTCCCAAAAGAGTCTGAGTGAGAGAACCGGCCTCACGGAAAAGCATATAAGCCAGATTGTGAATGGTAAAGCCTCGATCACAGTTCCGACTGCCTTGCTTTTGGAAAATGCCTTGAGCGGCTCGGTCTCATTTTGGATCAATTTGGAGAAATATTATCAAGAGACGAAAGCGCGTTTGGAGCGGAGGTCTTTAATTGTAAAAGAAATTGTTATGGTTTCAAAGTTTCCTTATAAGGAACTGGTAAAAAGGGGTTATGTTGAACAAACCAGTAATAAAGAGAGGAAAGTTGAAAACCTGTGGAAGTTTTTCGGCGCGAACTCCCTAGCATTTGCGGAGGATACGAGTCCTATCGCATATAGAAAAAGAAGCGGTTTTAAAATAAAGAGCGAATACATAGTCTCGTGGCTTCGATGTGGAGAGTTAGAAGCCAAGAAGAATACTTTACCAGAATACTCGGAAGCCAAACTAAAGGAATTGTTGCCACAGATCAAGACATTATCGATTAAGTCACCGAAGGAATTTTTGGTTGCAATAACTGATATGTTGAGTACTGCCGGTGTTGGTTTGGTCTATATTCCTCATTTTCCGGGAACAGGAGTAAGTGGAGCCGTCAGGTGGGTCGGGAATAACCCACTCATTCAATTGAGTATATATTATCCATGGGTTGATATTTTCTGGTTCAATCTATATCACGAGATCGGTCATTTGATGCTACACGGAAAGAAAGACAGATTTATAGAATTTGATGACAAAGAATTGTCGGTTGTTCAGAACAAAGAAAAGCAAGCCGATAATTTTGCCGGAGGAGAATTGATACCATCAAAAAGTTATTCCGAGTTTACAAAAAATCTCTTAACAAAACAGGGGGTGATTGAATTCGCAAAGACCCTGAATATTCATCCTGGAATTGTGGCTGGTAGGCTGTGTCATGATAAAAAGGTCAATTGGAAAAGTGTGTCTAGTTTGAGACCGAGATTGAAGTTCGTGTGATAGATATTTTTATGGACGATCAAATACTCCAAGTGAATCAGTCGTAGAAGCGACAGTCCAGGCTCCAGAACCTGTCCCAGTCTCTGTTGAGCAGGAATCTAGCCAGCCAAATGGCTCTATGTTTAGCAGTTTGCCCCCTGAAGCCCTAGAATCGCCCACAAACGATTCAGCCCCTATTCCTGTAGAAAGTCAAATGGAGGGATAAATGAGCCAGAAAGCAAGCCAGCAGAGCCATCAAAAGAGTCTCAAACTGAGGCAGTTTTTACATCTCCTGTGCAACCTGTGTCTGTGCCAGCGCTATCGACCTCGGTTTTTTCACAATCTCAACCGCAACCGCTGACGCAACAAGATCAAGTCGGATTTATTCGCAGTCTGCTCATCAAAGCTCAAACTAAAATCCAATTTAACAAACAGAAAAAGTTTGACAAGATTATTACGTATACTCAAAAAAAGTTCAGATTTTAACCAAAAGGCACTGTCCATGATCCAACAAAAAGCCGAGATTTCTTTCGGCTTTTTCATTTGCTAAATTGTAATTTCAATTCTACGAATTTTTTTTACGCTTTTCATGCCTGCTTAATAACCCCACTCATTATTTCCACGCTCCGATGATCGCTCCGCCAATCACAAGCGTAAGTAGAACTGACAATGTGTCTATAAGCATGAGTTTGAATGGATATTTTTCCCACATAAATCCGGTTACCGCGCCCGTGGCCACGAAGCCGAGCCAGACGAGAAATCCCATGAAGGCGCCGTTACCGCCGCCTGTCGCGTTTGTGGAAGTAATGATAAATGCTAAAACGCAGAAGCCGATCGTTATCATGACAAATTGAATGATATACAATTTCCAAATACCTTTTGATTTGGCGTCACCAATGTCAGTATCTGTCAAGTTCACCAGTGACATCCATTGTTTGCCAAAGAAAACCGGTGAATACCACAAAGCGCTAATACCGAAACCGACTATTGACGCGACGAGAATAGGCCAGAAATTGATTGTTTGCATGGTAAATAATTAATTTGGCTAATATGATAAAATGCTAGCATATATCGGTTAAAATGCCACTGGCGAATTTTGCGATGAAATCTTCCAAATCTAATATCAGCCGAGTAATCATATTTACGGTTGGCGCCGTCGGTGTCGTTTTTCTCATTGGAAATATTATTAGCTCGGAATCTTTTCCGTCTCTCGGCGAATTTATGGCAAGTTCAACTCCCGCGAGCATTAATATTCTGGAGGAATTCGCGTCAACTACCGTTGAAAATGAATTGACATACCCTACGAGCACTATTCATGCGCCAAACGGCGATATTCAGGTTGAAATCTCCAATAATCCGACAAAAAGAGATCGCGGTTTAAGTAATCGCATATCACTTGATCCCAATTCTGGCATGCTCTTCATATTTCCAACCGTTGGTTCATACAGTTTCTGGATGAAAGACATGAATTTTCCGATCGATATTGTTTGGATAAATATTGACAGGAAAGTTGTCGGTATTGATGCGGACGCATCGCCCCTTTCGTATCCGAAATTATTCTCACCGCCGGACGAAATCCAATTTGTTCTAGAATTGAATGCCGGCGCCGCTGACCGTTTTGGCATCGTCACCGGCACAATATTACCGTTCTAATTTTTAGCAAAAAATGAAAGTGGCGGCATACATGTTTCTTTTATTGCTCATTCTAAAATTTTATGATATAAGGCGTTATCCACATTTATATTTTCAATGTCAGAGTATAATAAATCTCAATAGCACAAATAGTTAGAAATTATTAATAAAAATCATTAAGCATCCGTGGCGCATCCGCCTGCGCAAAACATATGCCGAAAAAAAAGAGAACCGCTTCTGGGAAAGCGGCCAAGGCTCCTTCTATCCCGACGATTATAAAGAGAGATGGTCGAATAGTGCCCTTTGATGTTGAAAAAATCGTCAATGCCGTTTGGAAAGGCATGAACACAACCAAGGAAGGCTCCATGGAAGAAGCTCGTCATGTCGCCAATTTGGTCTATGTCGAACTCATCCGCATAAAACGGAAATTTTCCAATTTTATTCCGCAGGTTGAAGGCATTCAAGACATTGTTGAACAGGAACTGATGCGTTCCGATTATGTCAAGACGGCCAAACATTATGTTTTGTATCGCGATGAGCGCGCGCAGTTGCGTGCCAAGGGTCTGGAGGTTCCCGAACATGTGCGGAAGCTGGCGACTGATTCGCAAAAATATTTCAAAAACGCGCTAGGTGAATTCGTTTATTATCGAACATATTCCAGATGGATAGACACCGAGGGTAGAAGAGAGACATGGATAGAAACAGTTGATCGATATATGACATTCATGCGCGAGAATGTCGGTGGCAAACTCAAGGACGCCGAATACGACGAGATACGCGAATATATTTTGCATCAACGGGCGATACCTTCCATGCGTCTTTTGCAATTCGCCGGTAATCCGGCGCGCCGATCAAATGTTTGCGCGTATAATTGTTCCTATATTGCCCCAGAATCATTCCGGGATATGTCGGAGATCATGTATATTTCCATGAATGGTACCGGCGCCGGTTTCTCCGCCGAAAGCGCCAATGTACAGAAATTTCCGCAGATAATGATGCAAACGGGAGAGAAAGTGAAAACCCTTATTATCGACGATTCCAAAGAAGGATGGTGTGAAGCGTTTGTCGCTGGAGCCACGGCATGGGCTTCTGGCAATGATATTGATTTTGATTATTCCCTTATTCGCCCTCTGGGCGCGCGACTCAAAGTTATGGGCGGCAAGGCGTCCGGACCCGAACCTTTGAAGAGACTTCTCGGATTTACTAGACAGGTGATACTCGATAGACAAGGCAGGCGTCTCCGCAATATAGATGTGCACGATATTATTTGCATGATGGGGGAATGCATTGTTTCCGGGGGCGTTCGAAGAAGCGCTCTTATATCTCTATCGGATCTTGATGACGATGATATTCGCGATTCCAAGAAAGGGGCTTTTTACGTGACACATCCGCATCGCATGCTGGCGAATAATTCCGCGGTCTACACGAACAAGCCGACGAATGAAGAATTCTTGAAGGAATGGATGGCTCTTATAGAGAGCCGTTCGGGCGAGCGAGGCATATTCAACCGTGGTTCACTGGCCAAGACCTTGCCCGAACGCCGTCTCAAGGTCTTGCGTGAATACAAAGGTTATTTTGATCCGTCGGGACAGCATATTGTCGGTCCGATAGGCGTCAATCCTTGCGGGGAAATCATTTTGCAATCAAAGCAGTTTTGTAATCTCTCGGAAATCATCGCTCGCGCGGATGACACGGAGAAAACTCTCCTGAAGAAAATTCGCGTCGCGACAATTTTGGGAACATACCAATCCATGCTCACGAATTTCCAATATCTTTCCAGGGAATGGAAGGAACATTGCGAGAAAGAAAGATTACTTGGTGTTTCTATCACAGGTCAATGGGATTGTCCGGCGGTGCGCAAACCGGAGGTGATGAGAAAACTTCGCGACGAGGCGATAAAAGTAAATAAAGAATTTGCCAAGCGCTTTGGCGTCAACGAGTCAACGGCCGTCACATGCACGAAACCGTCGGGTAATGGCTCGCAAACTTTTGATTGTTCATCGGGCATGCACGCGCGTCATTCAAAATACTATGTCCGCCGCGTGCGCATCGCTTCAACTGACGCCTTATTCAAAATGCTCAAGGACCAAGGCGTTCCATATTATCCGGAAGTTGGTCAAACCGTAGAGAATGCCACGACATATGTCCTAGAGTTTCCCGTCAAGGCGCCGCCGGGGACTACCACATTCAAAAATGATCTGACAGCCATAGAACAGCTTGAATATTGGAAGATGGTCAAACTGAACTATACCGAACACAATCCTTCAGTTACTATTTCCATCGGCAATGATGAATGGGTGACAGTCGCGAACTGGCTTTATGAAAATTGGGACATTATCGGCGGACTTTCATTCTTGCCGAGGGAAGATCATATCTATCAATTGGCTCCATATGAGGCGATTGATGAGAAGAAGTACAAGGAGCTCGCGAAAAAGTTGGAACACATTGACTATTCCAAAATCCTCACATACGAAAAACAGAACGAGACTGATATGAAAAAAGAACTCGCATGCGTTTCCGGGGTTTGCGAGATTGCGTAGTTTCGGGAGGTGACACCTCCCGAACAACCTTGTAATGTTGACTATTCCGTGGTATGCTTCTTTTTAGTCGCACAAGGCAATCGCTCCGATATCCATCGGAGAGGAAAGTCCGAACACTGTCCCGATAATTGTCGTGAGACGATTCGTCGGGAAAAAGAGTAGCGGGTAACGCCCGTCGGGTAATGCCCCGAGATGCGAACAGAGACGTCTCGAGCGAAAGCGAGAGACATCCCAATAATCGTCTTTCGACGATTATTGGGATGAGCTTCATGGTGACATGAAGGTGCAACGGCTAAACTCTTACTTCAGTGCAAGGTCGTATCCCGATGAATCGTCTTTCGACGATTATCGAGATGAACCGCTCGACTCCGTGAGTAATTACGGAGCTAGGTATATGATTGCCGGATTCATCTCCGCTTCATCAGACGAAAGTCTTATAAGGCAATGATGTGATCTCACAAAATTCGGCTTATTTGCGGCTCAAATGAAAAAGCTCTCCTAAGCAGGGAGCTTTTTCACATTATTAGGGCGGTATTTAATAAACTTAACTCCCATATAATCCACAGAAATGTCAGGAATCATGTCTGTTGCGTTTCGCGTAATAATGTATAATAGGAACATTATCAGTGTCAAAATATAAGCATAGGAGATACAAAACTCCAAACAAAACAATGAATGAAGATTTTTCCAATGAATCATATGGGAATCAACCAGTTCCCTTGAATAGACAGCCGCAATCACAGCCGTCTATGAATAGAACAAATGATGTTTTTTCGCAGCAATCAAATCGCCCGGCGCAAAACATGCCGCCGCGTTATCCGAATCATCCGGCGCAGAATTTTCAGAGTAATCGCCAGACAAGTGAAACTCGCCAATCCCAAACCTCGACAGATGTTAAGAAAAACAGATTAGAATCAGCGGGATATTATATATTTTTGGCGACAGTTCTGCTTACGCCCTTAATATTCCTGCCAAGTCCTTATTTTTCACTGGGTCTGGTGAAAACACTTATTATTTCCGTCGGAATATTGGCATCAGCCGTATGCTATGGAATTCTAGCGCTCAAGGAAAAGTCATTATTTTTACCAACAAAAACGATGTTTTGGACAAGTATTTTCGTGATTGCCTCGCTTTTCGCGTCTGCGCTTATGAGCAATCACGTGAACAAGGCAATATTTGGACAAGGATTTGAAATCGGTACTGCCGGTTTTATGACTATTCTCTTCATTGCCGCCTGGGTTTCGTATGAGATTATTCGACGCGATCAGAACAAAGTATTTACACTGTTTGGCGTATTGGGATTCTCGTATATTGTATTGGCATTGTTTGAAATCATACGTATGATATTTGGTCCTACGGTGCTATCAATGTCGGTTCTAACGGCTATAACATCGACGCCTCTAGGTGGTTGGTATGATTTCGGAATCATATCTCTTTTCATGGCCGTTATCATAATTTCCGCGCTTCTCACATTACCGCTCAATCGTCGGACAAAAATCATTTACTGGGTCATTGCTCTACTTGCTCTATTCATGGCCTTTATCGTCAATCAAACCACCGCCTGGATCGGAGTTGCGTGTGTTTTCGCGATAATGTCCATATCTTTGTATCGCGATAAGAGCAAAAAAATGCTCTGGCTACCGGTTGCATTATTTGTTCTCACGCTTGTAATGGTCTGGAAAGGGGCTGTGATAGCGAAACCTGTTATTGAAAACACAAATACTGCGTATTCCGAGCTTTCATTACCGTGGCAGATTACAACCGATATAATAAACGGCACCATAAAAAATTATCCTCTGTTCGGTGTTGGTCCGAATCACTTCACGCAAGCCTACAATGTATTCAAACCAATCGTGATAAATCAAAGCAACGCGTGGAATATTGAATTCAACTCCGGTTTTGGACTTATTCCGACATTTATGGTTACGCAAGGAAGTGTTGGGGCGATTCTTTGGATCCTTCTTGTTATTTTCCTCGGTGTTCTCACGACTAGGGCTTTGAAGATTTTGCCGACCGATCCGCAAGCCAAATTTATGACGCTCGCATTATCCGCGGCGATGATTCTACTTGTTATAAACATGGTATTGTACACACCTTCGCATGCTATTGTGCTTCTGACATTTGTCATACTCGGTGCATTCCTGGCGGTGATAGCCCATTCAAAATCTGCCACGCCCATCAATCTAAATCCGGTATCCATGATATGGCAAAGAATATTATCTGTTATTCTTATTATCCTAGTCGCGCTTGGAATTATTTGTGGTCTTTGGTACGTGAAGAAATTCATGGCATTTTCTTATTTTGCCAAAGGAGTGAAAGATATTAACACCAATCAAGATTTTATGTCTGCCGATATCGCGCTTAAACAAGCGATATCACTCGACAATTCTGATGTGTATCTCCAGGCGCTGTCTGAAAGTGAACGTCTCCATGCCGGAATGCTTATATCTGAAGCCACGAGTACTCCATCAGCGAAAGCCACGGCGGCTATAGGAAATCTCATTGACGATGGTATCAAAACGGCGCGTCAAGCGATCGTGTATGATCCGAACAATTATTACAATTATCTTTCATTAGCCCGTATTTCTGATCTAGCCGCCAGCGTCAAAATGGCGAACGCCTATGAAACGGCGGTTGAAGCGTATACCAATGCCATTAATTTGAACCCATTAAATCCGTCGTTATATGTCAGTCTGGCGCAGAGTCAGGCGTCAAATGGTAAATATGATGACGCCCTAAGAACTATTGGTTCCGCGCTTCAGGTCAAGAATAATTATCTCGATGCCGTCTATCTTCTGTCGCAAGTACAAGTCGCTCAAGGAAATCTGAAGGACGCGATCACATCCACGCAAGTCGCGACGCAAATGAATCCGCAGAGCTCGCTTTTATTCTTCCAGCTCGGATTATTGCAGTACAATGACAAGAATTATTCCGAAGCGATCAAAGCTTTGGAGCAGGCGACCAAACTTACGCCCGATTATGCCAACGCGAAATATTTTCTCGGCCTCTCCTATATCCGCCTGAATCGCAATACGGAAGCAATCACATTATTTACCGATCTCGCGGAAACTAACCCCGATAATGAAGAAGTATCATTCATTCTGACGAATATACAAGCCGGCAAATCGCCGTTCGCGGATGCGCAACCGCCAGTGACATCGACTCCGGAGAAACGCCCAACCCTACCGGTTAAGGAAAAGAAATAATCCTATTGATTACCGTCTATTTGTGATATGATAGTTCTGACACGCAATAATATCCAATGGTAAGACGATGGTTCTCATTTATAGGTAAAGAGATACGCGGTCTTCATGAGGCCGCGTATCTCTTGGCGTTCTTCGCCCTTTCATCCCAACTTCTGGCGCTTATACGCGACAAACTTTTTGCTTTCACATTCGGAGCAAGTCATTCCTTGGACGTGTACTATTCCGCCTTCCGCGTTCCCGATATCATCTTCGCTTCCATCGGTTCCCTTGTTTCCGCGTCTATCCTTCTGCCTTACTTTATAGAGCGTTTCGGCAAAAGCAATGAGGAAGGGAAGTTATTCTCGAATGAAATATTCACGGTTTTCTTCGCCTTGATCGTGTTCGTAAGTGCGATTGTGTATTTCATGGCTCCCTGGCTTATACCAAAACTCATTCCGGGTTTTGCCAATGATCCATTGTTGCCCGAGCTCGTTATTTCCATGAGAATAATGCTCCTGTCGCCAATATTTCTCGGCCTTTCCAATCTATTTTCCAGTCTGACGCAGATGCGTCATCGTTTTCTCGTCTATGCCGCCAGTCCGGTTGTATACAATCTCGGAATAATTCTCGGTATACTTCTTGTCTATCCAGTTCTTGGCATTAGCGGTCTTGCCATAGGCGTCGCGATTGGCGCGTTTCTACATATGGCCATACAACTTCCGTTTATGTCGAATGAAAATATGATGCCGAAATTGGTGAGGATTGTTGAATGGTCAAAAATTAAGAAAATTATCTTAACGTCTCTGCCGCGCACGCTCACATTATCAGCCAATCAAATTGCCTCATTTGTTTTGATTGCTATCGCCTCTCTCATGGTTCCGGGTTCCATCTCTATTTTCAATTTCGCTTTTAATATCCAAGCAGTGCCTCTAACCATTATCGGTGCTAGTTATTCGTCGGCGGTATTTCCCACACTTTCGAAGTTGTATTTCAATGGCAATACCGCTGAATTTCTGGAGAAAATGATCATGTCCGCCAAACATATTATTTTCTGGTCAATGCCGATAATGGTTCTTTTCATTGTCTTGCGCGCGCAAATTGTCCGCGTTATTCTGGGCGCCGGAAAATTTGATTGGGCGGATACCAGACTTACCGCCGCCATGCTCGCGGTTTTCATCATTTCAACTATCGGACAAAGTCTCGTGATTTTATTTGTCCGGGCATTTTACGCCGAAGGTAAGACGGCGCGTCCGCTCATCATCAATGCCGTTTCGGCGATTGTAATCATTTTGTCAGCGTATATTTTGACGAAGGCCTTTTACGCGTTTCCCATTTTTGCTTATTTCATTGAAGACTTACTCAAGGTAAGCGGTCAGGTTGGAACGAGCGTTCTCATTTTGGGTATAGCGTTCTCCATAGGCGTTATTCTGAATACAATCCTTCACTGGTGGATTTTCGGGCGTTCATACCCCGGATTCACGAAACCCGTGCTATCAACATTCTTCCATAGTTTCTCGGCGTCCGTGATTATGGGTTATTCCGCTTTCTTGAGTTTGCGTTTCTTCAATATTATTTTTCCCTTGACCAAGGTCTGGGGGGTCTTTATGCAAGGATTTTCAGCCGGAATTTTCGGCATTGCGGTCGGTGTCATCGTTCTCATTCTTCTCAAAAATGCCGAATTACGGGAAGTTTGGAGCACATTACATCATAAGATTTGGAAAGCGGTTGTTCCGCCGGCGGAAATGGAACACATGTAAAATTGTTTTTCATTATGCCGATTCGTCGTTTTCTGTTATATTCAATGAATGAATCCTGAGTTCATTAGAAATTTTTCAATAATAGCGCATATCGATCACGGCAAGTCCACGCTTGCCGATAGAATGCTGGAAATAACCGGTACTATCGAAAAACGCAAAATGCAGGAGCAAGTTCTCGATTCCATGGAATTGGAGCGTGAAAGGGGAATCACCATAAAAATGCAACCAGTCCGAATGAAATGGCGATGCGTGTCGGAAATCCCGAATATATCCAATAATTCAAGCCAGAAATATATTTTGAATCTAATTGACACCCCCGGGCATATTGATTTTTCCTATGAAGTTTCTCGTGCCCTGAAAGCCGTTGAAGGGTCTATTTTACTTGTTGATGCCACCCAAGGCGTGCAAGCGCAGACCTTGACGACTCTGAATATGGCCAAGGAAGCCGGTCTTACTATCATCCCCGTTGTGAGTAAAATAGATTCACCACTTGCCGATGTCGCGGAAACGGTAAAAGAAATAGGTCAGTTGCTTGGTTGTCCCGAAAATGAAGTCATCAAAGTTTCCGGCAAAACAGGCGAGGGCGTCGAGGATCTATTAAATGAAGTCATCAAACGCGTACCGCCACCATCGTCTCTTCAAGAACAGTCTCGAAACGAAGCCGACACTTTCCGACGAGACTTAGCAGCGCGGGGCGATTTGTCTCGTCGGAAAGTTGTCAGCGAAGTAAGCGAGACTGTTCTTGATGGGAATGTGTCGACGATTGACGATTCGAACACAATTAAAAATGATCATTTTCGCTCCCTTGTCTTCGATTTCCAATACTCCAATCATACTGGTGTCATTGTCTACATTCGCATTATGAGTGGAAGCGTACGAAGACATGATAGACTCGTATTCAAGGTCGCTGATAGGGAATTTGAGGCCATTGACGTAGGTATATTTGCACCTGAGGAAACGCCAGTCGAAATACTCAGTGCAGGGGAAATCGGCTATATTGTCACAGGTATCAAGGAGCCCGGCATTGCTTCTGTCGGAGACACAGTTGTCTCGATCAATGACACAATGCCGCCGTTACGCGGCTATTTTAGTCCCAAACCGGTAGTTTGGGCATCTATTTATCCCGAAAGTCAGGATAATTTGCCTCTACTTCGTCAAGCCCTCGGTCGTTTGCGTCTATCCGATTCGTCGTTCACATACGAAGAAGAGGCATCTGGAACCCTTGGTAAGGGTTATAGATGCGGATTTCTAGGCATGTTACATCTTGAAATAATCACCGAACGTTTGCGCCGAGAGTTCAATCTGCAATTAGTTGTTACGATGCCGACTATCACATATACCGTGAAGTGCAAGAATGGAAAAAGCGTCACGATATATTCGCCGTCGCTTTTTCCCGAAGACCATGACATTTCGGAAGTCAGTGAGCCGATTGCCACAATGAAAATAATCACGCCACCCAAGTATATTGGCAGTTTGATAAAATCTATTTATGATCATGAAGGCGATATTGTTTCTACCGATAATTTCGGCGATAATCGAGCTATTTTGACCATGAATATACCTCTCCGTGAACTTATGAGGAATTTTTTTGATGAGGTCAAAAGCGTATCATCCGGCTATGCGTCTATTTCATATGATATCACCGATAATAAGGTTGCTGATGTTGTGCGATTGGATATTCTGATTGCCGATGAAATTGTCCCGGCTTTCGCTAGGATAGTATCTCGCCGCCGAATCCAGGAGGAAGCCGAGGCATCCGTTGAGAGACTTTATAAACTCCTGCCAAGGGAACTTTTCACCTTCAAGGTTCAAGCCAAAGCATTTGGCCGAATCATCGCTTCGCGGTCTATCTCAGGCAAAAAGAAAGATGCCGCGGCCACGCTTTCCGGTGGAGATATTACCAGGAAAATGAAATTGCGCGAAAAACAGAAAGAAGGCAGGAAGCGTCTGAAGGAGCATGGCAGGGTCAATATACCTCAAGAAGTATTCGTGAAAATGATGCGTAATGATTAGCGCAATCCTCTCTTTACGGACTCGTGCTTATTGCCAGATCGGGAAATATAGTAGCACCATACTAATGATCACGAGGATACTGACAATCATAAACCCGACGCCAGCCGCTCTACGTGTTTTTTCGTGAAATAACATGATGTTTTGTAGTATACTGTGAAGTATGAAATACGGCAACAAATCCATGTGGAAAAAAATTACGCGCTCGCCGGTGACTTTGATTGTGCTTCTTATTGTCTTCGTATTCATGGCGCGGGCGTCCACGCGTATGTATTTGAAATCATCTTTGAGTAATGATCGTCTAATTCAAGCTAAAAAAACAATTGCGGATCTCGAAGCGCATAAAACTGTCCTTTCAAAAAAAGTTGATTATCTTTCCACTATGCGAGGTATAGAATCCGAAATTCGCACGAAGTTTCGCGCGGCCATGGAAGGGGAATCTGTGGCAGTTATTGTCGGTGATGCGCCACCCACGAATATTTCGGAGAAGAATAGTAAAAATTCAGCCTCCAGTACCATAAGTCAAATCGAATTGTCGTGGCGGAGATTGTTGCAATTAGTAGGTTTATAGAGTCAATATTTCAAGAGTGTGAATCTGAATATGAATATTGATAAGTAGAATCTGTCGTTGAGGCAAATTGTTGATAGAAATAAACGCGGGTATGGTTTAGTGGTAGAATGCGACCTTCCCAAGGTTGAGACGCGAGTTCGATTCTCGCTACCCGCACCAAAATTGAGACACAAAAATATAGTTTATGCTAGTGCTTTTTTGTGTAG
>Ga0268277_1001161_pt1 | contig 18804 bp, 21 predicted proteins | sample saktaG_5_FD_190132 | JGI IMG/M metagenome (GOLD analysis project Ga0268277, IMG submission 190132) | Saline water microbial communities from Sakinaw Lake, British Columbia, Canada - sak_2010_1_5_50m | ecosystem: Environmental > Aquatic > Non-marine Saline and Alkaline > Saline ...
CCTGCAGGCCGTCGTCAGGTCTTCGGGGAATACGTACCATGCACTTAACGATGTTGTGATCGGCCGCGGCAGGTTCTTGCGCCTGGTAAATATTGAAGTGGCCATCGACGACGAGGTATTTACCACTTACCGGGCCGATGCAGTAATAGTATCCACTGCCACAGGAAGCACCGGCTACTCAATGGCTGCTAACGGCCCCATCCTGTATCCGGAATCGCGTGATATACTGATGAAGGCGGTCTGCCCTCATTTAAGCATGGATAAAGCGCTGGTGCTGGCGCCCTCCTCAACAATAGCGCTCAAGGCCTTCACCAATCACGAAGCCATGCTCAGCATGGACGGGCAGGTTGAGGAAAAGTTGAAAAGCGGCGACGTAGTCGAAGTATGTATGGCAAAGCAGACTTCAAGGTTTTTGCGTTTGAGGCCAAAAGACAGTTTTTATAAGACACTTCTGTCCAAGCTTAAAGGAAAATCGATATGAAAGTAGAAAAAGCGACAATCAATGATGTAAAAAAAATGCACGAACTTATCAATAAATTTGCCGGAAAGGGAGAGATGCTGCCCCGCGCACTCAGCGAGATATATGAGAACCTGCGCGACTATTTCGTTATAAGAGATGGCGGTGGCGTGGTTACGGCCTGTGGGGCGCTGCATATCAGCTGGGCCGACCTGGCCGAGGTGAAGGCCCTGGCAGTCCACGAGAGCAAACATAAGAGCGGTATGGGTGCGGCGCTTGTCAAGGCCTGTATCAGTGAGGCCAAATTACTGGGAATACCTCGCGTATTCTGCCTGACCTACAAGCCGGGTTTTTTTCAGAAACAGGGTTTTACGCTGGTTGAAAAGACGGAACTGCCGCGTAAAATCTGGGCCGAGTGCTATAGTTGTCCCAAGTTTCCGGACTGCGACGAAGTGGCGCTTGTGCTGAATGTGCCGGTGGGACGATGAGCAGGGAAAAGTTACTGTCATCCAGGACGGTTTTCGAGGGCCGGGCGGTAAAACTCAGTATAGGCACGGTTGAGAAAAGCAAAGGTGAAACGGTCATCAGGGAGATCGTGGAGCACAGGGATTGCATCGCGGCGGTCGTGCCGGATAACAGTGGCAACGTCATCATGGTGCGGCAGTTCAGGGTGCCTGCAGGAAAAGACCTGCTGGAGATACCCGCCGGCGTCATGGAGGACGGCGAGAGTCCGGACGAATGCGTCAGGCGCGAGCTGCAGGAGGAGATAGGTTATCTGCCTGAGAAGATAGTCAGGCTGGGGGGGGTTTATGCAGCTCCAGGTTATTGCACGGAATATATTCATTTGTTCCTGGCCACTGGTCTGGTGGAGAGCCGTATGGTGGCCGAGGATACTGACGAGATAGAGGTTGTAAGGGTGCCTGCGATGAAGATAGCCGGCATGATCGACAGCGGCGAGATCTGCGATGCCAAGAGCGTTGCCGGCCTGCTCAAATATCTGTCGCTGGCGCCGTGACAGGTTACTTTTTTCTGTGAGCGGCCTGGCCGCTGCCATAAAGGTCCCCGCCGTAGATATCGTTTATCACCACGGCAGGGAAGTCATCGACTTCCAGGCGGTATACTGCCTCTGCTCCCATCTCATTGAAGGCGACAGGGTCGATCCTTTTGATAGTACGTGAAAGCAGTGCGCCTGCGCCTCCTACGGCTGCCAGGTATACGGCCCCGTGCTCCAGCATCTTTTTCCGGACCTCGGCCGACCTTTTGCCCTTACCTATCATGAGCTTTAATCCCTGCTCGAGCAGGACGGGAGTATATTTGTCCATCCGGCTGCTGGTAGTAGGTCCTGCCGAACCTACTATGTGCCCCGGCCTGGCCGGCGTTGGCCCCGTGTAATATATGGTTTGCCCGTCCAGTTTGAAGGGCAGGGCTTCCCTTCCGGCAAGCAGTTCAGCAATCTTTTTATGCGACGCATCGCGGGCGGTCAGCATGCTGCCTGTCAGCAGCACGCTGTCTCCATACCTCAGTAAGCTGATATCCCTGTCTGAGATCGGCAGGGTTATGCGTTTTACTTTCATATCAGAGAACCACTTCGCTGTGCCGTGAGCACCAGCACTGGATATTGACTGCAACAGGCAGGCTGGCTATATGGGCAGGAAATACCTCAATATGCACGGCCAGGGCGGTGACGCTGCCCCCGTACCCCATCGGGCCGATGCCCAGCTTGTTCACCTCGGAGAGGATCTCTTTTTCCAGCCTTTTTACCTCGGGGTCAACGTTGTGTACCCCGGTCTTGCGTAGCAGTGATCTCTTGGCCATCAGCATGGTCTGCTCTGTTGTGCCCCCTATCCCCATACCTATTATCAACGGCGGGCAGGCATTGCCGCCGCATTCATCAACCAGGTTGACCGTGTACTCGATAATGCCTTGATGGCCATGTGAAGGGGGCAACACCGTGAGCCTGGAGCAATTTTCAGCGCCGCCGCCCTTGGGCAGCACACATATTCTCAGCTTACTGCCGGGCACAATCTCGGTATGTATAACAGCCGGTGTGTTGTCTCCAGTATTCTCCCTGGCAGAAAACGGCCTATGCACCATCGACTTGCGCAGGTACCCCCTGTCATAGCCCTTTCTAACACCTTCGTTGACCGCGGCGGCCAGGTCGCCTCCGGTTATATGGACGTCCTGGCCGATATCCAGGAAAATCACCGCCGTGCCGGTGTCCTGGCACACAGGCAACCTGCGTTCTCCAGCCAGTGCGACATTTTCCAGGATGGTCTGAATAGTTTGCTTACCCAGGGTCGACTTCTCCACCCTCCAGGCGCGCTGCAACGATGTGACTACATCGGAGGGCAAGTGGATACAGGCGTCCTGGAAAAGTGATGCGACGGTCCTGGTTATAGTGCGGCAATGGATATTTCGCATAACATTGCTTGACCGGGGCCCAGGCTGTATATCTCCGCGCTGATTATATTACTTTTTAAGCTTTTCTATAATTGCATCTGCGACCTGGGACGTGCCGGCGCTGGGCTCGTTGCGGTCCCTGCGCATGTCATAGGTAACGTTCTTCCCTTCTGAGATAACATCGCTGATGGCTGCCTCCATCCTGTCGGCCGCCGGTTGTTCTTCGAGATACCTCAGCATCAGCACGGCCGAGAGCATCTGTGCCATGGGGCTGACCTTATTAAGCCCCGTGTATTTGGGGGCGCTGCCATGCGTGGGCTCGAATATGGCCAGGCCCTCGCCAATATTGGCGCCGGGGGCCAGCCCCAGTCCACCCACCAGTCCCGCGCACAGGTCCGAGATGATGTCACCGTAGAGGTTGGGCAACACCAGTGTATCGAATCGCTGCGGGTTCCTCACCAGCTGCATGCACAGGGCATCAACCAGGATCTCCTCGTACTCAATCTCGGGATACGCTTTGGCCACTTCCCTTGCGGTTGACAGGAATAGCCCATCGGTGTACTTGAGGATATTGGCCTTGGTTACGGCCGAGACTTTCTTGCGTCCGTACTTGCGCGCGTAATCGAAGGCATATTTCACGATACGGCGGGACCCCTGCTCAGAGATGGTCTTTATGCTGAATCCCGAATTCTTGTCCAGGCTGCCCTTGAAATCCTGCATGATCAAATCGTACAGCTTTGCAGCTTCAGGCGTGCCCCTGGCGAACTCGATACCGATATACAGGTCCTCCGTGTTCTCCCTGACAATCACCAGATCTACATCATGGTAAAATGTGGTTACCACGCCGGGGTAGCTTTTACAGGGACGCAGACAGGCGTAAAGGTCGAGCTGTTTGCGCAACGCCACATTTACGCTGCGGAATCCCTTACCGATGGGTGTGGTGACTGGACCCTTGAGGGCGACCTTGTTCCTCCTAATTGACTGAAGGGTTATATCGGGCAGCGGTGTCCCATACTTCTCGATGGCGGATTCGCCCACGGTATGGACCTCCCATTCGAAGGCGATACCGGTAGCCTCCAGTACGCGGGTGGTGGCCCGGGTTATTTCGGGCCCGATGCCGTCACCGGGAAGCAGTGTAACGCGGTAAGTCATTTTACATAACCTCTCAAGTCAGCCTGTTTTTCAAAGCTTCAAGTCGCCGTGCCTGTTGATGTAGGGGATAAGCCCTCCCTCGTTCAATATGTTGAGCATGGTAGGCGGTATCCTGGTGAAACTGAGGCTCTCATTCCGTGTGATGTTGCGGATCAGGCCTTCATCCAGGTTCACCTCGAGGCTGTCGCCCTCGGCGATGCCGTCGGTCTGACAGATCAGGGCGGGCAGGCCCTGGTTGATGGCGTTCCTGAAGAAGATACGCGCAAAAGACTTGGCGAGTATGGCGCTCACACCCGCCATCTTTATCACCAGCGGTGCGTGTTCCCGGCTGGAGCCGAGGCCAAAGTTGGACCCGGCCACAATGAAATCGCCGGGTCGGACGAGCCGGACGAACTCCGGGTTGGCGTCCTCCATGGCGTGCTTGGCCAGCTCGGGCAGGTTACTGCGCAGGTGCGCATATTTTCCCGCTATGATCAGGTCGGTGGATATGCCGTCACCGAATTTAAAGGCCCTTCCTTTGAGAATGGTCAGCGCCATTACAGCACCTCCCGGGGATCGGTTATATTACCCGTCAGGGCCGATGCTGCAGCTGTAGCCGTGCTCGCCAGGTAAATCAACCCCTCGGGGTTGCCCATACGTCCCTTGAAGTTGCGGTTGGCGGTGGACAGGCATACCTCCCCGTCACCCAGCACACCCTGGTGCAGCCCCAGGCATCCCGCGCACCCGGGCGGCAGTATGATGCCCCCTGCTTCGATAATAGCCTGGATATAGCCTGCGTTGATGGCCTCGGTGTAGATCTTTCTGGAGGCGGGGCAGACGATCAGCCTGACCCCGGCGCGAACCTTTTTATTTTTCAATATGGAGGCCGCCTCCGCCATGTCCTCCAGCCGCCCGTTGGTGCAGGTGCCGATGAAGACCTGGTTCACGCGGACGCCGGCCAGTGACCTGGCCGTTGCGGTGTTGTCCACCGCGTGGGGCATGGCGACCATCGGCTCCAGCTGGTTCGCGGACATCCTGATTGTACGCTCGTTAACGGCGTCGGCGTCCGCGGCCAGGGGAATGTATGCCTGACCTCTATCCTGGCTTTTTAGGTACTCATGGGTGACATGGTCGGAGCGGAAGAGGCCGACCTTGGCGCCGGCCTCGACGGCCATGTTTGAGACCGTCAGCCTCTGCCAGACGGGCATATCGTCCACCGCGCTGCCCCTAAACTCCAGCGCCTTGTAGGTGGCGCCATCGGCCCCGATCATGCCGATCAGGCCAAGGACGAGGTCCTTGGCGCCCACGCCTCTGGAGAAGCTTCCCGTTACCTCGATACCGATCGTCTCCGGCACTCTGAACCATGTCTTTCCCAGCGACATGGCCACTGCCACGTCGCTCGATCCCATCCCGGTGGCGAAGGCGCCCAGCGCACCGGCGGTTACGGTGTGGGAATCGGACCCGACGATGACGTTGCCGGGACTGGCCAGCCGCTCTGCCACGATCTGGTGACAGACGCCGCTGCCGGCATCGAAGAGCAGGCAGCCGGTCTCGGCCGCGAACTCCCTGATAAAGATATGGTCGTTGGAGAGTTGCCTGTTGGGGCTGGGGCTGGCGTGGTCGATGAAAAGGGCCGTCCTCCCGGGTGAGGCCAGCGTTTGCTTTTTGCCCGATTTGAACTGTCTTATGGTGAGCGGTCCTGTTGTATCCTGCACGAACACCAGGTCGACGGGACAGATTACGATGTCTCCCGCCCTGGCATCGCTGCCGGATTTGACGCTCAATATCTTTTCACTGATCGTTTTGCCCATGCAAATAAATCCTGAGGCATCGCCTTTTTAAGAATATTAGAGTGTATATTTTAACATAATTGATTTTGACTGGCTTACTTAACGTGCTTTTGGTGCGCTAACGGGGATTGCGCGGATGCTCTTCCAGTGAAATAAATTTGAAGATTTACACTTCTGCGGAAACGGTTTATTATACTGAGGTCAATGACCAAAGTACAGGATATGACCGATTAATCAGCCTGCTCGAAATAGGGCAGTTTTGCCAGGCTGCGAAGACCCGCATAGATGCGATGCTCATGCGTAATTGTGATTTCACTATTCATTGATGCTCTCCCATTTTATGCTAATCCCCAGAAGCGCGCGGCATTCTCCGAGAAAATCATCTTCCTGACTTTATTATCTCCCTCCGTAGCCAAAAGGAGCCTTGACAGAAGGGAGGCGACAGCGAAGAACGGCCAATCCGAGCCGAACATGAGCCTTTCCGGTCCCAGTTCCTTAATCATGGTGCGGATATTTTCTACGCCCTGTCCCTGTACATCCAGCCATACGTTCTTATTTTCCCTGGCAAGATTTATAACCAGGTCATTCTGCAGACCGCCGGAATGGCAAAGAACCCAACGAAGGGAAGGAAAGTCCTGCACCGGCTCAACAAAATTGTGTACATCAGCATGCCGCCCGGTGTATCCCATCGTTTTCCCCGGATCGGCGCTCTCTTTGCCTACAAGGCCGCAATGGGGGAGTAGGGGAAGCCCGAGTCGAGCGCATTCCTCGTAGAAGGCCCAGGCCAGGTGGTCATTGGGTGTGAACAGTGCCATATTGGGATGTATCTTTATTCCCTTTACGCCCTTAAGTTTCAGCTGCTTAATCCTTTCTATGGCATCCGGCAGGGTCGGTTTAACTGCGCCGCAAAGGATGAAGCGGTCTTTTTTTCCCGATTTCTCGATCGAATCCATGTACCATTCCGTCATATCGTCGCCATACGGAAATCCGTACGCAAGCGGCAAAATCACTGCCTTAGCTATGTGTAAGAGGTCCATTTCCGCAATTAAATTCGGAATGGTGTGCGTCGTGGTCCAGGCGCTGCCCTCCGGTGTAAGCTGCATTAAAAGGCTCTGCGTCATATTGCTCACATCCTGTTCAGTGTTGTTCTGTCCCATGTAATTGTTCATCCGGATGGGGCTATTTTTATCGAGGAAGTACCTCGTTTCCGGTTGCCTTAAGAGCAGGTCCGGCTTCGGCCCCGCCAGCCCGTTGGTCGCAAAATGTGCATGACCGTCTATGCCTCCGTCCAGACCGTCTACTGTCAGTTTGAGTAAACCGTCATCGGTCCACTCAAAATAAGGAAGTTCTGCCAGACTCCTGAGCCCTGCGAAGGTGCGCTGTTCGAACATAGCGGCGTTTTTCATAACTATCCTCCTGTTGTGCGATTGGATGGATTCCTATTGCTTCCAGATGCACCGATATTTAATCATAATAATTGGGCCCTATTTGTAAATGCTGAAAGCTGTCTCGAAAGCAGCCAGGCTTTTCTGTAGGGAAGAGCGGACCGAAATGCTCAGCTCTTGGATCGAGGGCGACCACCACAGACATTACGTCCTCGCGCCCTCCAACTGCGCCGATGGGCAAACCACCTCCTGCTGTTTTACCCAGGCAGGTCAGGTCGGGCGTTATCCCGAGCACCTGCTGTGCGCCGCCGAGGGCAACCTTGAAGCAGGTGGCTATCTCGTCGAATATCAGCAGTAAGTCGTATTTAGCAGTAAGTTCCCTTAGTTCTTTCTGGAAGCCCTCAACATCGTAAAGGCGGGAACCCCGGGCCCTGTCTATGAAGAGGGGATACGGCCTGTGCCAGATTGTGTAGGTGGGAGCGCCCATGGGCACTATACACCGGCTGGATTCATTGTTCAGCTTCGGTATATTCATAGCCAACCTCACTCTATCGCACAAGCATAAACTGACCCTGTAAGCGATCTTATGATTAAATAATACTATGGTCAATGACCACAGTCAAATATATACATGTGATTAACTATCAGATGCTGTCATTGATATCGCCGCCTATGCCGACGATTGAGTCGGCGGAAGAAGCAAATAGATAGGGGTATATGAAAGACTGTTTTGAATAAAGGCGCAGATGCAGATAGAATATGGGAGAATACCCGGGACGTTATCATGCGTAAGAATAAGCTTACAGAACGCAAAAAAAGGGCGATGACCACTCATCAGAAAATCTACAGGACTGCCCTGAGGCTGTTTGAGAAGGAAGGGTTTGATAAAGTTACGGTTGATCAAGTATGTAAGAAGGCCGGCGTTTCCAAAGGAACTTTCTATGTTTATTTCAGGTCCAAGGAACAGGTTGTTCTCGATCTGTTTTCCACGACGGATAAGATGTACGATGACTTTGTCGCGAACGAATTGGCATCAGTCAGCGATCCAATGGAGAAATTAATCCTGCTGGTAAGGAAAGCCCTGAGCTATACAGTCGAAAAGGGACCCGACCTGATGGAAGCTTCATACCGGGCCAGGGCATCATTACACAGGAGCGGCAACCCGCGCCTCACTGAAAGCAGGGCGATATATAAAATCGTGATCAAATTGGTCGAGGAGGCGCATCGTCGAGGGTATATCCGCAAAGACTTGAGTGCAAATGAAGTCGCGCCATTGCTTATCAGGACTTTCGAAGGTTTAATTCATGACTGGTGCATGGAAAACGGCAGCTACGATCTCATTGATGAGACTGAAAAAGCTATCATAATATTACGTAACGGGCTTCGACCCAGATGATATTTATGCAGGTGCCGGGTATAACGCGTTGCGGGAACAGCCTTTTCAGGTGGGGTGAGCGCACTTACATTATGGGGATCATCAATCTGTCGCCAGATTCCTTCTCCGGAGATGGCTGCACAACTCTCGAAGCAGCACTGCAGAAAGCTCGGGGAATGGTGGAGGATGGCGCGGACATCATCGATGTGGGTGGCGAATCCACGCGGCCGGATGCAAAACCCGTATCTGTGGACGAGGAAATACAGAGGGTCATCCCGTTTATCAGCAGTATCGCAGGGCGGATCCGGGCGCCGGTCAGCATCGATACTTATAAGTGTGAAGTCGCATTGCAGGCACTGGAGGCCGGTGCCTGTATGCTAAATGATATCTCCGGCTCCAGCGTAGAATCCGGCACAGTGAAGCTGGCCGCCGAAAAGGATGTTCCAATAGTTATAACCAGCAACCAGCGGGGACAGAAGGTTACTGCCATAGTTGACGCCGTGATGTCACAATTGAAGGATATGATCGACCGTGCGGTCGGCGCCGGCGTCAGGCCGGAGAACATAATAATCGATCCAGGCATAGGATTTGGCAAGACAGTGGAACAGAACCTTGAGATCGTCAGGCGCATAGGCGAACTGAAGACGCTGGGACGGCCGGTGCTGCTGGGGACCTCGCGCAAGTCCTTTATCGCCGCTGTAGCCGGTCCCTCGCCGGAGGAGCGTGCGCTGGGCACGGCTGCTTCAATAGCCATAGGCATCAGCAGAGGTGCCGATATAGTGAGAGTGCATGATGTGAGGCAGATGAAGCTGATCTGCCGCATGAGCGATGCCATTGCGGGAAGGGCCTGGGTGGCATGACCCTGGCGTACATCGGCCTGGGGTCGAACATGTCAGACCGGGAGGCCAACCTCTCCCAGGCCGTACGCCTGATATCGCAAATCGCTCCTGTACTGGCGGCCTCATCTCTTTACCTGACGGAGCCGGAGGGATATAAAGACCAGCCTGACTTCCTCAACAGCGTGGTTTGCGTAGATACAGATGTCACTGCTGCGAAGCTGCTGCATATAATGAATGGCATCGAGGTGCAGATGGGAAGGGAGAGGTTGTTCGCCGGAGCGCCCCGCGTGATAGACCTGGACCTGCTTCTCTTCGATGAGGCTATAATTAATCAGCCGGGACTGGAGGTTCCGCACCCGCGCCTGCATCTGCGTGCGTTCGTGCTGATGCCCATGGTGGAGATTGCGCCCGATCTCGTTCACCCGGTTTTACATAAGACTATGAAGGAGCTACTGGCAGGATTGACATCCGATTACAGGATTGACAAATGGGTGGGGAATAAACACAATGGGTCAGGTTAAGCATGTATATTATTGCGGTTGAGAAGAGCTTTGACGCCGCCCACTACCTGCGCGGGTATGGGGGAAAGTGCGAGAAGCTCCATGGGCACAGGTTCAAGGTGGTTGTAAAGTTGAAGTGCCGGGAGTTGAACGAGGTGGGGCTTGCCTATGATTTCACCAGGCTGAGGGGGCAAGTGACGGAGATAATTGGAAATTACGATCACCAGTGCCTGAACGAAATCAATCCCTTCGATAAGATTAATCCGTCGTCGGAGAACATTGCATCCACCATCTATAGTAGCCTGGCGCCATTGTTCAAGGGGGATATAGGCATGGACAGTGTGGAGGTCTGGGAATCGCCCGAATCGTGCGCCCTCTACCGACCTGGATAAAATCTCAGGTGTTCGTATCAGGCGGTAGCAGGTTGGGGATACTGTCCTTAATCTGGTACGTGTAGTTGCATTTAACGCAGAAAAGCGTGCCGGCGACTATCTCAACATCGTTCTTTTCAGCGATCTTGAGTTCGAGGGGTCCTTTGCACACGGGGCAGACGATGATCTCCATTATCGATTCTTTCATCTTAATTAACCCTTATCCTTAGTAAGCTGCTTTGAAAATGCGTGCCCGGGATGAATTCCCCCGGGTACTTATTTTAACATATCCGGAGGGGCATCAGGAGGCTCAGTCCGACCAGTAGCTTTCCTTGTTCTTGAAGAGAGGTGAAATCACCTTGAACTCTGGTATGCCCGCCCTCTGCAGCATCTGGAATACGGCTATCTCGGTGGTTGTGATGACGGCGCCAGCGTCCCGCATGTATTTCAATGCGCTTTTCCAGTCGGTCTTATACCTTGAGCACACGGCGTCGCTGATGACGTGGACGTAGTATCCCTGTGCCACCAGGTCGACTACCGACTGCAGCACGCAGACGTGCGACTCTATACCGGCCACCAGGACGTGCTTCCTGTTAAGAGCAGGGAAAGTCTTCTGAAAGACAGGGTCGCCCCAGCAGCTGAAGCTCAGCTTGTCGATGGGCTTGTATTGCTCTTTCAGCCTGGCTTTGACTGGCTCCACTGTATTGCCCAGGCCTTTGCTGTACTGCTCGGTAACGACCACAGGGACCCTCAGGGTTTCGCACGACGCGACTATCAGGTTCACGTTATTTTCGCAAATGGCGTAGACATCCTTTTTCATGGCTACCGCGAGGTTGCTCTGAAAGTCGATCAGCAGGAAAACTGCATTGGCAGCATCCACCTTGAATTTATCCATACCGTTGAAGCCCTCCCGGATTAAAGAGAATACGTGCTGATATTACCGAGGAAAGGCCTGCTGTGTCAAAACCGTACTATTTGCCCGTGCTCATATGTTTAAGATATCATTCGTGAAGGGTGGTAAAACAATTAGTCACAGACGGGTTAATAGAGGAGAGGTTATTATGGCGATTGAACATGTAAGCGGTAAAAATGCCGGGAAACTGATGCTCTATGCGCTGAGCACCTGCATCTGGTGCAGGAAAACCAAGCAGCTGTTGACCGACCTGGGCGTGGAGTACGATTATTTGTTTGTTGACCTGCTTCAGGATCAGGAGAAGGAGCAGACCATCGCATTGATAGAAAAATGGAACCCGGATTGCTCGTTCCCGACTCTGGTGATAAACGACAGCAAGTGCATCGTTGGTTTCAAGGAGAAAGAGATCAGGGAGGCCCTCAATCTGTGAGTGCAGATGAGTCCGTAACCCCTGTCGAAATCGAAAGGGCTTACCAATCAATCAAGAAGGACGCCGAGGCAGGGGGATACCATGTCAACCCGGACGCGGAATTTGCCCGTGGCCTGGTGAGCGGCCTGCTGGTCAACCAGAAGAGGTACGGTTACCAGTCCTGCCCCTGCCGCCTGGCCAGCGGAAACAAGGACGAAGACCTGGATATCATATGCCCCTGCGATTACAGGGACCAGGATGTGACCGAGTTCGGCGCCTGTTACTGTGCACTGTATGTATCACGTGATATGCTGGACGGCAAGCGGGAGTTGACATCCATACCTGAGAGGCGCCCACCGCGTTCACTGCGTAAGAATGCTACCTCAGCCATCCCCACCGGACCACTGCGGGTTCCGCTGCCGGTCTGGCGCTGCAAGGTATGCGGCTACCTCTGCGCCCGCGACGGCCCGCCCGAGATATGTCCCATCTGCAAAGCCAAAAAGGAAAGGTTCGAGCGGTTCCTTTAGCCATAACCCTGCCCGGTTCGCATCCTAGGAGCTTTATGTGCTCCACAGACGGCGAGATTTCACCGCGTAATAGACAATTATCGATGCTATGCCGCAGAGCAGGAGAACCCCGCCGCATATCATCAGGACACTGGCATAGTCTCCGACCATTCTCAGCAGCCAGCTCTGAATCAGAGGCGGCAAATTGAACTGTAGTATCGCCGACTTTCCAAGACCATTGACGGGCAGGACGCTCACGAACTGCAAAATCCCGCAGATAGCGAAGATCAAACCCAGTTCGCCTGAGATAAATCCGGGCTTGCGGGCGATGAGTTTGATGGCAACGATCAGTGCCAGAATAAATATTATCAGCGGGATATAGATGATATCGGCGGTAACAACGATATTTTTTAAGGCTGCCACTTGCTCAAGCATGTCAAAATAGCCGTTTATCTGGCCGACGTTGATATATTTCTGTATTGAGTCTACGCTGATGCCCAGTGCCGCAAAGGCCGGGCTCAAGCCGGGAAGGTCTATAATGGCCTGGATGTTGGAGGCCATATCATCGACCAGCGGTCTCTGTGCCGTCACTGTCTCCAATAACTTACCTTTCTCCAGCCTGTCCAGGAGGAAGGTGTACGTGCTCCGGACACATGATCGTAATTGATCTTTTATCTGTGGTTCAAAATTAATGATCACCAGCTCCGCGGCTTTAGCCAGTACAGGATTGTTTGGAGCCAGGTCCTGGCTAAGCCAATCGTGCGCCAGTGCCGGAACGTCGATATCGTCCGCGTAGGAAGCTATGCAATCGGGGTTAAAGACCGTTTGCTGAAGTGCCAGTATCGGCCCGAACAAGAAAAGCGAAATAAACAGTAAGATCCCCAGGAAAATCAACAATAACCGCTTGCCGGATGATATTTCGGGTGCATTTTTAAAATAGCCGATAAACGATTCCTTCATATTTGTTACCTCCCTGCGATGCCTCTAATAAGCATATCCATGTGAATACTAAGCGTTTCTATTGTATCATCGGCATAAAGCATTGCCAACGAGGCGAATTGATAAGACGCTGTGTATGCGATAAGATATCACATCCCTCCATGAACACCCTTGGTAAACAATATGAGCTACACAGGCTTGTCTGGCTGCAAAGACAGGGCTCAGTCTATTTCCCTTTTTGGGACATGGTCTTCAAACACCCCCCCCTGGCCTGTTACAACGCTCTTTTGAAGCTGAAGGCGAGGCTGTTCAACACATGTATCATACATACCATAGGGGACAGCCATGTAAAGCCATTCATCTATCGTTGCCCTTTCCTGGTGCACCATATATCGCAGGCCACAGCCCACAACCTGGTCAAGTCCGGCAGCTTCACAAGATCGTCGGAGTACCTCGCCCTCTTTCTCACGCGGGTGAATAAGCAAAGGGACGTCGTATTTTTAGTCTTCGGCGAGATAGATGCCAGGGTACATATCTATTTACAGTACGGCAAGAGCGGCAAGAAGGTCAGCCTGGAGACACTGATCGACAACACAGTGGCCAGATACGGACTGGCCGCACAGCGTATCAAGGAACAGGGTTATGCCGTCTGCATCCACGGCATACCGCCCGCGGCCAGCAAGGAGTTCATTACGGCACTTCCCTATGCGGGTAACCCGCGGGAGCGCAGCGAGATATCGAGGATATTCAACGAAAAACTCAGTACTTTCTGCCAGACTATTGACGTTCCTTATATAGATATACAGTCGATAGCGTCCGACAGCAACGGCTTTATCAAGAAGTACTACCTGGCCGATGAAGTCCACTGTAATAGCAGGATTGTGCCCTTCGCACGAAAAGCAATAAAGGCCGCCTTCGGGGGAAGGAAGAAATTTTAGTCGAGCTGTGAATTGTGAAAATAGGGGCCGGAACCCGGTTTCAGTTCCGGCCCCCGCTATTTAAATCTTGATGCCCGCTATCCTCTTGACCATGTTTTTACGGGCTTGGATATCGTACTGGGTGGTAATGGCGATGCTCTCCATAACAGGTGAGCCGCCGCCGTGGAACCCTCCGACCTGCGCGACGCCGCCGCTGGATGAGCAGAGCATGTCACCCACGTGCATCCACAGCTTGATGGCGTCATCCACATTAACATCAGGGTTGCGCATGGTGTATTTCTCCAGTAGCGCCTTGGTCTCGGGATTGAGGAAATCGCCTTCGTGGGGGAAGGTGGCGGGGATGCCGCCCGCCACATCGCAGAGTATCTCCGCCTCGCGGTAGACCGCCTCACCGGTCAGGCAGCGCCCCACATTGCAGTAAATCGAGTTGGGAATGTAGCTGCCGGGGCCGTAGGGCACGAAGCCCACACCGGGCATATAGACCTCAGGTTTGCCCATCTCAGAGGCGGTGAAGCCGGCGGCATAGCCGAGCTCGGATACCATGATCAGCTCGGCCAGTTTCTCCCTCACATGGCCGGCCTTCTGAATACCGTTGTACTCAGCGGCCAGCGCCACCGTTCCCAGCATAAGGTCGCCGATAGCCGGCTTGCAGCCCGAATAACTGTGGCGATGGAACAGGGCGAAAAGCAGTGCCCCCACCGCGCCGTGTATGGTCTCGCCGGCCAGGAATACCCTCTCCCAGGGAATAAATACCTTATCGAAGATGGTGTATGAGTCGGTGGCGCCCTGCATGAATCCCTTCTTGTAATGCTTGCGCTGCCTCAGATTATGGATGGTCACGACCTGCTTGATGCCCTCCCAGTCGCCCGGTATGGCGAAAGCCACTGCCCAGTCCTTTTCCTCGGGGAGCAGCGAGCGCGTAGGGACGACAATGATCTCGTCGGCTACGGATGCCTCGGAGTTATGTAACTTGCATCCCTGTACGACTATGCCATCGCTCTTCCTTTCGATGATCCTAACATAGAGGTCGAGGTCCTTTTGCTGGCTGGGCCTCTTCATCCTGTCGCCTTTCACGTCGGTCTGCGCACAGCAGCCCATCAGGTCGTTATTCTGAAAGCGCTCGAGCCATTTGAGGAAATTCTTGTGATACTCGGTAGTGCCTTTGTTCTGCTTATCAGCCTCGAAGGAGATAGCGTTACAGGCGTTGGCCCCGTCGATGCCCATGCAGCGTTGAATGCAGCCACCCACCTGCTGGCAGACAGCGCGGGTCATATCCTGCTTCTTGTGCAGGTCCTCCTTGCTCTGGTGGATGTGAGTGAAGCGATTGATGGTTTTGCCCGTGATATGGCTCTTGGCCAGCATCAAGTCCCGAAAACCTGGGTCCTGGGCGAAATCGTATGTCGACCCGGTGGTGTTTATGGTGTCCATCTGCAACTCGTCGGTGCGGTCGATCAGATGGCCGTCGTAATACACGTTGCGGCGCATCTTGCTCAGCCTGTCAATGAACTGTTTCTTGGTACTGAGAGTATCCGTTTTTGGCTTGCTGTTTGTAGTCATAATACCTCCTGTCTTCAAGTTAATATCTTAGCATGCCTGCCATCTCCTGCCAAAGGCGAGAATAATCTATCGTGCTGATGTATAATTAGTTCGGCTTTTACCATACATTTTCCGCATGATTTAAGGCTGCTGGTATAGGCGGCATATATGTGATGGGGAGGCTTATTAAAAATCTCGGAGGTTTTTCAGATGGGTGGCCAGAGTGAGTTTCTGAATTACATAGGGGGCAAGTGGCTCCCGTCGAAATCCAGCGAGATACAGGATGTAATTAATCCGGCTACCGCAGAGGTGCTGGGACAGGTCCGCCTTTCCACGGTCGACGAGATGGGCAGTGCGGCGAAGGCAGCAGCCGCGGCTTTCCCATCCTGGCGGAGGACACCGGCCACAGAGCGCGTACAGCACTTTTTCAGGCTGAAAAATCTGCTGGAGGAGCATTTGGAGGACCTGTCGCTTACCATAACAATGGAATGCGGCAAGACCCTGGACGAAGCGCGCGGTGAGATGCGCCGCCTGATCGAGAACGTAGAGGTTGCCTGCGGCATACCTCAGCTGATGCAGGGTTACAACTCCGAGGATATTGCGCAGGGAATAGACGAGATCATGATCAGGCAACCCGTGGGGGTATGTGCCGTGGTTGCCCCGTTCAATTTCCCGGGCATGGTACCTTTCTGGTTTTTACCTTACGCCGTTGCCTGCGGCAATACTTATATAGTCAAACCGTCGGAAAAGGTGCCCTGCACCCTGCAGAAGATCTTCGGCCTGGTGGAGCAGGCCGGATTTCCCCCGGGTGTACTCAACCTGGTCAACGGGGCCAGGGATGCGGTAGACGGCATTTTGGATAGTCAGGCCGTGCGCGCCGTGAGCTTTGTGGGCTCAACACAGGTGGCTAAATACGTTTACAGCCGCGCCACGGCCGCCGGCAAGCGGGCACAGTGTCAGGGTGGGGCCAAGAATCCGCTGGTTATCATGCCCGATGCGGACATGGAGATGGCGGCGCGCATCACGGCTGACAGCGCATTCGGCTGTGCCGGTCAGCGCTGCCTTGCGGGTTCCCTGGTCATTACGGTCGGAGAGGCAAAAAGTGCGTTTACACAAGCCATAGTGGAGGCCGCCATGACTCGTACCGTGGGGTATGGACTGGATGATAAGGTACAGATGGGGCCGGTCATATCGCAGCAGAGCAGGGGCAGGATAGAACATTTTATCGGGCAGGGTGAAAAAGAGGGGGCGCGCGTATTGGCCGATGGTCGGGGCACAGTCATCAAGAGTTACGAACGCGGTAGCTTTGTACGTCCCACCGTGCTGGATAATGTATCCCCGCAGGGCGAGGTTGCCACTACCGAGATATTCGGACCGGTGCTGGGATTGATACACGTCGCCAGCATTGATGATGCCATAAACCTGGTTAACAGCGGACGCTATGGCAATATGGCCTGCATATTTACGGGCAGCGGCGCTGCTGCCAGGAAATTCCGCTTCGAGGCTGAGGTCGGAAATATGGGGATCAACATCGGTATAGCAGCGCCCATGGCCTTTTTCCCCTTCAGTGGTTGGAAGGACAGCCATTTCGGAGACCTTCACGGCCAGAGCCTGGATGCAGTGGAATTTTTTACACAGAAAAAAGTCGTGGCTGAACGCTGGCCTAAAGAATGGACGCGCAAATTCTGACGGACGCCATATATTCACGGGAGATCTTATAACAGTGATTTACGAAGAAATAGACTCGGCCCGCCGGGGGCGTGCAGCGGCTATCGCTAAATACGGGAGTTTGGATGCTGCGCTGGTCAGCGACGGCTTCCCCCGACGTCATGACCTCACCATGTCGGAGGCGGTGGTACTGGGACTGCTGAGGCAGAACGTTCGCTCCTATTTCGCGGTCTTCGGGCACGGCAGCACCGTTGTTGCCGAGGTGTTGCGGGTCTATCAGGAAGCCGGCCTGGTCAGTGTATTCAATGTACGCAACGAAGTTGAGGCTTCGCACGCCGCCGCCGCCCTGCGCTGGGTCACGGGCAAGAAGGCGGCGGTCGTAACGTCCATAGGCCCGGGCGCGTTGCATGCTATGGCCGCCTCGCTGGTGCCGGCCTCGGACGGCATAGGTGTCTGGTACATCATGGGAGATGAGACCACCGAGGACGAGGGCCTCAACATGCAGCAGATACCTAAATACGAGCAGGGACTCTTCCTGCGCCTGTGTTCCACCATTGGGCACGCATATTCACTGCATACTCCCCTGGCTGTGTCTGCGGCCCTGCGGCGTGGCCAGGCCGTCGTCGATCATCCCTACCGGGCAGGACCTTTTTTCCTGCTGCTGCCCATGAACACCCAGGCTGCTATGCTCAATAAGTTCGTACTCAACGAGCTTCCCCAGCACGTATCCTTAAAAATTGGGCCGGCCACGGGAGATTACACGGATGCCGCACGCAGGCTACTGGAAGCGGGGCGCGTGGTTGTACGTGTGGGTGGTGGAGCTCGAGGCGCCGAAGCCGAGGTTGGCGAGCTGCTGGAACTGTCGGACGCAGTGGCCGTGGTATCGCCCATCGCAGGAGGCGTGGTCCCTTACAGCAGCCTGCGCAATATGACTGTGGGGGGGTCAAAGGGTACGCTATGCGGCAACTATGCCATGGAAAACGCCGATCTGCTGGTGGCTGTTGGGACACGCTTTGTGTGCCAGTCGGACTGCTCACGCACGGCTTACCTGCGCCTCAAGCAGGTTATCAATATCAATGCCGAGATAGATGCTGCCATCAATTACAACAGCGATGAGCATTATGGCGGATCCATTGCATTGATCGGGGATATACGCCTTACGCTGCAGCAGTTGCTGCAGGAATTGCGCAGGGGCCGCAAGAAAGCCGGCGCAAATCCGTCGGACTGGCTGAAAGAATGCAGTGCCCATCGCGCCGAATGGGAGCAGTTTAAGCGGCAAAGGTATGAACATCCGCTGATCTTCGATGAAGCCTGGAAGAGGGAGGTGCTCACCCAGCCCGCCGCTATCAAGGCCGCTGCAGACTGGGCTAAGGGCAAGAAGGATATCATTAAGTTTTTCGATGCAGGGGACGTACAGGCCAATGGTTTCCAGATAGTTGAGGACGAGTCACCCGGCCTGACTTTTACGGAGACCGGGGCCAGTTACATGGGATTTGCAGTTTCAGCCCTGCTTTCCACGGCTGCAGCCGACGGCAGGTTCTACGGCCTGGCATTCACAGGAGACGGCTCCCTCACCATGAACCCTCAAATTATGATCGACGGCGTTCAGCACGGCGCCCGCGGCTGCATCCTGCTAATGGATAACAG
>Ga0268277_1001162_pt1 | contig 18799 bp, 21 predicted proteins | sample saktaG_5_FD_190132 | JGI IMG/M metagenome (GOLD analysis project Ga0268277, IMG submission 190132) | Saline water microbial communities from Sakinaw Lake, British Columbia, Canada - sak_2010_1_5_50m | ecosystem: Environmental > Aquatic > Non-marine Saline and Alkaline > Saline ...
GAATTTCTTGTGCAACTGTACCATAACCTAAGACCTCCTCTTTGGTGTTTAGATTATGGTTTATCAGGTGTTCACTTTTAAACTTTAAATCCGTCAAAAACGGTTCACTTTTAATTCTTAAATGACAGTTACTTCTTTTTCCCCTTGATAATATATAATGTTTATGTTATCTGCCACCAACGCATTACACACACCCTCTGATTGTTTGAGCGTTGCTTTTTAAAAAGTTCTCGGACAAAGGGATGAGGGTGGAGGAGAGACTTTTGAAAAAGGTCTCGAAAAAACAATTAAAAGGAGTTGTTATATTATGGGACATGTTTCAATGAAGCAGTTGCTTGAGTCGGGGGTTCATTTTGGTCATCAGACAAATAAGTGGAACCCTAAAATGAAGCCCTACATATTCGGGGCAAGGAACAATATTTACATCATCGATCTTCAACAGACTGTAGAGATGTTTAAGGTTGCTTATAGCTTTGTCGCTGATCTGGTGGCTGAAGGTGGAGAAATTCTATTTGTCGGTACGAAGAGACAAGGTCAGGAATCGATCAGGGAAGAAGCGGGAAGATGCGGTATGCCGTATGTCAACCAGAGGTGGCTGGGAGGAATGCTCACCAACTTTAATACCATTAAGAAGAGTGTTGACAGATTAAATACTCTTGACAGGATGTTTGAGGATGAAAGTTTAAACGCCTTTCTTAAGAAAGAGGTGCTGAAACTTCAAAAAGAACGGGATAAGCTTGAAAAAGTTCTGGGCAGTGTAAGAAATATGGAAAGACCGCCTAAAGGAGTTTTTATCGTTGATCCCAAGAAAGAACATATTGCGGTAAATGAGGCAAGAAAATTAAAGATTCCGATAGTAGCCATAGTTGATACAAATTGCGATCCGGACGAGATAGATTATATTATTCCAGGGAACGATGACGCGATAAGGGCTATAAAATTATTCTCTTCAAAGATGGCAGATGCTGTAATTGAAGGCAAGAAAAAGTTTGAGGAGCGTTTGCAGGCTGAAAGTGACAAGGAATTGACGGAGGAGATTAAAGAGGAAGATGGTCTGGAGTTAGATGTTCCGGAGAGTATTGAAACTAAAGACGAAAGCCTTGATATAGAAAAGCCTACTGCAACTGATATTGATGAGACTTTGAGTGAGAAAACTGAGGAGGAGGAGTAAAATTGGGCATCTCAGCATCTATGGTAAAGGAATTGAGGGTAAAAACCGGCACGGGTATGATGGATTGCAAGAAAGCGTTGACTGAATGTGATGGTGACTTCGAAAAGGCAATCGAGTATCTGAGGAAGAAAGGTATGTCGGCGGCTGCCAAGAGGTCGTCAAAGGCGGCTAAGGATGGAGTTGTTGCCTCGTATATTCATATGGGCGGGAGGATCGGTGTCATGGTCGAGATTAATTGCGAGACGGACTTTGTCGCCAAGACGGAGGCTTTCCAGACACTCGCAAAAGATATAGCTATGCAGATTGCGGCTGCAAATCCTTCTTATTTAAACCCGGAAAATATACCTGAAAATATATTGGAAAAAGAAAAAGAGATTTATAGAAGTCAGGTGTTAGCTGAAGGAAAACCGGAAAAAATAATTGATAGAATAATCGAAGGCAAGCTTAAAAAGTACTACGAGGATGTGTGTCTTTTAGAACAGAAGTTTGTCAAAGATACTGATATTAGCGTGGGAACACTTGTTAATGATATGATTGTCAAGACCGGTGAAAACATTATAGTAAGAAGATTTGCCAGATTCCAGCTGGGTGAGGAAGTATAGCAAGCATTCAGCTATTAGCTGTCAGCTTTCAGCTTTCAGCTACTTCGGTGGGTTTCACAGCCGGGAAAGGCACATTACGCGTTTTACCTCTAGCTTTGAGCTCAATAGGAGTTAAGTGGATAAACCAGTTTATAAAAGGATTATTCTGAAATTGAGCGGGGAAGCTCTCGCAGGTGAGAGTTCCTTCGGGATTAGTCCTGAAGTAGTCAGGTTGATTGCAGAAGAAATCAAAGAAGTTGTAAACTTGGGTGTTCAGATAGGCGTTGTTGTTGGCGGAGGAAATATATTTCGTGGAGTGGAAGCGGATGCCATGGGTATAGACAGGACGTCTGCAGACTATATGGGTATGATTGCTACGGTAATAAACAGTCTTGCTTTGCAGAGTGCCCTTGAAAATATCGGAGTTGAAACAAGGGTTCAATCCGCCATTGAGATGAAAGAAGTTGCAGAACCGTATATAAAAAGGAGGGCGGTGCGACATTTAGAGAAGGGCAGGGTGGTAATACTTGCCGCGGGGACAGGAAACCCTTATTTTACAACGGATACTGCGGCATCGTTGCGGGCTATGGAAATACAGGCCGATGTTATCCTGAAGGCTACCAAAGTGGATGGGGTATATGATAAGGATCCCGTTGTATTTGACGACGCAAAGATGTTTAGTAAAATAACCTACTTGGAAGTCCTGAACAGAGACATTAAAGTAATGGATTCGACCGCTGTAGCGCTTTGCAGGGACAACAATCTTCCTATTGTGGTATTTAATCTTCGAAAGAAAGGAAATATCAAAAATGTGGTTGTGGGACGGTCAATAGGAACAGTAGTGGAGGGTTGAGAAATGAAGGACCTGATTTTGGATGAGTTAAAAGATAATATGGAAGAGGGGATAGAATCTTTTGGAAAATCCTTGAACAAAGTGAGAACCGGAAGGGCTTCTCTTTCTCTTCTTGATGGAATTAAGGTGGATTACTATGGGACACCGACACCGATAAATCAGGTGGCTACACTTTCCACCCCTGAAAGCCGTCTTATCTTGATTTCTCCCTGGGATAAAAATGCGATAGGATATATTGAGAAAGCTATACAAAAATCTGATCTTGGATTGATGCCGAGTAATGACGGGAATGTGATACGTATAGCCATTCCTCCCCTTACGGAAGAGAGCAGGAAAGAGATTGTAAAAGTTGTGAAAAAGATGGCCGAGGAGAGCAGGATAAGATTGAGAAATGTAAGAAGGGATGCAAACAATCAATTCAAGACTCTGAAAAAAGACAGCGAAATATCAGAAGACGATTTGTACACATATCAGGATGAAGTGCAGAAAGTTACCGATGAATATATAAAGAAGATAGACGCCAGTTTTGCTGCCAAAGAGAAGGAAATCATGGAAATATGAACCACACAGATAAGTGCAGAGGCACAAAGGCACAAAGTACAAAAGGGACAAAGTTGTAGTTTCCCTTCCCGTTTCGTTTTTCATCTTTATTCTACCCCGTATCATCTTTATCACTGTTCTTAACCTTTCCTGAAACTTTGTTACTTTGTGTGCGAGTATTACAAAGGTGAACATGAAGAAAATTGACAATACCAACCTTCCTCAACACATAGCCATCATTATGGATGGTAATGGGAGATGGGCTAAAATAAATTCCATGTCAAGAATGGACGGGCACAAGAAAGGTGCCGATTCGGTGAGGGATATCGTAGAGGCCTGTCGGAGAATAGGCATAGGTTATCTTACCCTTTATGCCTTTTCCACCGAGAACTGGCTTCGCCCCGTCTTAGAGGTGCGGGCGTTAATGAACTTGCTTGAAAAATTCCTCCGTTCAGAACTTCAGAAGATGCTTGAAAATGACATAAAATTGATGACCATAGGTAATACTGAGATGCTTCCCAAGGCGGTAAAGAAAATTCTTCGGGAAACGATTGAAAAAACCTCCAACAATAAGGGGATGGTACTCAATTTGGCCCTGAGTTACGGTGGCCGAGATGAAATAGTTGAGGCGGTGAAGAAGATATTAAAAGATAGCAGGGCCGGTAATATAACAGATATGGACATTAGCAAGGATGTATTTTCAGGCTATCTGTATACCGCTGGTATGCCGGAGCCGGATTTGCTTATCAGAACAGGTGAAGAACATAGATTAAGCAATTTCCTCCTATGGCAGATGGCTTATACGGAATTTTATTTTACGGACGTTTTATGGCCGGATTTTAGCAGAGAAAATCTCATTGAAGCCATTGCAGACTACCAGGAGAGGGAGAGAAGATTCGGTAAGACGAGCGAACAACTATTGTAATGATTTAACCGTCAGCCTTCAGTGAAAAAAGTTAGGGCTGGAGTTTTTTTGTCCAAGAATTGAATGTTATGAATTCTCATATCAAGCGATGGATTACAGGAATCGTAGTGCTGCCTGCCATAGCTGCCGTTATAGTTTATGGTTCAGCGATGGCATTTACGGCGCTTGTTGTATTGCTTGTACTGGGAGCTGTAACAGAGTACAACAACCTGGTTTTTGCGGAGGGGTTATATTGGGAAAAGGGGGAAGGTTTGGTGATAGGTGCGTTGATACCCCTCGCAGCATATCTTGGAGGCATTCACCTTGAGCTTGCCATAATAACATTTTCCTTAATTATAACATTCCTTCTTTTTCTCTTAAGATTTAAAGGTGGTTCAATAAGTATAGCCACTCCTGGTAAGGTCGTATTCGGCTTTATATACATCCCGCTGATGATGTCGTATCTAATACTCATGCGGGGTTTGGAAGAGGGGACATTATGGATATTTTTTACTTTAGTTCTCGCATTTTCCGGTGATATATCGGCTTTTTATGTGGGAAAATCTATTGGTAAAAGGAAATTGTTGCCGGATGTAAGCTCGGGAAAGACAGTTGAGGGAACGATAGGGCTGTTAGGTGGAAGTATCGCAGGATGTGTTATATTTAAGTTTTTGTTTTTCCCTGCACTTTCTCTTGTTCACGTGATATTGCTGGGTCTTGTCGGGAGTGTCCTGGGACAGTTGGGGGATCTGTGTGAATCTACAATCAAAAGGGCCTCAGGGGTGAAGGATTCCGGGTTTTTACTGCCGGGACATGGCGGAATATTAGATCGGCTGGACTGTCTTTTCTTTATTGTTCCTTTTGTTTATTATTACAATGTGTTCGTAATCAAATGAAAAATATATCGATTCTTGGGTCAACAGGTTCCATTGGTGTAAACACACTTGATGTAATCGGCAGCAACCCTTCCATATTTAAAGTTGTAGCCCTCTCAGCCGGCAGCAATATCACCCTTTTAAAAGATCAAATTGAAAAGTTCAGACCAAAAGTAGTTTCGGTTATAGACGAGAATTATTCTTGCCAGCTCAAGGAGATGCTTGACTTTCCTTCCAGGATAAAGGTTCTTTACGGGGTTGATGGGTACAGGGAAATTGCTTCCGTAAAAGAGGCGGATATGGTGGTTTCAGCTATAGTTGGAGCAGCAGGACTTCTTCCAACTATGGAGGCGATTTATGCGGGGAAAAATATAGCTCTTGCCAATAAAGAAACCATGGTTATGGCTGGGAGTCTCGTTGTTGAAGCTGCCGCATCAAAGGGGGTTGCGATATTACCTGTTGACAGTGAGCACAATGCCATTTTTCAATGCCTGGCAGGCAGCAGGCAGGAGGATATAAAAAGAATTATTCTTACGGCATCCGGGGGGCCTTTTCTTAACATGTCCGGGGAGGAGCTTTTGAAAGTCAAACCTGCCGATGCACTGAAACATCCCCGATGGGAGATGGGGAAAAAGATTACCATAGATTCTGCGTCGATGATGAATAAGGGACTTGAAGTTATTGAAGCAAGATGGTTTTTTGACGTTGATATTAATAAAATTGATGTACATATTCACCCTCAAAGTGTGATCCATTCCATGGTGGAATTTATAGATGGTTCTGTTATAGCTCAATTAGGTGTTGCCGATATGAGGGGCCCGATTTCCTATGCGCTCTCTTATCCGGAAAGGCTTTCGAGAACGAACTGTCCTTCGTTAGACCTTCTGAAGGTGGGAACACTGGAATTGCTCCCTCCCGATTTTGAAAAGTTTCCCAATCTGAGACTTGCGTATCTTGCCGGAACAAAGGGAGGGACAATGCCGGCAGTACTCAATGCCTCAAATGAAGTGGCTGTTGAGGCATTTATTGCAGAGAAAATAAGGTTTGTGGATATGCCGACAGTGGTACGAGGGACCCTTTCCCTGCATCGGAAAAAAGAGATTTCGTCCATCGAAGATGTTTTAGAAGCAGACAGGTGGGCACGGGATGAGGCGACGAAAATAATAAATACTTTAAAGGGATAGGCGCTTGGTTAGTATAAATATAATATCGGTAATAATCCTTCTGGGGGTATTAGTCTTTGTTCATGAACTCGGTCATTTTCTCATGGCCAAGTGGGCAGGGGTTGGTGTGTTAAAGTTTTCTCTCGGATTTGGCCCAAAGCTGGTCGGGAAAAAGATCGGTGAAACGGAATATATTATTTCAATGATACCTCTTGGCGGTTATGTGAAACTTCTGGGGGAGTCACCAGATGATCAATTGTCGGAGGATGATGAAAAAAGAGCTTTCCTGAAACAACATGTACTCAGGAGGATAGGAATCGTTGCAGCGGGACCTGTCTTCAATTTCCTTTTTGCTATAATGGTGTTCGCCATCGTTTACATGATCGGAATCCCGGTTCTCACCACGGAAGTCGGTGATATTCAAAAGGGGTCTCCTGCCTTTCAAGCGGGGCTCAAAGGAGGAGACATCGTATTGGCCATTAACGGTGAAGATGTCTCTGACTGGGGTGAGCTTGCCGGTATTATCGTTAATAGTGAAGGGCGTGAGCTGGAGATAAAAGTAGAGAGAAATAGAAAGATAGAAGATTTTAGATTAAAGGCAGAACTGATAAGATCAGAAAATATTTTTGGTGAGAAGGTTGATTCATATAAAATAGGAATAAAGGCTTCTTCGCATACCATAATTGAACGGTTAAATCCTTTCAGTGCACTGTGGGCCGGGATAGAACAGACATGGTATATTACAAAGATTACACTGATTAGTATTGTAAAAATGGTTGAGGGTAAACTTTCGGTCAAAACATTGGGTGGTCCTATACTGATTGCACAGATGGCAGGGGCACGTGCCCAGGAAGGAATAGTTCCGTTTATATTTTTTATGGCTCTGCTCAGTATAAATCTTGGAATAATCAATCTCTTTCCCGTCCCCCTTCTTGATGGAGGGCATCTTTTATTCTTCATTATTGAGCTGATATCGGGCAGGGAAGTAAATGTCAAATGGAGAGAGATGGCACAGCAGATAGGATTTGCTCTGTTGATAATGTTGATGATATTTGTTTTTTATAATGATATCGTGAGGATATTTGGACAGTAGGCAGGCGGCTTTTAGCTTTCAGTAAAAATAAAAAATCAGGTAAAAGGCTTTTTATTGTGCAGGCTGCTCGCGTAACACTTACAAGGTCCTAAAGAAAAAAGTATTTGCGTTGTGATATTTTAACATAAATGGTATGTTGACATTAGCGGTTGATACATCGACACAAAGTGTAAGCGTTGCTCTTCTGAACAGTGATTCTGTCCTGGCTGAGTGTCTGATAAATGTAGGCATAAATCACTCGGAAACGCTTCTGCCCGCAATAGAGAGAATACTTTCAGTTGCGGGTACAGAGATAGCGGAAGTGGATTTATTTGCATTGACGGTAGGCCCCGGTTCATTTACGGGACTCCGGGTAGGTGCAGCTACGATTAAAGGACTTGCCCTTGCTGCAGACAAGCCGGTTGTCGGTGTATCATCTATAGATGCCCTTGCTTTGAATGTTGCTAACTCGACGATCACAATCTGTCCCATGTTAGATGCCAGAAAAAAAGAGGTATACACTGCACTTTACAGACCCGACGGAAGAGGCATACCAGAGAAGATAGTGAGAGAAATGGTTGTTGATCCCGAGACATTTTTGAAGGGTATCGACGAGGAGGCTATATTTCTTGGTGATGGCGCAAGAAACTACAGTGAGCTTATCAAGGGAATTTTGCCTGACAGATCGTATTTTGCATTACCACACCTTCAATATATAAAGGCTTCTGCGGTAGGCCTTTTAGGAATAAATAAATTTATTGAGGGAGATATCCTGGATATTATGACCTTTACCCCTCAATATCTTCGCCTCTCTGAGGCAGAAATGAAAAGGGTTGCAGATAAATAGGGGGCTGATTTTTAAAGCCCGTACAGTGCTCTTTAATTAAATAAACCTATTTTGCTGGGAGGTCAGTAATTTATGGAAAAAGCAGAAGAGGATTTGATAGCAAGGTATATTGATCGAGATAAAGAGTTAAAAAAGTTTGTGGAAGATCATAGAAAGCTTGAAGCTATCCTGGAAGATTTTAACAAAAGACTCCATCTCACACCAGAAGAGGAGATGAAAAAAAAGGAAATTCAAAAAACGAAACTTAGGGGCAAGGATAAGATTTTTGAAATCTTGTCAAAATACCGTGAGGCCTGACATTAGTAAGATTATGAAACACTGCAGCATTATTGCCCGGGAGGGGACGCCTTTTATTATATCCCTTGGAATCCTGGTGGTTATTTTTGCCTTTGCAGGTGTAGTGTGGGCAGCGGCGTTATTCTTCATTGCCACTTTATTTGTTACCTGGTTTTTTCGTAATCCCGAAAGAAATACCCCCGGGGATGAGAAGGCAGTTATATCTCCAGCCGATGGAAAGATTCTAAGAGTAGAAGAAATTACAGAAGATACCATATTAAAAGGCAGATTTAAGAAAATAAGCATATTTATGAGCATCTTCGATGTTCATGTAAACAGGATACCCTATTCCGGCAGGGTGGACAGTATCGTATACAGAAAAGGGAAGTTTTTTTCTGCCAATCTGGATAAGGCGTCATCCCTCAACGAGAGAAACTCGATCCTTGTTACAACCGATGATGGGCAGGAAATCCTTACCATCCAGATAGCGGGGTTGATAGCCCGGAGGATCGTCTGCTGGATAAAAGAAGGGATGAAGGTTGCAAAAGGGGAGCGTTTCGGTCTTATTTGTTTTGGGTCGAGACTTGAAGTTTTTCTTCCCCTTGATTCAACCATTTCAGTAAAGGTGGGGGATAGGGTCAAGGGTGGTGAAACACCGATTGGATATTTGACATGAATAACAAAAGAATTAAGAAAGATAATATGAAAAAAGGGATTTATATCCTGCCGAACCTCTTTACCACGGCCAGTCTTTTTTTTGGATTTTATGCGGTAGTCTTTTCGATGAGGGGAGACTTTTCCCGGGCCGCAATTGCGATTCTGGTTGCCGCTGTTCTTGATGCGCTCGATGGAAGAATAGCCAGGATAACCCGTACGGTGAGCAAGTTTGGTGCTGAATATGATTCTCTGGCGGACCTTGTTGCTTTTGGTGTTGCGCCCGCAATCCTTTCGTATACATGGTCACTTTCCCCCTTCGGCAGATGGGGTTGGCTCGCCTCGTTTCTGTTTGTTGTCTGTGGGGCACTGAGGCTCGCGAGATTTAACATTCAGATTGGCATTATAGAGAGCAAGGTATTCAACGGGCTCCCTATACCGGCTGCTGCTTCAGTTGTGGCAACAGGGGTACTCCTTTTCTATTATCTTGGGGGAGTAGGGCAGCTTAATCACCCATCCATATTAATCGGTATTATATTGCTTTCCTTATTGATGGTCAGCAATATAAAATATTACAGTTTCAAAGACCTGAATCTTTTTTCACGAAAACCCTTTATGACTTTTTTCGTAATTGTTGTTCTTATGATTATAGTTATTGCAGAGCCTCAGATAATGCTTTTTACCTTTGCCACAGGTTATAGCATCTCCGGTCCCGTGTGGAAGCTGTCGAACGTTGTGAAGAAGAGGAGCTCTAAAGAAAAAACAGAAGTGGAGAAGCAAGAATTGAGAAGTAATAAGTAAGGAGTTAGTTGTATGAGGAAATACAATGTGGCGGTTGTTGGTGCGACGGGTCTTGTAGGAAATGAGATGATTAAGATCCTGGAAGAGAGGAATTTTCCGGTAGACGAATTGACGCTCCTCGCGTCGGAACGTTCACAGGAAAAGATGCTGGACTTTAAAGGGAAGTCCTATCCCGTGAAGGTGTTGGATGAAGATTCTTTTGAAGGGATAGAAATAGGTCTCTTTTCGGCCGGAGGTAGTATCAGTGAGCGTTTTGCACCTCTTGCTGCCGGGGCAGGATGTGTAGTTATAGATAATACCAGTGCCTTCAGGATGGACCCCGCAGTCCCCCTCGTTGTACCTGAGGTGAACCCTGAAGCGATCGGGCAGTATAAGACAAAGGGCATCATAGCGAATCCGAATTGTTCGACTATCCAGATGGTTGTGGCCTTAAAGCCCATTCATGATGCAGCTAAAATAAAGAGAATTGTGGTGTCTACCTATCAGTCTGTGTCAGGAACAGGTAAAGATGCTATTGAAGAACTTGCTGAACAGACAAAAGCGCTTTTGAGTCTTAACGAACCAAAGGTGGAGGTGTATCCCCACAGGATTGCTTTTAACTGTCTGCCGCATATAGACGTTTTTCTGGATAATGGTTATACCAAAGAAGAAATGAAGATGGTTAATGAAACCAAAAAGATTTTGGAAGATGATTCGATAGCCATTACGGCGACTGCGGTTAGAGTACCCGTTTTTTATTCCCATTCAGAATCGGTTAACATTGAAACTGAAAGAAAAATCACACCTGAAGAGGTTAGAGAAATACTTTCAACGGCACCGGGAGTAGTTGTTGTTGATAATCCCGGCAAATCCGAGTATCCTCTTGCAATAAATGCCACAGGCAAGGACGATACTTTTGTGGGAAGAATAAGAGAAGATAAGTCAATAGCAAACGGGATCGATATGTGGGTTGTATCGGACAACCTGAGGAAGGGGGCAGCTCTTAACGCTATTCAGATTGCCGAAGTCCTTATCAGGGACTATTTAAAAGAGTGACTAAAGTGTCTGGAGAATACATAATGAGAAAGATTTGTGTTGTTTTATTTATATTATTTATCATGGGAACATTAATTAGCTGTGCAACACCGGGAAGTATTAGACAAGATGAAACTGCAAGTATTTTCACTTTTTCCAAAGTCACGCCACAAGAGTTTGGCCGTTGTCTGGCCTGCCAACTCGATGACACAATACCTTATTTAACTGCCATATTAAGGGAAAAGAATGATGGCAATGCCTATATATTTATGCGGGGTGGAGATCATGTAGAATTTTTGTTCGATATAAAGAAGGAAGACGGTGGAGTTAAAGTTTTGTTTTATAATCGTGGTGGTCGTGGTGAAGATAGTTATTTGTATCCACTATTTAAGCAAGCTATCGAGGCTTGCGGAGTAAAAGATGTATCACCATAATAATAGTATTTTTGAAAAATATGCAAGGCTAAATACTTTATAATATCGGGAGGTTATCGTGAGTCAAACTTTTACAGATGATTGTAAAGTGAGCTAAAGTGTCTAAAGTTAAAGAATGCGCTTTCAGCGAACCTGTTTTAAAATTGACCACGCCAAAGGCGTGTACTTTAACTTTAGTTCACTTTAGACACTTCAAACTTTAGGCACTTAAGTTTATGAGAATTATTGGGGGGCAGGTGAAGGGCAGACGTATATTTGTGCCAAAAGATCATATCAGGCCTACATCGGACATGATCAAGGAGGCGCTTTTCAATATACTGCCTCCAATGGAAGGAAAGACGTTTCTTGATCTCTTTGCCGGAACGGGGAGTATTGGCCTGGAGGCGATGAGCAGGGGAGCTGTAAAAGTTGTATTTGTTGAAGTAAATCGCTTTTCGATTGAGACAATTAAAAAAAACTTGAGCGTGTGCGGTTTTAATAATAAGTATGAAATAATATCGGCGCCTGTTGACGAGAGTCTCAAACGGTTTAACAAGAAAAAGGAACAGTTTGATGTCATCTTTGCCGATCCACCCTATGAAAAGGGTTTTATCAAAAAAACTTTGTATTTATTAGGTAGGGGCAGTCTGGTTTCCGAAGACGGCATTATTGTCCTCCAGCATTCTTGTAGAGAAGAGCTGGACTGGGATACTGATGAGTTTGTTCTGACGGATCAGAAAATATATGGTGACACCTCAATTTCTTTTTTGAAAATGCACAGCGAGCATAGCGAGCGGATATAATGGAATTATTCCTTAACATTTCGATGAATCCACGCAGCTTGCTGCGAGGAGCTTCAATTGCTGAACAAGAGGAAAGAGAATTGTGAAAAAGATAGCTGTTTATCCCGGTTCGTTTGATCCTATTACTAACGGACATCTTGATATAATCAGAAGGGGACTCCTGGTTATTGATGAACTTGTCGTTCTGATTTCGTATAATCCTGATAAAGCTTCTCTTTTTTCTGTTGAAGAAAGAATGGAGATGATAAAGGAGGTCATCGGAGATAATCCGAGAGTCAGGGTTGACAGCTTTCCAGGACTTCTCATCGATTATGTAAAAAAAGAAGGTGCAGACGTTATTTTGAGGGGTTTAAGGGCCGTGTCGGATTTTGAATATGAGTTCCAGATGGCTATTATGAACAGGAGGCTGGACAGGGAAATTGAGACGGTATTTTTGATGACGGGATACAAGTGGTTTTACGCGAGTTCTAAACTTATAAAAGAGGTGGCAAGCCTCGGAGGTTCATGCGAGGGATTGGTTCCGAATATTGTTTGCAGAAAATTACAGGAGAAATATTCGAAGTGAAATTAGCATCAAGAGTAGGAAGAGTAAAACCATCACCAACGCTTGCAATTACTATGAAAGCAAAAGCGTTGCGGGCAGAAGGGAGAGATGTAATAGGTTTCGGTGCCGGAGAACCGGATTTTGACACTCCTTTCAACATCAAACAGGCGGCCATAAAGGCAATAGAAGAAGGTTTTACCAAGTATACTCCGTCAAGCGGTATAGATGAGCTCAAAGATGCTATTATAAATAAGCTTGAGCGGGATAATAAATTGACCTACAACAGATCGCAGATAGTGGTTTCCTGCGGGGCAAAGGATACCCTCTACAACCTTGCACAGGCCCTTTTCGAAGAAGGGGATGAGGTTATTGTGCCGTCTCCGTATTGGGTTTCCTACCCGGCCATTGTCATCCTTGCCGGGGCAACGCCGGTAATTCTTGAGACTAAAGAGTCTAACGGTTTTAAAATGAGTCCAGAAAAGCTTGAGAAAGCTATCACAAAAAACACAAAAGCCGTCGTATTAAACAGCCCGTCAAACCCGACCGGGGTTGCTTACTCATATGATGAGCTTGAAGCCCTGGCGGAGATAATCGTAAAGAAGGACATTCTTGTAATATCGGATGACATCTACGAAAAGATTATTTACGATGATTTTCGTTTTTGTAATATAGCTTCTGTTGGAGAGGAGATAAAAAGGCTTACTGTAGTCGTCAACGGAGTTTCAAAAACTTATGCCATGACAGGATGGCGGATCGGTTATGCTGCCGGTCCTGAGGATATTATTGCCGCCGTCACAAAAATACAGAGCCAGAACATATCAAATCCCACTTCTATCGCGCAGAAGGCGGCAGTGGAAGCCCTGGAAGGGAACCAGGATGCTGTGGACATAATGGTGAAAGAATTTAAAAAAAGAAGAGATTATATCGTAGAAACATTAAACAGTATTCCCGGTATCAACTGCATGAATCCTCAGGGCGCTTTTTACGTATTTCCCGATGTATCCTCGCTGTTCGGGATATCATACGATGATAAAAAGATAAGCAATTCCAGTGATTTTGCAGAGTATCTTCTGGATAAAGTGGATGTCGCCGTTGTTCCAGGGATTGCCTTTGGTAATGATAATCACGTACGCCTTTCCTATGCCACGTCAATGGAAAACATTCAAAAAGGTTTGGAGAGAATAGGCAATGCCGTAGCAAAACTTGCGGCGCGGTGAGTCGCGAGTAAAACCTTTTCGATACATTGGAGCCCCGCTCTGTGAGCGGGGCTCCACTATTTACTTGACCCCCATCTCAATTTTTCCTATATTCCCAAGTTCCAAGTTAAATTATATTCAAGGAGGTTTAAATGAGGATTATACTTTTAGGAGCACCTGGTGCCGGCAAGGGAACTATTGCCAAGTTCCTTTGCGATTTTGACGGATCAATACAGATTTCGACGGGAGATATCCTGCGTGCAGCCGTAAAAGCCGGAACTGAGCTGGGCAAGAAGGCCAAAGGATATATGGACCGTGGAGACCTGGTTCCTGACTCGCTGATCATGAATATCATGGAAGCACGTCTGCAGGAACCTGATTGTGAGAAGGGATTTATTCTCGATGGTTTTCCAAGAACGATCAAACAGGCAGAGGAATTGAAAGATCTTCTCAAAAAATTGGATATCAAACTCGATTTAGTGGTTAATCTGGAAGTATCGAGGGATGTTATTTTAGATCGGCTTACGACACGACGAACCTGTTCAAATTCAGAGTGCCAGGAAATATACAATATCAAAAGCAAGCCGCCGACCGCTGATGGAAAGTGCAAAAAGTGCGGCAGTCCGGTTATCCAGCGGGATGATGAGACCGAAGAAGCGATTGTTTATCGGCTGAAGACATACAATGAAAAGACTGCACCGCTTATAGGGTTTTATGAAACCGAAGGGATGCTCGAAAATTTTGCTTCCACAAACAGTCAAGAAACGGTTGAAGGAATAAAGAAAAGTTTGAAGTCTAAAGTTTAAAATCTGAAATCTGGTAGGTTCGCAAAAAGTGAAGCTCCCCGCCCGGACGGCGGGGCTGCTTCCCGGTAAGGAATATATTTGTTTTATATTGCGCCCCTTGTCGGTGCGCTCCCGGTCGGTTTTCTTTGCTCAGAATCATTTTGGGGATGCTGTTATTGCCTGGCTAAAAATCTAAAAACTCGTGCTACCGCACTCAAACATTTAGATTTTTTAACGCCGGTCACTACCAGCATCTTTTCCCCAAAATGCTTCGATTCGCTTCGAAAAGACTTTTTACGATATTATCGAACCTAAGACCTGAGACCCGTGTAAACATGGTAAATTACGAAAAAGAACTTAATCCTGAGCAGCTTCGGATTGTTATGGCGAATAGCGGTCCCATCCTCGTCATTGCGGGGGCCGGCAGCGGGAAGACCCGCGCGCTGACTTACCGGGTGGCAAGGCTTATTGAATCGGGTGTGGGACCTGAACGTATCCTCCTTGCCACCTTTACCAACAAGGCCGCCCGTGAAATGCTCGGAAGAGTTGAAATGCTCACCAGTGTTGACATAGGCAGGCTGTGGGGCGGGACATTCCATCACATAGCCAATCTTATATTGAGAAGGAGCGGTCATCTTCTCGGTTATAACAGCAACTACTCAATTATGGATAGTGAGGATTCCAGGCAGCTTATAAATTCCTGCATATCCGAACTCGGATTCAGCAATGAGATCGAGAAATTTCCCAAGGGGAATGTTGTAGGGGATATCGTAAGCCTTTCAGCAAATACGGAAGATAAAATCAATCGGGTTATTGCCAGGAAATATCCTTATTTTTTCAACTTAATTGATGAAATTACCGAAGTTGCCTCCCGATACCGGGACAGGAAAAAAGAGTTGAACGTGATGGATTTTGATGATCTCCTTTTGAATTTAAGGGAACTCCTGATCAGCAACTCCCGGGTTTTTGAAGAATATGCGGACAGGTTTTTGCATGTTCTGGTAGATGAATACCAGGACACCAACGTTATACAGGCACAAATCTTAGATCTCCTCGCCTCGCACCACAGAAATTTGATGGTGGTGGGAGATGATTCCCAGAGCATATATTCCTTCAGGGGCGCAAATTTTGCCAACATTATGGGGTTTCCCGAGAAGTATCCCGATGCAATGGTATTTAAGCTTGAAACCAACTACAGGAGCACGCCTGAAATTCTTAATCTGGCCAATAAGAGCATAATAAATAATGAAAAACAGTTTCAAAAAGAATTAAGGGCTGTGAGGTCCGGCGGGATCAGGCCGATACTCGTATCGGCAAATCATGTCATACAGCAGGCAAATTTTGTTACCCAGCGTATCCTCGAATTGATATCGGAGGGTATTCCCCTGAATGAAATTGCCGTACTTTACCGAGCCCACTACCACTCCATGGAGCTTCAAATGGAGCTGACCAGGAGGGGCATTCCTTTTGAGATCAGGTCGGGTATACGATTTTTCGAGCAGGCCCACGTTAAGGACGTTACATCTTTTATGAGGATCATGATCAATCCCTATGACGTGCTGGCATGGAAGAGGGTGCTCATGCTCTACAAAAATGTCGGTAAAGTTACCGCTGACAGGATATGGAAATTTGTTTCCGCCAGTTCAGAGCCTCTTTCCGCGGTTGCCTCCGATAATTTTATGAAATGCGCCTCAAAAACGGCAGCCTCGGGTCTGCGGAAGTTCAGAGTAATGATAGAAAATATTATTGATTCGCCAAGTAAGGAATTCCCATCGGAAATGATAGACATTATTCTGGAGAGCGGATACCGTGAATACCTTCAGGGAAAATATTCGGATATGGAGTCGAGAGAGGAGGATCTGAATCAATTAGGGAATTTTTCAAAGAAGTTCAGTTCCATGGAGGATTTTTTAAGCGAGCTGGCATTAATGACAAATATAGAAGCTGAAGAGGACAGGACATATTATCAAGACAGGGATGAAGAGAGGGTTGTTCTGAGTACGATTCATCAGGCCAAAGGCCTTGAGTGGTCGTCGGTATTTATGATCTGGTGTTCAGACGGGATGATTCCGCTGGCACGAGCCCTCAAAGAGGAGGACGGGGAAGAGGAGGAGAGGAGGCTCTTTTATGTGGCGGCCACGAGGGCTAAAGATCAGCTGTATTTCTGCTATCCCCTGGTCGATTATGCAAGGGGAGGCACGTGGAACGGCACTCTGAAACTTTCTCGATTCGTCGAAGAACTGAAACCATCGACATTCGATACCTCAGTCTGCCCTTTTGATCAGTGGGTTGTCTATAACGAGAACGGTGAATGAGGGATAAGTTAACATATGGCAATTAAATTACGAGACGTTACCCAGGTTATCAGATCTAAAAATGCGGGATCATTTATTCTGACGTTTGATGTGATATTTAAGGAGAATGAAGTTTATAAAAAAGTAAAAGAAAAACAGCTAATTAACAGGGATCTGGTTAAGAAACTGTATAAAGTTTCTGATGATGAGATTCTTGATGTCATATACTTTGATGATGCGCTTGCCGTGAAGTTCAACATCAAGAGAAAAATACCTTCAGGAAATTTTGGTGACCGTGATATTTACGGGGCGCAGCAGCATGCCCCGATTCTGGATGTGGTGCTGGAATTATGAAAGAGATAAAAATACTTTCCCCGAACGGGATTCTTGGGTATGGCTTCCCTCTGTCATCCTTTGAGGCAGGTCTAAAATTGAAGCCCGATGTTATTGCAGTGGATGGAGGTTCTACCGATCCCGGCCCGTATTACCTTGGAGCGGGTGTTTCTTTTACGACAAGAGAAGAGGTAAGGAGGGACCTTTTATATATATTGAGAGGGGCGAATTCTCTTGCTATTCCTGTCCTGATAGGAACTGCGGGAGGTGCGGGAGCCAGGCCCCACGTCGACTGGATGTTGGATATAGTCGACGAGGTGCAAAGAGAGGAGCGAATCGAGTTTAGAAGAGCGGTTATCTACAGTGACGTTTCCAGGGAGCTTCTGCTGAAGAAGCTTAACGAAGGTAAGGTAAAGCCCTTGTCGGTTGAACCGCCGTTGAATGAAAAAATGATTCATGATTCCGAGAGGCTGGTTGCACAGATAGGCGTGGAACCATTTGTTGAAGCGCTTGAGGCGGGGGCAAATTTAATAATTGCGGGGAGAAGCCTCGATGTTGCCGAATTTTCCGCTTTTCCGATATGGAAAGGTTTTCCGAAGGGACTTGCCATTCACCTTGGTAAAATTCTGGAATGCGGCGCGATTGCGTCCGAACCGGGGAGCGGAAGGGATTGCCTTTTCGGGATATTGAAAAAAGATCATTTTCTGGTTTTTCCGACAAATCCGGCAAGGCGGTGCACGAGGATTTCGGTTGCTGCCCATAGTCTTTATGAAAAGGAAGATCCGCTAAAGCTATGGGTTACAGACGGCTGTATCGATATCTCTCAGGTGAAATTTGAGGAGTTGGATGAAAGGACGGTAAAGGTTTCAGGTTCCCGTTTTATTCCGAAAAAAACAACTCATCTTAAATGTGAGGGTGTGCGGTTTATGGGATTCCGCTTTGTGTGCATTGCCGGAGCAAGAGACCCCTCCTTCATTTCTTCCCTGTTGGAGCTTGAGGCACAGGTAAAAGGAGAGGTGGAAGAGAATTTCCCGGATGTGAAAGAAGGAACAGATTATTCAATCCGTTTTGTGAACTACGGGATTGATGGAGTAATGGGTGAACTTGAACCCCGGAGCGATGTTTCTCACGAAGTCGGAATAGTGATCGAAGTCATAGGGAGAAACAGGGAAACGGCGAGGACTATTCTTGCCTCTGTCCGTTCAACGTTACTCCACATCGGGTTTGAGGGGAGAAAGTCAACCGCTGGAAATCTTGCGATCCTCTTTTCTCCTTCCGATTTTGAAGGCGGCAAGGTATACGAATTTTCTGTTAATCACCTCATGGAGGTAGATTCGGAAAAGGAAGTATACAAAAGTTTCCTTACATAGCCTTTTGTTCCTAAAGTGACGTATTCGCAAAAAGTTGGTTTTCGTTCCTCTCTGTCACTCCCGCGCAGGCGGGAGTCTATAACACCTTACAATAAGTGGATTCCCGCCTGCGAGACTGTGTCATAATTCCTTTTTTTGTCATTTCGAGCAAAGCGAGAAATCTTAATGCTTAATAAAGTTAACATGTTAAGATTCCTCACATTCGTTCGGAATGACATTTTACCCTATTGCGACACAGTCTCTGCGCGGGAATGACAAGATTTGGACTTTTACGATGCTGTTAAAAATGGCCGGTTTGGTGAAGATCGAT
>Ga0268277_1001177_pt1 | contig 18657 bp, 16 predicted proteins | sample saktaG_5_FD_190132 | JGI IMG/M metagenome (GOLD analysis project Ga0268277, IMG submission 190132) | Saline water microbial communities from Sakinaw Lake, British Columbia, Canada - sak_2010_1_5_50m | ecosystem: Environmental > Aquatic > Non-marine Saline and Alkaline > Saline ...
TTTGCGCGCTAGTTCAGTAGCTCTTTGTAAATCATTTGAAGCGCCAGTTGTGAGTTCGTTAAATACAAGTTTTTCAGATGTGTATCCTCCTAATAAAACAGTTAATTCATCAATAAATTCAGAACGTGTATAAAGATGTTTGTCTTCTATAGGTAGTTTTAATGTATAGCCAGCAGCAGATCCTCTTGAGATAATTGATATTTTTTGGACTGGATCAGTATTTGGCAGTAAGGCGGCTACTAAAGCATGGCCTGATTCATGATAAGCGGTAATTTCTTTTTCTTTTTTAGAAAGTATATTACTTTTTCTTTCAGGTCCTAAAAGTACTTTCTCAATACATTCTTTTAATTCGTCCTGGCTTATTTTCTTTTTATTTCTTCTTGCTGTTAAAATAGCTGCTTCATTAACAAGATTAGCTAAATCAGCGCCTGAAAATCCAGGAGTTCTTTCTGCAATTTCTCGAAGATTAACATCTTTTTCAAATGGCTTATTTCTAGAGTGAATTTCTAGAATTTTTTTTCTATCTTTAATATCAGGTAAATCCAATGTAATTCTTCTGTCAAAGCGTCCAGGACGAAGTAATGCTGGATCAAGAACATCAGGTCTGTTCGTCGCGCTTATAAGAATGACGCCTGTATTTGTTTCAAATCCGTCCATTTCAACAAGTATTTGATTAAGAGTTTGTTCTCTTTCATCATGTCCGCCTCCAATGCCAGATCCTCTTTGTCTGCCAATTGCATCAAGCTCATCAATAAAAATTAACGCTGGGGCATTTTTTTTAGCTGTTTGGAAAAGGTCTCGTACTCGCGAACTGCCAACTCCTACAAACATTTCAACAAATTCTGATCCAGACACGCTGAAAAAAGGAACAATTGCTTCGCTGGCAACAGCTCTTGCTAAAAGTGTTTTTCCTGTTCCGGGCGCTCCAACAAGCAATACTCCTTTTGGAATTTTTGCTCCTAAATCAATAAATTTTTTAGGTGTTTTAAGAAATTCAACTATTTCCTGCAATTCTTCTTTTGCTTCCTTTAAGCCAGCGACATCTTTAAATCCTACTTTATTTTTTTCATCTTTTGGATTAATTAAGCGGGCTTTAGAGCGTCCGAATGTGAATGCTTTCATTTGACCTTTTTGAGCTCCTTTAAATATAAACCAAAAGAAAAAACCAATAATGAGTAGAGGAAAAAAGAAAGGCAAAATAGCTCCCATCCAAAAAGCTGTTCCTGATTCTCCTTTTATTTCTAAATTAACTAATTTTAATTTTTCTGGATTAACTCCATAATTTTTTAATGATTCTGTTAATGAAGTTTCTTTTTCTTTTGTAGCTTCTTTTTTCGTATCATCTTTTAATTTGATTTCTAGTTTGTCTCCTTTAATAATAATAGTTGATATATTTTCCTGATTAATTTCTTCAACTAAATTACTTAAAGATATTCCTTCTGCTTTTTCTGTTGAATTATCAAAAAGAGCGAAAAAACTAGCGATTGCCAGAAATATTAAAAAAGCAATAATTAAATTTTTAACCAGATATTTCATATTGTTTATATATTTTTTACTCCTAAGATCATTTTATGCGCTTTAGGAATAAATGATAATATTTCAAAATCATAAGTTTCTCCTATTGTAATAGCATCTTCCATTTCTTTGTTTTGTTTTGAAAATTCAGAAAGATGAATCATTCCATAAATTCCTTTTTTTATTTCAATAAATGCTCCGGATGGGTTGAACTTAATAACTTTGCCTTTGACTGTTTGCCCATTTTTATAATCTTCTTTAATATTTTCCCAAGGATCCTTTTTAAGCGCTTTAATAGAAAGAGATACTTGTCCGTTGCGTATATCAATTATTTGGGCTTTGACTTTCTCATTTTCCTTAAGCACCTGTTTGGGATGATCTATTATCTGCCAGTCAAGTTCTGATATATGAATAAGGCCTTCTATATTTTCATCAAATTTAATAAAAGCTCCAAAATTAGTTAAAGCAGTAACAGTTCCTTTAATTACGTCTCCTTTTTTGTAATTACTTAGATTCTCATATATTTTTTTCTCTTGAGAGGCCTTTTCTGAAACAACTAATTTATCTGTCTTTTTATCTAGTCCAATAATTTTAACTTTCATTTCTTCGCCTATAAATTTATTAAGTTCTTTGAGAATTTTATTTTTATCTCCGTCTTCCACTTTTGGATAATTATCAGATGAAAGCTGTGATACAGGAAGAAATCCTATTATTCCTGATAATCTTATGACTAATCCTCCTTTATTAGCTTCAATTACTTTAACAGAAACAGTTTCGTTTAACTCTTCTTTTTTATTAATATCAGACCATCCTTTTTCTATATTCGCTTCTTTTAATGATAATTCAATATAATTATCTTCATTTTCTGAGTCCAGAACTAAAGCTGAAATTCTTTTACCAATTTCTAAATCTCTAATCATATCTTTGTTTTCTCTTAACTCAGCTCCATAAATAACTCCAGTGCCAAAAGGTTCTAATTCTAGTATTAATTCATTGTTGCTTATTTTTATAATTTTACCCTCAACTATATCTCCTGGCTGAGGAAGGAAAGATGTTTCTTTCTCTTTAATAAGCAATTCTTTCATTGTTTTTGGTTCTTTTTTAGTCATAAGTATTAACATTTTAACAAATAATATATTGAAGTATAGCTTAAGATTGCTGGCTTGGCAAGAGTCTGAATACATGATAAAATTATAATATTATATTTATGATTATAAATTGGTATGGGCATTCTTGTTTCAAAATAACTAATCAAGGAGGTCGTTTGATTATTATAACTGACCCGTTTGATAAAAAAATCGGATTGAATCCGCCTCGTTGTAGTGCGGATATTGTGACTGTTTCTCATCAGCACTATGACCACAACAATACTAAAACAATCACAGGGATGGAAGATAGTAAACCATTTATTGTTGACAGTCCTGGTGAATATGAAATTAAGGGAGTCAGTATAGTTGGCTGCCGTAGCTTTCATGACAAAGAAAAGAAAGAGCAAAACATTATATATTTGATGGAAATTGATAGAATAAGAGTTTGTCATTTAGGAGATTTAGGACAAGATAAATTAGAAGACAAGCAAATAGAAAAAATTGGAAACGTTGATGTTTTAATGATTCCTGTTGGGGGAAATTATACTATTGGAGCAAAAAGAGCTGTAAAAATAATTAATCAGGTTGAGCCAAGTATTGTTATTCCTATTCATTATAAGCTCCCAGGGCTTAAGATAAATCTGGATGATGTTAAAGAATTTTTAAAAGAAATGGGATTAAATGGCATAGCGCCAGTTGATAAGCTAACTGTGAAAAAGAAAGATTTACTTGGAAAGCAAATAGAAGTGGTTGTCATGAAGCCATAAATAATTAAAATGTCGTTAATTGATTTTATTCAAAAAATTCAAAAAAAGCCTCGTTATGTCCGCATTCAATTTTTATGGGCATCTGTTTTTATTTGCATGTTTTTTATTGTTTCTATCTGGGTTTTTTCTTTGAAATATTCTTTATCAGTTGAAGATGATAATAAAAAAGATGATAACAACATTAGCAATAATATGATTTCTTTAAAAGACGCTTTTAAGGCGAGTATTAGTGCTTTTTTTGAAAAAGAACCAGAAAATGATTCTGAACAAATAGAATTTGAAACAGAAACAGAGAGCATTAATGCATCAAATGAAATAAAACCGGCTAAATTGCCGCTTTCTCAATAAATATATTATGGAAATAGGTCATATTAAAAAATATTCAATCACTAAAGAAATGGAAGAATCGTATTTAGATTACGCTATGAGCGTAATTATTTCGCGCGCCTTACCTGATGTTCGCGATGGCCTCAAACCTGTTCATCGTCGTATTTTATACGCTATGCACGGATTGGGATTGACGAATTCTTCTAAATACAGGAAATCAGCTACTGTTATTGGTGAAGTTTTGGGAAAATACCATCCTCATGGTGATGCTGCTGTATATGATTCTTTAGTAAGAATGGCTCAGGATTTTTCATTAAGGTATCCATTAATTGACGGACAAGGAAATTTTGGATCAATGGATGGAGATAATGCAGCAGCTTTTAGATATACTGAAGCAAAAATGTCTAAAATTACTGATGAAATGCTTTTAGATATCGGAAAAGGAACAGTAAATTGGATTGATAATTATGATGGGACTCGCAAGGAACCAGTTGTTTTTCCTGCAAAATTACCTCAGCTTTTACTGAATGGCGTTATGGGTATTGCTGTTGGAATGATGACGAATATACCTCCTCATAATTTAGGAGAAATAATTGATGGAATACTTTATTTTATTGACCATCCAGAAGCAACAGTAAAAGATCTTTTTCAATTTATTAAAGGACCTGATTTTCCAACTGGCGGTGAAATTTATAATCGTAAAGGAATGATTCAAGCATATAGTTCAGGCAAAGGTCCTATTGTTATAAGAGCCAAAACGAAAATTACTGAAGATAAAAAAGGCAAATTTCAAATTTTAGTTACTGAAATGGTTTATGGCGTCAATAAAGCTAATTTGATAATTAAAATAGCTGACTTAGTGAAGAATAAGAGAATACAAGGCATTAAGGATATTCGCGATGAATCAAATAAGCAAGGAGTAAGAATTGTTATTGATTTGAAAAACGACGCCTATCCTAAGAAAATACTTAATCATCTTTTTAAATTTACTGATTTGCAAAAAACATTTCATATGAATATGCTTGCTTTAATTAATGGAATCCAGCCGCAAGTTTTATCCTTAACTGATTTTTTAGAAGAGTATATCAAACACCGTCAAGAAATTATTATTAGAAAAACTAAATTTGAATTAAATCAGGCAAAAGAAAGAGCTCATATTTTGATGGGATTAAGTAAAGCGCTTGATAATATTGATGCCGTTATAAATACAATCAAAGAATCCAAAAACAAGGAAGAGGCGCGTAAAAACTTAATGAAGAAATTTAAATTCAGTGATAGGCAAGCAGAAGCTATTTTAGAAATGAAATTACAGACATTGGCTGGTCTAGAGCAGAAGAAAATAAAAGATGAATTAAAAGAAAAAAAGCAATTAATTAAGGAATTAGAAGTATTGCTTAAAAGTCCTAAAAAAATATTAACTGTGATTAAAAAAGAACTCAAAAAATTAAAAGAGCAATACAATGACGAAAGACGAACCAAAGTTTATGCTAATCCAGTAGGCGAATTAAATATAGAAGAATTAGTTCCAAAAGAAGATTGCATAATTATATTAACAGAAGGAGGTTATATAAAAAGAGTTAATCCTCAGTCATATCGTGTTCAACATAGAGGAGGTAAAGGAGTTGTTGGAATAACCCCCAGAGAAGAAGATGCAGTAGGATATTTTATGCATGCTTCAACGCATGACAATATTTTATTCTTTACTGATAAGGGACGCGTTTTTAAATCAATGGCTTATGAACTTCCTGAAACAAAAAAAATAGCTCGCGGACAAGCTATTGTTAATATTTTACAATTAGGTCCGAATGAAAAGGTTGCAGCTGTTCTTAATATCAGCAAAGGAGATGATGCTGAATATTTGGTAATGTCTACTGAAAATGGTATAATTAAAAGAACGAAAACAGATGATTTTTCTAATGTTCGCATTAGCGGTTTGATTGCAATTAAATTAAAAAAAGAAGATAAACTTAAATGGGCTGATTTTACTTCTGGCAAGGATGAAATTATGTTGGTTACAGCAAAAGGTCAGAGTATTCGTTTTAAAGAGAATGATGTTAGAGTTATGGGCAGAGCAGCTGCTGGCGTCAAGGGCATTAATCTAAGAGATGATGATAAATTAGTAAGAATGGATATTATAAGAGATGGTAAAGATAAAAAAGATTTAAAAATTTTAGTTGTTACTCAAAATGGATTTGGCAAGAAAACAGATTTGAAATATTATAAGCTTCAAAAAAGAGGCGGTATAGGAATTAAAACAGCTAAAATTAACAATAAAACAGGAGATATTGTCGTAAGTCAGATATTAGATAAAGAGCAAGAAGATCTAATTGCTATTTCTAAAAAGGGTCAAGTGATTAAGACAAAACTTAAAAGTGTTTCTTGTTTAAACAGAGCAACTCAAGGAGTTAAAATTATGAAATTAAGGCAAGGCGATAAAGTTGTTTCAGTAGCTTGTATATAAAAATTTATGCAAAATAATACCAATGGGTTTCTTCATCCCAAAGAAATTTTAAAACAGATAGGTATTCACAATAATATGAATATTGCTGATTTTGGTTGCGGTAATGGTTATTTTAGTATTCCGATGGCAGAAATTGCTGAACAGGGGCGCGTTTACGCTTTGGATATTATGAAAGATACGCTAGAAGCAGTTATGAGTAAAGCAAAATTGAGAAATATATTAAACATTGAAACAGTTCATTGTAATCTTGAAATTTCTAATGGTTCAAAATTAAATAATAAATCAATAGATTTAGTTCTTTTGCGAAATATTTTATTTCAGTCACAAAAGAAATCTAAAATAATCAAAGAGGCAAAAAGAGTTTTGAAAGATAATAGCAGGCTTGTTCTTATAGAATGGATTAAAGATTCTTCTTTAGCGCCTAAAGACTGTTGGTTGATTTCAAAAGAAGAAGCGCAGCAATTGGTCAAATTAGAAGGATTTGATTTTGAAAAAGAATTAGAAATAGATAATCATCATTACGGACTTGTTTTTAGAAAATAAATATCATAATTTTTAATTTTGTGTTTAAAATAAAAACAATTACTATTTATACGTTTATTGCTCCTATTTTTGTTTTTGCTTTAGCAATTTCTTTTCCAGGATGCAAATCTAGTCCATTAGAACAAACGGAATTAGAATTTTGGGGAGCTTTTGATGATTCTGATGTTTTTAATGAATTGATTGCTGATTTTAACAGTGAATTTCCAAGAACTAAAATTAAATATTACAAAAAGGTTTATTTAACATACGAAAAAGATTTACTTGAAGCAATGGCAAGCGGGAGAGGTCCTGATATTTTTATGATTCATCATACCTGGGTGCCTAAATATGAAGATAAAATTTGGGCTGCTCCATCTGATTTAGTTTTAATCAAGGATATTCAGGACAATTTTGTTGATGTTGTTTATAAAGATTTTGTTATAGATGGTTATGTTGTTGCTCTTCCTTTAAGTGTTGACACATTAGCTCTTTATTATAATAAAGATATTTTTAATACAGTTGGCATTGCTCAGCCGCCTCAAACATGGGAAGAATTTTTAGGTGTTTTAGAGAAATTAACTATAAAAGATGAAAGGGATAATATTATTCGCGCTGGAGCTTCTTTAGGCACAGCAAGAAATGTTAATCGTTCAACTGATATTTTATCACTTTTAATGTTGCAATCAGGCGCTCAAATGATAAATCAAAATAAAACAACAGCTACTTTTAATGGAGCTGTTGAATTAGATAATAAAAATTTTTATCCAGGTCAAAGAGCTTTAGAATTCTATACTGATTTTGCTAATCCTTTAAAATCATCTTATACTTGGAATACAAGAATGCATTATTCTATTGACGCTTTTTACGAGGGAACAACAGCAATGATGTTTAATTATTCTTATCATTTGCCAACAATTAAAGCTAAATCGCCTTATTTAAATTTCGGAGTTGCAAAAATGCCTCAAATTGAAAGTTCAGAAAAAGATATTAATTATGCTAATTATTGGGGCATGGCTGTTTCTCGTAATTCCGAGAATTCAGAACAAGCCTGGGAATTTATAAATTGGCTTACACAGAAAGAAAGTTCAAAGAAGTATTTAGAAAAAACAAAAAAACCAACAGCTCGTAGGGATTTAGTTGATTGGCAAAAGAATGATCAAGATGTAGGTATTTTTGCTGAACAATCATTATCTGCTCAATCATGGTATCAAACTGATAGTTTATCTATTGAAAATATCTTTGCTGATATGATAGAATCAATAGTATTAGGCGAAGAAACTATTAACAAGGCGATTGACAAGTCAATTAATCAAATTAATCTTTTGATGAAATAATAATTTAATGAAAGTTTTAAAAATATTTTTTATTATTTATTTAATTGTTATCGTGTTTATTGGATCTAATTTTGTTGATGCCGGTATTCATACTGGACCGATAGTTCCTTGTAAGGATGATTGTACTCTCTGTCATCTTTGGCATTTAGCGAGTAATATAATTAATTTTATTAGTTTTAATTTAGCTATTCCAATTGCAACTCTTTTATTTATAACAGCAGGCATTATTTTTCTAACGTCAGGCGGAAGTGAACAAAAAGTTGGTTTAGCAAGAAGTATTTTTATTAATACGGTTATCGGCTTGTTAATTATCTTTTGTAGCTGGCTTTTAATTGATACTTTATTGAAAACAATTGCTACTGGCGAAATTAGTGGCGCTTGGAATCAATTTCCTACCTGTCCACCCATAAAATGATAAAAAATATGATTAAGAATATATTTAAAAAAAGTTATTTATTGATTATTTCAATTTTATTATTTGGGTTTTCAGTGGTTGCTATTTATGCAAAAGATGGAGATTCTCCGCCACCAAAAACAGGTGGTTCAATAACAAATCCGCTTAACGCGACTAGTTTTACAGAGTTGATTGGAGGCATTATTGATTGGGTTGTCGCTATTGGCATATTGATTGCTGTTATTATGATTATTTATTCTGGGATATTATTCATGACTTCTGGGGGGAAAGAAGAGAGCGTTACTAAAGCAAGAAAAGCGTTAACATGGTCTATAATTGGTCTAGCTGTTTTGTTAATAGGCAGAGGATGGATTGGGATAGTTAAGAGTCTTATTGGAGGGGAATAATATAAATTAAATAGCCCGCCTTCGTTTTATAAAACTTCGGCGAGGCGCTAAGTTTTCTAACTAAAATAAATTTTAGAGAAAATTTGCGAAAGGGGGTGAAATTTGTGAAAAAAATTAAAAAAATAACATATTCTTTTATTGCTTTTTTATTAGCTTTACCGTTTGTCGTTGGCGCTGCTGAACCAACCATTCCAGCAGAAGGGAGTGTTAATACAATTGATGAAGTATATTTGTTATTTCTTAAAATCGTAAATTATGTTTTTGGTTTTGCTTTTGGAATAGCTATTGTTTTAATAGTTTGGAGTGGAATAAGCTGGATGACTTCTGGAGGAGATGAAATAAAAATAACAACAGCACGCAAGAATCTGCTTTATGGTTTAGTCGGGATAGCTATTATTATTGGAGTTTATACATTGATTAAAATTGTGGCTGGTTTATTAGGTGTTAGTGTAACCATACCTTAGTTAATGTGGTTTAAGATATTTTAAAATATCTTGTTTGTTTAAATTTAAAAAGCCAGGCAGGTTATTTTGCTTTTACCTTGCCTGGCTTTTTGGTTATTTAAGTATTGTTGCTTTTATAAGTATATCTTGTCCCGAGCAAGACATAAGTTCTACTATTCCATTTCCTGTATGCGGTCCGGTTTTACAAGATTTTTCTGTTGTGCTCCATGAAGGAATTTTATGATTAATCCAAATGTATTTTCCTGTTTGGCCTAATTGTTCAAGACGAATCCATCCGCCTGCTTTGAAATGAAGTTCTTTTCCGTTTGTATCACGACTGATTATTGTTCCATCAGCTGTTAGCTTGAAGATTCCAGAGATAACACGATTAGATTTTTTTTCAGTTGAGGTTTTGTTAGTAATTTCTGGTTTTGGTTTATCTATAGATATACTTGAAAATCTCAAATATGCTACTGTTATGAGAAAAATTATTGTGATGATTACAACGCTTCCCATTAAAATTCGTTTCATTCTCTATTCACCTCCTTTTACGTTGCCGGCGAATAATTTAGCGGCCGTGAGCAGATCAGCTTGTTGTGAGCCCTCCACAGAGATTATCTGACGGCTAATTCCTTTTACATCTGCTGTTGTTTCGGTCAAATTAACAGCTTGATTCATGGGAACATTCATGTCAATATACTTTTCTAAAATTTCTTTTTTTGCATCAAGTCTTTTTTTTGCGGCTGTCATTTTAGCTTCTGCGGCTCGCGTTTCTTCAAATGCCTCTTGCGCTTTTTTTGAAAATTTTAGTTTTGCTACTCTAAACGCGGCTATTTTAATGCCGTATAGTTTTTCAACCCCAGAGTCGGCATCAAATTCAAATAAAAGATTTATACGACTAACATTATCTTTATAAAAACGGATAATGTCAATTTCGTCATCAACTAACTTCATATCCCACTTTAAAGGTTTCAGCTTTTTAACCAACTCTTTGATCTTTTCTTCGGATAGTTTTTCTTTAAGATTTTCAAGGGTCTCATCTTTTAATATTAATCCCATTTCAAATGGAAAGGAATGATTTGTTTCTTCTGCTTTATTTATGTAATGATGGGGCGGTTTTTCTAATTGAAGAACACATCGGATTAAAAATTCTATTTCCGTTCGTTCTTCAACAAAAACATCGGAGTTTTTAATTCCGCAGATTTTTCCAACTTCGCTTTCCACGGCTTCGACCATTCCTTCTTCAATGGTTTTTTCTGTCATTTCAATGTAAACATTAAGATCTGCAGGTTTATACTGAACAGATCCTTCGAGAGTAATTTCTAATTTGTCCTTACTTAACGCTACTGCATTAAGTTCTTTGGTTACTAGTTTTTTGGATTTTATGTTTTCTGGCAATAAGTCATCCATTAAAGGTCTTACAAAATTTAATCCTTCTTTTAGTATTAAGATTGTGTTATTTTCTTTTTCAATTCTTTTTTTAAATCTAGTTGGCGCTCCAAAATATACGGTTGGGATAATAATAACTGTATTTAGCGCTAACACAGTAATAATTATAGCAAGCCCTAAACAAAAAAAGCCAATCCAATCAATAAACGCGCCACCTAAAAATGCGCTCAAAATTGTAATCCCTATAATCCACGAAGACATTGCGTTAGAAACAATCTTGCCGGCTTTCAATCCTTCTTCTGTTTTAAACATTTTCCTTTCCTCCTTTTCTGTAATAAGTTTATTAAATTTTTAAAGGGCTGGGAAATCCAGCACTTCATTTGCTAAATTTCATTGTTTATATTATATATAATAAAATAGAAAAAGTCAAGGTTCGAGGGCAAGGGGACTTAACTAGGGACAGTCCCCAAAGCTTTGGGGACTGTCCCTAGTTACTTGATTTAATCAGTAAAAAGTTTAAAATATAAATATGCGGACGTGGCGGAATTGGCAGACGCGCCAGGTTTAGGACCTGGTTCCGGTTACGGAGTGTGGGTTCAACTCCCACCGTCCGCACATGTTTTTATTTCTATTCCTCCTTCTCTTCTATAGGATATAAGTCAGGGGATTTGTAATTAGAATAAAATTCTTGTTTATCAATAAGTTCTCCTTTTTGATAAACTTCTTGAGTAAGGATGGTTTTCATTGAGCCGTCTTCTCCTTTTTCTAAAATATAAGGTCCTTTAACCTTTACTGTTCTGCCATCGTTGGTGCCGTAAAAATTGAAAAATAATTGGTGGCCACTTGCAAATGACTGAATCAGAATATGATTTGGGGTGTTGTTAATAAAGCGTAGGTCAGTCCATGGACTATAAACAGTAGCGTCAAATCCTTGCGGATTATAATATCCTACTGGGAAAGCATGCGGTCTTCTTTGAGTTATTTCTAATCCTGCATTAATTGCCGCTCTGAATATAGTTGTTGAAACTTGGCATAATCCGCCTCCGTATTCTAAAACTGTTTCATCTTTTTTTATTACCATTTCCTGCAGATATCCCTGTTCTGGGCCTGTTTCGCTTATAAAACTATTAAAAGAAAATTCTTCATTCGGATTTATAATTATTCCATTAAGCGTTGCCGTTCCTGTCTTGATATTGTGAATTCTATTTTTTGAAGAACCGTAAAAGTTTGAAGTCCCTTGGCTGATTAGGACGTTAATTCCTAGGCTATTTGTTTGCCCTAATGTTATTTCTGGCAATGATTTGTCAGCTATAATGTTTATTTTTTTATTTGGTTCGCTAGCAAGGATATTATTATTTATTTGTTTAATTGTTTTTTCTGTTTTTATTTCAAATCCAGGCTGATCTGGTATAAAAACAATAGCCGTGCTGCTTGATATTTCTAATTGCGCGTTAGTTGCCGGTTTATTTATATCGTAAGAAATTTTTGATAGATATTTTTTAATTTTATCTTCATTTAAGAAAACACCAAGAATCTGATTGTCAGAATCAATTTCTTTTTCCGGCTTAAACTCAAGCCAATCAATCAAAGTTTCCTTGTTGATTATCCATGTTCTATCTTCAAGAATTAACTGATATGGCTGTTTTGATAATATTTTTTGAGCTTTTTCATTTGCCAAATTAGTTTCATTATTTATTACTGATGGCTCGTCAATGATTAATTCTAAATTAATTGACTCTATAGAAAAATTTGAGGCATTTTTTGATAATTTATTTAATAATTTCCCCCTATTGATTGTTGTTCCTTTTAGTGAGTGTTGAATAGAAAAATTGTCAACTTCTTCGTTAAAAATTAAAGAAGCATTTTGAGCAGGTTTTTCAATATTTTTAAATAATTCAGTTATTTTTTCTTCAAATTTCTCGTTATTTATTTCATAAATAGGATCAGTATTTCGTAAGCCCAATAAAGCGGATAGTTGTTCTTTAATGTTTGTTATAATATTTACTTGATGCGTAATTTGGTAAGTTTTATTAATTGTTTCTTGCAATTTTAATTTGAATCCTAAATCAGATAATTTAACAGGCCAATTATATTCTTGATATAAGAGTATTATCTCTTGTTCACCAAAATCATCACATTGTTTTTTTAATATTTCTTTTGATCTTACAATATTATATCCGCCTAAATTAGCATTTGCTATTTTAGTTCCAAAAGCTATTTTTTCACTATTAACAATTTGAAGAATCAGTATTAAATATATTAGTCCTATAAAAGTAACGAGAAGGCCTGTTATTATTTTACGATAAATTTTCTTCATTCTTCTATAATAACACGCTCAAAACCCCGCAACAATAAGCGGGGTTTTATTTGAGATAATAAAGATTAAGAACTATTCAGCTTTGATTGATATTTTCTTGGTTTTTACTTTTTCTATTTTTGGAAGCCTGATTGTTAAAATGCCATTTTTCATTCCAGCTTCAGCATCGTCAACTTCTACATCTACTGGCAAAATTACAGAGCGGGAAAAAGGACCCCAATAACATTCTTGGTAATAATAATCTTCTTCTTTTGCTTCGTTGTCTTTTTTTCTATTTCCTTTTATAGTGATCATGTCATTAGTCATGCTTATATCAATATCTTCTGGTTTAACTCCTGCAATAGTTGATTTAATAACTATTTCGCTTGGAGTTTGGTATACATCAATAGTAAGCTGTCCCTCTGATTCATCAAGCCAATCTTCTTTTTCATCATCTGATTTTTTTTGAAAAGAAACTTTATTTTCTTTTTTTTCAGAAACGCTTTTTCCAACCGGTTTTACTTCTTTAATTTTAGATACTTTTTCCTTAACAATAGATTCATCTCCAGAAGATTTTTTCTTTCTTTTAACGGTTTCTTTTTCTGATTCTGCCCAGTTAGTTCCAGTTAATTTTTCAAAAAATGATGGTTTTTTAATCATATTAATCTTGAAACTTGAATTATTAAACTTGAAACTAATTTTTGTTTCAGGTTTTATGCTTCATACTTCAAGAACTTATTTTACAAATAGATTTTTGTTTTTTTAATTTTTTAAAACAAAGAGAAATAAATAGCGCTGTAGAAAACAAGAGAACAGCTGTTATAAAAATTAAAATCATCTTATAATTGTCTGTTCTATTAAGCGCTGTGATAATAAGATAATTATAACAACTGTGAAAAATAATAGCAATAGTCAGTCCAATTAATATAAATCTTTTTCTTTTTTTTGCGTTTAAAAGGCCTAAAGCGAGCCAGTAGCCGATTATCCCAGATGCTAAAGCATGAAGCAGTGTTGCGCCTAAAAAACGAAAGCCGATTATTCCAAATGATTCTCCAAAACTGGGAAAAGGACTTTTAAAAACGACAAGTATATTTTCTATAGCGGCGAAACCAAGCCCTGCGATGATACAATATAAAATAACATCAGTTGGTTCATCAAACGCTGGTTTTTTAAGAAATTTATGTTTTATTATTGAATATTTTAAATATTCTTCAACCAAGGCTGGTATTAATGTTGCAGCTAAAATTGTTTTAATAATGCCATTATAATTTGTTTGGGATAAAAGAGATGTTAGATCGTAGCTTGGATTAAGTAGCCAGATTAATAGTAATTCCAAAATAATAGCTAGCGGGGCTAGAAGCATTCCCCAGATAAATACTCTTAGAATTATAGAATTAGGTTCAGGATGCTTGTCTTTTTTTAAATAAAAAGACAACCAGATTAAACTAGGTAAAAGACCGAGACAAATGTAAAAAATATATTGCATAAAATTTATTATTTAGGCCATTCTTCAATCATTAATAATTCTTTTTCCTTAAATGATAACGTTTGGTAAATAGCTTCGGTAGAGAATGGAATAAAAGGATGAAGAATTTTTAAGGAATTCAATAAAACATAAGCAAGAATTTCTTTTGTTTTTTGGTCATTTTGTTTTTTAGCTGATTCAATATATTTATCGCAAAAATCATGCCAAAAAAAGTCATAAATTAAATGAGCAGCGCTTCCAAAATGATAGTCTTCAAGATATTTTGTTATTTCCTGGCTTACTTCCTTAAGCTGTTTTAGTATTTTTTTATCCGCTTGAGTTAATTTTGTTTGTAATTCTGGATTCATCATTCTTATTTCAGAATCTCCAATTTGTATTAAAGCGAATCGGCTTGCATTCCATACTTTATTAACAAATTTTTTACCCATTAAAATATTGTCTTCTGAGAATTTCATGTCTTGTCCTTCAAATGCTTGATAAATTAGACCGAAGCGCGTTGCATCAGCTCCGTATTGATTTATTAATTCTAAAGGATCAATTCCTGTTCCTAATGACTTACTCATTCTTTTACCTTGTTTATTGAATACAGTGGCGTGGATGTATATATCTGAAAATGGAGGTTTTTTCATAAATTCTAATCCAGAAAAAATCATTCGGGCTACCCATAAATTAATAATATCGCGAGCAGTACTTAAGGTATTAGTAGGATAATATATTTCTAAATCCTTTGTTTTTTTAGGCCAGCCAAGAGTTGCTAATGGCCACAAGGCAGAAGAAAACCAAGTATCTAAAACATCATCAACTCCATCAATTGGAATTTTATGACCCCACCATATTTGTCGTGAAATACACCAGTCTTTGATATTTTTCAGCCAATCAAAATATACTTTTTCCCAACGTTTTGGATGAAATTTAATTTCCCCGCTTTTAACTGCTTTTATTGCTTTTTCAGCAAGCTGATCCATTTTAAGAAACCATTGGTTGCTTATTAACGGCTCTATAGTATTATTGCAACGATAACAACAAGGGATTTGATGCGAATAATCTTCAATTTTTTCAATTAGATTTTCTTTTTCTAATTTTTCGACAACCTTTTTACGCGCGTCAAGTATTGTTAAGCTAGCAAAATCTTTACCTGCTTTTTTAGTCATACGTCCCTTTTCGCTAATTACTTGAATTGATTTTAAATTATGTTTTTGACCTATTTCAGCGTCAACAAATGAATGAGCTGGCGTAACTTTTACAGCCCCAGTGCCGAATTCAGGATCAATAATTTTATCTGCGATAATGGATATTTCTTTATCAATTAGAGGCAGAATTGCATTTTTCCCAATAAATTTTTTGTAACGAGAATCATTTGGATTAACAGCAACGGCTGTGTCCCCAAGCATTGTTTCTGGGCGGGTAGTAGCAACTATGATGAATTCTTTTGAATCAACCAAAGGATATTTTATGTACCACAAATGACTCTTTTCTTCTTTGTATTCTAGTTCTAAGTCAGATAAACTTGTTTGGCATCTAGGACACCAGTTAATTACTCTTTTGCCCTGATAAATCCAGCCTTTTTTGTAATAATGAAGAAAAGCTGTTTTAACCGCGTTTTGATAATTTTCATTCATTGTAAAAGCGGTTCGAGACCAATCGCATGAGCATCCCATTTTTTTAAGTTGTTCCAAAATTACTTCGCCGTATTTTTTTTGCCATTTCCAGACCTCTTTCAAAAACTTTTCTTTTTCTAAATTATGACGGGTTAGCCCTTTCTTTTTAAGTTCTTTTTCAACTACATTTTGAGTTGCTATTCCAGCATGATCAGTTCCTGGCAGCCACAACGTTTTATATCCCTGCATTCTTTTGAATCTTATTAAAACATCTTGTAAGGTATTATTTAAAGCATGCCCCATATGAAGTTCTCCAGTAATATTTGGAGGAGGAATTACAATTGTATATGTTTTGGCAGATTTTTTTACTTTTAATTTATTAGGATTAAAAAACCCTGACTTTTCCCATTGTTGGTAAATCTTTTCTTCGTTTTCTTTTGAATTGTACGCTTTTGGAAGTTGTTTCATTGATTTTAATATAACAGAATTATTTTTTTAGGTAAACAATCTTAAATTTGCGTTTGCTTCAATATTAAGCCAACTTTGTTTAAGAGTTGGCTTCTTTCTATGCCCAGCTATGCAGGCAATCATAGCAGCGTTATCGGTACATAATTTTATTTGAGGCATTTGAAAATTAACATGATTCAATTCTTTTTTAACAGTCAGTTCCATCTGTTTTCTTAATTCTTTATTAGCGGCTACGCCGCCCGAAAGCATTACATTTTTAACCTTATATTCTTTTGCTGCTTTTATAGTTTTATAAACCAAAACATCAATGGCTGCTTGTTGAAACGAAGCAGCCATGTCGTTGATATATTGATTATTAATTTTTTTAGGATTTTGTTTTTTTACTTCATAAAGAACAGCTGTTTTTAATCCAGAAAAAGAAAAATCAAGATTTTGCCTATTGATCATTGGCCTGGGTAAATTAAATTTTTTAGGATTTCCTTTTTCTGCTTTCTGTGAAATAATTGGTCCTCCTGGATAGCCAAGTCCAAGCAATTTTGCAACTTTATCAAAAGCTTCTCCAACAGCGTCATCACGTGTTTCTCCCAGAAGCTTATATTGACCATGTTTCTTCATTAATACTAATTGTGTATGTCCGCCTGAGACGATTAAGCAGAGAATAGGAAAATTTAAAGTTGAATTTGAATTATCGAGCCAGTTGGCATAGATATGTCCTTTAATATGATTAATTCCTATAATCGGTTTTTGCCAGTTATAGGCGAGCGCTTTGGCGAAATTAACACCGACTAATAGAGAAGGGATTAAGCCAGGACCGACAGTCACAGCGATTAAATCAATTTCAGGATTTTTTGCTTCTTTCAACGCTTGTTTAAGGCATGGCCCAATATTTTTCAAATGTTCGCGAGCCGCTAGATTAGGAACTATACCTCCATAAGCGGCATGTACTTTTATTTGCGATGAAACAATATTTGATAAAATCTTAAAACCTTTAGTATTTTTTTTAACCAAGGCAATGCCAGTATCATCGCATGATGTTTCTATTCCTAAAATAATCATACTGCAACTTTACAGGATTCCTTGTTTTTTTTCAAATTTTTGGTAGAATATTAAAGATAATATGGCCCCATCGTCTATCGGCAGGACGCTAGGTTTTCATCCTAGTAAGAGGAGTTCGACTCTCCTTGGGGCTACTAAGATTTTCTTGTTGAAAATGAAAAAGGGAAGCTTAGTTAGCTTCCCCTTTATATTTTCCCGCTCAAAAAACTAAAAAGAAGATATTCCTCCTTTTAATCTTCTCTCCAAAGAACTTATGGTTTCTCTTAATTCAGGATCTTTTTTTGTTTCTTCTTTTAATTTATCAAGACTATAGATCACTGTAGAATGACCTCGACTTACCAATCTCCCAATTAATTTTAAAGGTTGGGCAGTTAATTCTTTGCATAAATGAAAATAAATTCTCCTGGGCAGAGAATACGCCTTTTTTCGTGATTTAGATTTAATCATTTGAATGTCTGCCTTAAAAAAGGCACAAACAGTTTCAAGTATTTCTTTTAAAGTCAATTCTCCTTTCTGAGAAAAATATAGTCCCAAAACTTCGTTTACTGTTTCTTTGATAGGAGTCTCAGGACAGAAATTTATCCTTGTTTTAATATTTTCTAGAATTCCTATCAATTGACGAATGTCTCTTATTGGAATTGTGGCAAGATAGATGATAACATCTTTAGATATCGGCAATTTCATGTGTTTAGCATAAGAAACAATAATCTTGCTAATTGTCTGCGAATTAGGAAAATGAATCTCAGTTCTTAAGGCACTAGAAATTATCGATTTCAACTCTTCTAGAAGATTCAATCCTTCAAGAAAAATTGAAGATGTTAATACTATCTTAACTTTTCTTTCAGCCAGCTTTTTTAAAATCGATAAAAGAAGAAGCTGATTTTTTCTATCCCTTTTCAGAAAATGAATCCCATCAAAAACAAAAGCCTGACAATCCAATAATTTCTGCTGCAACTCTTCTAGTTGTTCTTTTTTAGCAGATATAAAGATATTGCCATCAACATAAACAAATTTCTTTCCTGTTTCCGCCATGGCGGAACACAAGCTTTCGGTTAGATGTGTTTTCCCCAATCCTGTTTCCGCCAAAATTAAGATTTTCTTGCCAT
>Ga0268277_1001179_pt1 | contig 18631 bp, 22 predicted proteins | sample saktaG_5_FD_190132 | JGI IMG/M metagenome (GOLD analysis project Ga0268277, IMG submission 190132) | Saline water microbial communities from Sakinaw Lake, British Columbia, Canada - sak_2010_1_5_50m | ecosystem: Environmental > Aquatic > Non-marine Saline and Alkaline > Saline ...
ATCTATTTTGCGCATAATAGTTGTTGATGGACTGGTTTTACAGCACGGAAAAGACACATGCGGAAAAGCCGGTTGATAACATACCAAGTGAGAAACAACCGGTAGACGGAAAAACCGCGCCATTGCGGGTATCAGAAGTCACGGCGATTATCGAAGGGCTGCTTGACGATAAGCGCCTGCAGGAGATCTGGGTGAAAGGCGAAGTCACCAAGTACACCCGCAGTTCCCGGGGGCACTGTTATTTTACCCTTGCTGAAGGAAAGGGAGCAAATACTATAGCAGTAATCTCGTGCGTCATGTGGAAATCCGATGCAGATCACCTGCCCTTTACCCCTTCAGACGGTATGGAGGTCATCGTGTCCGGTTCAGTCGCTGCTTATGCCCCGCAGGGCCGGTACCAGCTCAAGGTAAAAGAGATCCTCCGGGCAGGGATCGGCGAGAAGTACCTGCTTGTCGAGAACTGGAAAAAGGAACTGGCTGCCGAAGGCTGTTTTACCGTGGAGCGCAAACGCCCGCTGCCCGCTTTTCCCTCAAAAGTAGGTGTTGTAACCTCAGAGACCGGAGCAGTGATTCACGATATCCGGACCGTTATTATGCGGCGTTATGCCGTTGAGATCATCATATCCCCGACAGTGGTCCAGGGCGAGGAAGCGCACCTCGAGATTGCACGGGCAATCCGGCGCCTGAAAGACTCGGTGGACGTCATCATTGTCGCCCGGGGCGGCGGGAGTTTTGAAGACCTGTTCCCCTTCAACCACCCGGATGTCGTCAGGGCGATCGCGACCTGCCCGGTCCCGGTTGTTTCGGCAATAGGCCATGAGGTGGATGTTACCCTTGCCGATCTCGCTGCAGACATCCGGGCTGCAACGCCTTCCGCCGCTGCAGAACTGGTTGTCCCGGATAAAAAGGTCCTGAAGGTGCAGGTAAACGAACTCAAGGACCAGATGGGTGCGTTGTTGCTGGAACGGATCGGGCAGGCAAAAACGGCGGTGAGCGATCTTCTTGACCGGCTCCGCCCCCAGCGACTTATGAGAAAAGTTGACGAGAGAAAGCAGGCTTCTGCGGATCTTGCAGACCGGCTCGAACGGGCATTTGCCACGAGGCTGGAACGGGAACGACTCCTGCTCTCGGAGATCACAACAGCGCTTGCTGCAAGAGATCCGCTCGCGGTGCTTGCCCGGGGGTTCTGTGTGACGGAAAAAGACGGACGGTTGATAAAGAGTGTTGATGCATTGGCCCCGAAAGACCGGCTCATGATCCGGTTTTATGATGGCAGGAGCCATGTGATCGTGGAGCGTGTGGAGCATGACGGAAACATATGAGCAGAGAATTGAGAGATTAAAGCAGATCATCGAAAAGATCGAAGACGGGAACACAAGTCTCGACGAGAGTATCCGGCTCTACGAACAAGGTGCGGTGCTGGTCAGGCAGTGCGAGACAATACTTTCTGAAGCTGAAGTGAAGATTACAACACTCAGCCGGGACGACTAGCGGTCATCGTTACCACCATCGGGCATCCCGCCTTCAGGAGGTTAACTAGTTCCGGGGGCAGTGTTGCCGCAACGTGATCGGAACGGATGCCGATTGTCCTGCCGCAGACAAACGTACTTTTTCTCCATACAAAATCGGTCGGGTGATCGAGTGTCATCGCGGCACTCCCTTTTGAATGCACCTCGACAGTGACCTCTTCGCATGCCAAGGTTGTTGCGAGGAGTGCATCATCATGACAGAGTATATCTTTAAATTTTTTAAAGAGCCCCGCTGCCCCTTTATTCGCGTCCACACCAATGATGCAGTGCCCGTTTTCCGAGAGCGCCTCCTCCATAGTTACTTCAAATGTGGTCGGGTGGCTCGCCGAAACGAGTGGGTGACCGCGGCAGTATATGATCTCTGTTGCCTCCATGCTTTATTAGGTGAGGGTCGCTATTGATAATCAATGTTTATTACCGCCTACTGTCCTGAATGCACGGAGGAGTGCGAACATGAAGTCGTCGCTGATGCCCGTGACAGGCTGGTCCGCTGCACGACATGCAACCATATCCAGCGGCTTAAAAAGGAGAAAGCCTCTGAACCCATTACCGTCAAGGCGATCGTATCCCGCGAGGACAGTTCGGTGGTCTGCGGGATTGACCTGATGCCGGATGACGAATGTTCAATCGATGATCACCTTGTCGCAGAATGCGGTGATGATGCGTTTGGTGTCGAGATCACGGGGATCGAAACGGGGGAGCGCCGGGTCCATCGTGCACGTGCAAAAGCGATAACCTCGCTCTGGACACGGGTGATCGAACAGGTTGTCGTCAAGATCTCGGTCCACGATGGCAGGAGAACGATTCCGCTGTATAAAGAGTGTGAGGGTGAGGACCCGTTTCTTGTCGGTAACATATACACGGTTCAGGGAAAACGTTTCAAAATCACCCAACTCAAGCTGCGGGACGGCCCATTGATGCGAAAAGAGGGCTGGAAGACCGTTGCCCACCGTATCAAACGGGTGTACGGATACCGGATCTAATCGTTCGAGTTGTGTGAAACCAGTCAGAGGTATTTTTTTATCGCGCTTTCGAGCCGCTCCCGGTACACCACGCCTTCGAACCGCTCTTTTTCCGAACCGTCCTTTTCTATTATAATTGTCGGGGTCGCCTTCAGCGAATATTTTTTGATATACCCCGGGTTTTTTACCGCATCGATCTCTTCGATACGTACATGAAGGGCCTGCGACACCTCGTGGTTGATTGGGCTCTGTTCCATGCAGCCCATGCAGCCGGGCTGGAAAAAACAGGTGATGCTGACTGTCATAGGTAAAGAAATGCACCAATGGTAATAAAAAGGATGTGGTGGATGGTATTAACGGCTGTTGATGGATACAACCCGTACATCAATCGTGGGATAGCCGAAATTGACAACAACACCGTCTGCCGTTTTTTTCGTCACTTCCCCGATCCTTACTGAATACGTTGAATCTGTTGAATTTTTTTCAAGTTCCGGGGAATCAGAGACCCCCATGGAGACGAAATCCCCGGTATTGATATCGGTTAAGTTCACCCCGTTGCTCTTCAGCTGGGCGGCAGACCAGGTCTGGGTCATCGAGTCCCGGAAGGGGATACTGATAGATTTCTGTTCATTGGTTTTCATGCCGACAATCCCCTGACTGATGGCATCGGATTCCCCGCCGAAAAGGGCGAATGTCTTTGTCCATCCGCTGTCGGGCGAATACACCGGCACGGGAATAACGGCTTTTACCGAGCTCTGGTTTGCCTGAAATACCAGTTGTTTTGAAAAAAATATACTCTGTCCTGAACCAGCTACATTCTGGTAGAGCTGCTGGTCAGTGGTGACCAGCGGGGAACCATAGGTATCGCGGATGGTAAAATCGATCGTGACGGATTCACCCGGCTGTATCCCGTGAAGGGAGGTGATCCACCCGGAACCCATGGAAGAAACCACCATGAGCACTACAAAAAGTACGCATCCAACGACAGCGAGCACCTTGTATATGTTCCTGATGCTCTCCTGTTTTTTCTTTTTTTCACCCATGGGAATAATCCTCCCTATAAGTTCATCACCCAATTGAGATAAACCATTCCGATTTGGTATATGAAAAAAAGGTCGTGTGCCTTTGTGAAAAACAAGAGTGCCTTATGAACAATATTTAAATATAATAAAAAGTAACTCAAAGTTACCCCAGACAGGTAAAACCGGGGGCAAACCGTAGAGGAGGGAAAACTATGGCAGGGGACGGTATCCATTTGAATCGATGTGGAGAGAAATGGATGATATGAGGGCCGAACTGGAGAACTTGTTCCAGCAGACATACTCTGGTGGCAATCTGCTCCCGCAGTGCGGAGTTGGTGACCGGATGCTCCCTGCAATCCGTGGCGAGTTCCGCGTTGACGTCCGTGAACACGATGACGAAGTGATCGTTATCGCAGATCTGCCGGGGGTTGAGAAGGAAAATGTGTCGCTCCAGCTTCTGAGCCCGCGTGCGCTGGAGGTGTCCTGCGAGCGGAGAGGAGAGAATGAAGAGAAATCCGAGGGGTATTACATGCGGGAACGTGTGTGTGGCACGATGAGGCGGATCGTCGCGATACCGGTCGATGTAACCGAGATCGACTCAAACGCAAGCTTCAGGAACGACGTGCTGGAAGTCCGACTCTAAAAAAATCCTTCCCAAGGCACGCATACAAATCGAATAAATACACCCTTTTTTCAAGGCAGCGATCAGTTCAAGTAATCTGCGCCGCAAGCTGTAGTGATGGATAAAAAAAAGGTCAGGGACTACATGACCTATGATGTCGTGTGCGTCGATCTCCCCGGCACAGTCCACGATGTAATGGAAAAGATCCAGACCACAAACCATGATGGTTTCCCGGTTGTTTCCGGAAATGAAGTTGTCGGGTATATTGCAGCACGGGACCTGTTGTTTGTCCAGCCTGCAACCCCCATTGAGAAGGTCATGTCCGTCAACCTGATTGTCGCAGACCCGGATATGAGCATCAGTGATGCAGCACGGGTCATCTTCAGGTCGGGGATCCAGAAGCTCCCGGTGGTTGACGAGAAAAACCACCTTCTGGGTATTATCTCAAACTCCGATGTGATCCGCTCCCAGATCGAGCGCGTTTCACCGGAGAAGGTGTTCAATTTTATCACAACATTGAAAAAACTGTATGGAGTTGATCCCGCGCTCAACCGGGGAACGGTACCAATCTCCGACCTCCTCCCGACACAGTCTAAGATCTACGAGGACGAGCTGGAAGGGAGGATATATGAGATAAAAAAAGGGTTAGCGGAGCCAATTATTGTGGTAAAACGCCCGAACCGGATTATCCTTGTTGATGGCCATCACCGTGCTGTTGCGGCAAAAAAACTCGGGATTACCGCACTTGATGCATATATTATCGATATTTCAGAGGACGTGGAACTGGGGATGGAGCGGACGGCAAACGCGATGAACCTGCGGACACTTGACGACATACAGGTGCTTGACTATGCCCGCCACCCGTTGGTAGCGCTCACGCACCGGCACGGGAAGAAAAGTTAGGATCCTTCGCAGCGCAGGTCAAATTTTTCATTGAGCATGTGCTCTTTGACAACACTCTTTTCGACAACAACCACTTCCGGCCAGATACGGGTCTTCGAATGAACGACGACCCCGTCCCGGAGCACCACGCGGGGTCCGATCACGGTATCGTTCTCAATGCTGCAATCCGCGCCGATGTGGGTGTCGATATCAATAATACTGCCGGAGACTGTTGTATTCGCACCAACGATCACCCTGTTGTAGATGGACGAAGAGAATATCTTGGCGTTATTTTTCAGGATGCACTTTTCCCCGATAGTCGTATAGGGGCCGACAAGAACGTTATTCCCGACCGTTGTTCCGGCACCAATCGCAACCGGACCGATGATGCGCGAGTTCCTGCCTAGTGTGATGGCATCTCCCAGCTCAACAGGGCCCTGCACATAGGCTCCCCGCATGGAGAGGTCGCCATTGATCGTTGTGGACGCCATTTCAGTAAGCTTCCACCGTTCCGCATACCGCAGCGACTTCGGGCTCCCGACGTCAGTCCAGTTCCCCCGCGCGAGCCAGCCTTTGAGGGGATGCCCCTCCTCCATCATCCGGGGAAACAGGTCCCGTGCAAAATCAAACTTTTTTCCCGCAGGGATATGATCAAAGACATCCGGGCTGCAGACATACATCCCCGTACTCGCGAGGTTTGAAAATATTTCCCCGGGAGCGGGTTTCTCTTTGAACCTTTTGATATCGTAACTGACATCGATCTCGGCGATACCATATTCACCCGGGTCATCGATGGAGATCAGCCCGATGGACACTGCTGCTTTCTCGGTTTTATGCGCACGGTAAAATTCCAGCACATTCAGGTCGGTAACATGGTCCCCGCCCACAACAAGAAAGTCTTGGCCCTCGAGATGTTTCTGGGCATTTTTCACGCTCCCGGCAGTCCCGAGCTTGGTCTTCTCGCGCACATAGGTGATCGTGGTGCTAAACAGCGAGCCGTCGCCGAGCGCTTCTTCAATTGCCGTCCCCAGGTACCCAAGGGTAATGACAATATCGCAAAAACCAAGGTTGGAAAGATGTGTGACAAGATGTTCGATAGACGGCCTGTTGACAATCGGGATGCAGGGTTTTGGCCGTTCGAAGGTAAGGGGCCGCAGCCGCGTTCCCTCTCCCCCGCACATGATACACACCTTCATACCAGTGTTTTTTGTGCTGAATTGTTTTAATTATACTGATACCTGATTATTACGGGGATGGCATATGATGGGACACAACCAGTACCGGCTGATTCCGGTGATGAACGGAAAGGTGCAGTGCCTTGAAAAAAAAGAAGAGCCGGTCGATCACTGCCGGTTTTGTATCCATGCACGAGAGTTTTGTGTGAACGGCAGGTTTGTTACGTCTCCCTCACTTACCTATTGCTCAAGATGCCGGATAACCGAAGATGTCAACATAAAAAACGTCGAATCAGTGCGATGTGCTGACCACCAGGGCGAGGGGTTCCATAGTATCGCAAATATTATCGGGTAATCCTTGTCCGGATATCCTAGAGTTCCTTACGAATTTTTTTTACACATTATTTTTATCAGTCACGATCAGTCTGACGATCGCGTCCATATCGACATGCGTTTCAAAGATGCCGGCGAGTTCATCATAGGGGTCTTTTTTCGGCTCACCTATCGGTCTGTAATGCTCACCTTTCTTTTGCGAGAGATACGAAAGGAGCGCATTTACTGCAGACAGGTTCTGGAACAATCCGTGCATATATGTGCCAAAGACCAGCCCGTCTGCACTCACCCTCCCGTCTCCGGCAAAAGCCTCGCGGTTGCTGCCCGGTTCAGTTTCACCCATGTGGATTTCATATCCCGTGACTTCGCCCATCTCCGAAAGGATTGGAGGGACGTCCCCTGCACGGCGGGTAACCTGCCGTGTGGTCTTGTCATAAGAGATGAACCGCGTCACACTATCGAGCAGGCCAAGACCTGCATATGTTCCTTTTTTCGATTCGAAACCGTCGTCAATAAGTGTCGTGCCAAGCATCTGGTACCCCCCGCAGATGCCGATGACCGGAACACCCCGGGCACGGGCATCAAGGATTTGCTTGTCCATTTTGCTCTTTTGCAGGTACTGTAAATCCTCGACCGTATTCTTTGTTCCCGGAAGGATAATGCAATCGTAACCTCCAAGAGGAGCTCCCGGCACCACATAGTCAACTGCCGCATGCTGTTCGAGCAACTCGAAATCCGTGAAGTTAGAGATCCGGGGGAGGCGGATAACCGCGATCCTGTTCACAGCCTGCCCGGATGCCTTGTCATTGATGGAGAGAGAATCCTCACTGGGGAGAGGTATGTCAAAGTACGGGACGACCCCGAGCACGGGGATCCCTGCCCGCTGTTCGATCAGGGAGATCCCCTGACTGAATATATTGGGATCTCCCCGGAATTTATTGATTATAATTCCCCTGACAAGAGGTTTTATATCATCGGGCAGGAGATCAAGGGTTCCGAGGATCTGGGCAAAGACCCCACCCCGCTCGATGTCAGCGACGAGGATCATGGGGATCTTAAGAACCTGTGCCAGCCGGATGTTGGCGATATCCCGGTCATAGAGGTTAAGTTCGGCTGCACCCCCCGCACCCTCGACAACAACCTGCCCATAGGCTGCCATAAGCCGGGTGTATGCTTCCTTTGCTTTTATCAGCAATTCCCCGGTTTCCTTATAATAATCCGCAATCGGTACGTCCAGATAAGGGCGGCCAAAGAGCACGATCTGTGAAACGCTGTTCCCCTTGGGTTTAAGGAGAACGGGGTTCATATCTGTTTGCGGAGGTATCTTTGCCGCATGTGCCTGCATTGCCTGTGCCATCCCAATCTCCCCGCCATCAGCAGTCACATAGGAGTTCAGGCTCATGTTCTGGGACTTAAACGGGGCTACAGAAATTCCCCGGTTTACAAGACAGCGGCAAATGGCAGCAACGGTCACGCTTTTTCCCACGTGGGATGAGGTGCCGATAACAAACAGCGACATTCTTGAATTATACGTGTGCCGGGTGGAATAAAAAAGGCAACAGTCCGGGTTGTATCCACCCAGCAAGAGGGAAAAACCTGTCTGGCAATGCCAAGGAATAAATAAGCAGGAAAGATAAAAAGTAGTCATAATGATTGGTGGGATTTGCCCGACGTGTGGTCTACCGAAAGAACTTTGTATTTGTGAGGAGGTAGCAAAAGAACAGCAGAGGATCAATGTCAAGGTCAATAAACGCCGGTACGGAAAAGAGGTAACCGTAATCGAGGGGCTCGACCCGACCGATATCGACCTTGAAGACCTCTCAAAATTCATGAAAAGCAAGCTTGCCTGCGGTGGAACGGTCAAGGGGAACTCGATCGAACTGCAGGGCAATCACCGGGACCGGGTAAAGGAACTGCTCACCGTGAAGGGTTATTCTGTCGATAACATCTCTTAAATTTTTTTCTCTGGAGAAATCCTCATTTCATTCAATATTTTTTAAACCGTATAACCTGAGGTATCGCACTATGGATGTTGGGATACTATTGGATCGTTCTTCATGCGGAAAACATCAAAAAGGGGAGGGATATCGAAGCCCCCCGGTCATTAAAAAAAAATTAAATGAAGAACCTGAACGTCACCCATGCGATGATGAGCATAATTGCCGAATATTTGAGTCCTGCGATGATCCGCCCTTCACCCATCACTCCAGCCATGAACCCGGAACAGAATCCCTGAATCATCGCCCCATGGGAGAAGAGCCTCTTGTAGGTTGCAATATCAACGCCTCCCATAAACGAACTCCCGGCTCCGGACTGTGCCGCTGCTTCACCTGCAGTTGCCATCGTGGTGAGGAACGTGCTGACAAGGATGGCAATAACAAACAGGAATACGGCAAAGGAAACCAGCACGATGACCACATAGATCATCATGTTGTTGCGCCGTTCCTGCGCAAGGTTCACCACCTCGAAGAGGTCGTTTGCCGCTGCCCGCAACACCTCGCTGACATCGCCCCCGGCCTTGCTTGCCTTTGCAATGAGATCAACACTGCGATCGGCAAGCTTAGTGCCAAGCCCGCTTCCGAAGTGATGGAGCGCCTCGACAAAACCCACACCCCACGACATCTCGTTGTCGAGTTTCTTGATGTGAGGAGTGAGTGTCCCATACTCTGCTCCCGCCACAAGGTGGACGGCATTGGGCAGCGTCATCCCGGAATCATTCATGCCCGCAAGGTCCCGGAAGAAGTTTGGCAGCGACTCCTCAAGCCTTTTTACACGGATGTCTTCTTTTAAATCCAGCAATGCAAGGGGAACAACCGAGAGCAGGACTGCAAAAACCAAAAAATCATCTATGATAGTGGTATCAAAGAGCACGGAGATGCCATACGTCTGAACCTCAGTGATGAACCCGCCGACAAAGAGGAGTATGGAAAGAGGTATGCAGACGATCAGGATGTTTACCGGTTTTTCCGTCAGTACCTGGACAGGATGTTTGAAGAACCGCCCGATACCCTCGCGGCTTTTTCGTTCCAGTTCGATTTTTTTGGTGATCTGGTGGACTTCTTCCTCGGTCTTGACGAGATCCTTATCAGTGAGTTTTGCTCCTTTGAACTTCCCGCGGTTGAGCAGGTTATTAAAGGTGTCCTTGATTCCCATATTATGTCTCCGGCGTCATGGAGTCAATCATGATCACAAACATCATCGTACCAAACGGGATCATCAGGTAAATGACCGCATAGAGCATAAGCGGCGTCTTCTCTCCACCGAGCACCGACATGATCGACTGGAGGATGATTAAAAACAGCATCCCGGCGACAATGGCCGTTACATATGACTCTGCCATCAGCCCGAGTGTGTCGAGGAACTGCTTCTGGGACTGGCGGTTTTCGAGCGCGTACTGTTTTGACTTTGTCCGGAAATACTCCGTGAGGTTCCCCCCCGATGAAATGCTCGCCATTGCACCCTGCAGGAACTCCTTCATCCGCAGGCTCGGGGTGCTTGCGGATACAATGCGCAGGGCATCGATTAAGTCCCGCCCGAAAATATCAATCTCCCGGGCAATGTACCGGGCTTCAACTGAACTCTCGCCGTAGATGGGGCTGTCCCCAAGTAACCGGAAGACTTCAGCCGGAGTAATACCGGCAGTGGACATGGAAGTGATATAATTGATCGCATACGGAAGACCGGAATCAATGCTTCTCCTCCGGTTTCCCGCGGTAATACTGGGATAGATCAGGAAAGCAATGTAGGTGAACCCCCCGAAGAAGATAAGCGAGACGATGACCGTAAAGATGGTTCCAAGGATAAGACTGTAGGCTGAAAGCCCGTACATCAGATCAGGGACCTGTCCCTTGTACATTTTTGCTACTAACGTCGGGATGTCCAGCAGGTACGTGACAGCGCCGAGCATAACTGCCATGCCAATCCCGGCTATAAATGAACTCACCAGTGCGGTCGAGAGGTAGACTTCAAACGGTGTCTTGGAGCGGGAAGATAGGAGATCGTTTCTCAGGCTCGCGTACTGTTCACGCTGTCCCTTTACCCGTTTCCCTAACAGGTTAAAGCAGAACCGCTCGTAACTATTCATAGAGGTCTTTCCTCACCTTTTCAATAACCGCTTCCGGATCCCGGTGATATGAGATCAGGATCTTTGATACATCCTTATAGTGCCGGATCTTCTTGATCCGCATCCATTCCAGCACTTCCTGCCTCCGCTTGAGCTCCTCGCGCATCCGGTTTTCGCTCCAGCCCTTTGCCTCCATGATCTCTTCGAGCAGGTAGGATTTTCCGGAGTAGCTGTGCTCATCAGTGGCCGACCTCCATTTGAAGACCTCGTTTGTTATCAGCTCGTTTGTCCTCGGGTCGATATCAAGGATCTCGACGATCTGCTTGCTCCTCCTGATCCGTTTGCCGCCGACCCGGGCCTGCACCTGGATGCAGATGAAGTCAAGGGCGGAGAGCATGTTCCTCGGGACGTCCATCGGCGGGTTCTCGGTACGGTGCACGACACTGGAAACAGAATCGGCGTGTATTGTCGAATATGTCGTGTGACCCGTACTCATAGCTTGGAAAAGCGTCTGACATTCCTTGCCACGGACCTCACCCACGATGATGTATTCAGGACGCTGTCGCATCGCGGCACGCAGGAGCTCGTACATGTTGATCTCACCCCTCCCTGCCGAATCAAATGAGTCACGCGTGACACTGGGGATCCAGTTGGGGTGCGGGAGTTTTATTTCACGGGTGTCTTCGAGCGTCACGATCTTTGCCATGGGCGGGATAAACAGGGCGATGGCATTCAGCGAGGTGGTCTTTCCCGATGCCGTTCCACCGGCGAATATCGCGGACTTGCCATTTTCAACGCAGAGCCAGATATATGCAATCGAGAGCGGGGCAAACGTATGCCATTCGATGAGATCGGTGGGTGTGATGGGTTCATCCTTGAACTTACGGATGGTGAACGTCGACCCGTGCGCGGTAACTTCCTGGCCCAGCGTCATCTGGATACGGGAACCGTCACTCATCGTTGCATCGAGGATCGGTTCGGCAATCGAGATGTATTTCCCTGCCCGCTGCGCGAGCTTTGTGACAAATGAGTCCAGTTCCTCTGCATTATGGTAGGAGAGCGTGGTTTTCATCGATTCATAGCTTGCATGGTAGGTAAAGATCTGGCTGTTCACGCCATCGCAGGAAATATCTTCGATATATTTGTCGTGCATGATCGGATCGATCAGCCCGTCTCCGATAAAATCCTTGGCCATGTTATAGAAGATTTTTTCACGCTGAATAGGGGTTAGGTTAAGCCCGTAATCACGTATGATATTATCAGTGACCATCCGAAGCCTGTTCCGTGCGTCATCTTTGGATATGTCCTTTGTATTGATATCAAGCGTTTCAAACAGGCGCTCCTTGAGTTCTGTTAACAGGTCCTTTTCGGGTTCGGTGAGGATGGGTTCGAGCACCAGGTAGGTATATTCATGGGTGGCATGGTCGTAGATAATCCGTACATATGCATACGGCTCGTTGACCGGGTACACCTCTATCTCCTCTATCCCGGGCTTTGGCTGGAACGCGAGGTCAACCAGAGGGCCATGGATCTTGGAATTATATTGCTCCTGGTCAGATCCGATGCCTTTGAAGAGAGTCGAGAGTCCGAACTTCTTAAAGTGAGCGAGCGGTGACGGTTTGCCTGCAATGACATCCCCTTCAAAATCGAGATCCTTGAAGCCTGAATCTGAAAATTCACGTTGCCAGATCTCGTTGATCTCCGGGGGGAGCGATCCGGTGCCTTTTCCCTCAAAGACATTGACACGGCCATGGAGTTTGAGTTCTTCGATCTTGAACGTAGCGCCTTTGGGGAGGATCAGCCCGGACAGATCGGAGATCTGGTCTACCGAAATGATCTTGTCATCACTTTCCGTCTTTGGAATGGTACCTGTGGCTCCAGCAACTTTTCCTGACGAGGGGGGTATTTCAGAGGCAGTGGGTTGAACAAGGGGGGGCGGGGGAGTTTTTTCAGGCTCATCAAAAATATCAAACTCTATTGGGGGGGGATATGACGGTTTTTCTTCGGGAAGTGGCTCCTTTGAACCAATTTCTGCCATAATCTTTCCCAGTGACTCGCGCACATCCCGGGCGCTCATCCCAGGGACACTTCCTGCGCCCACGCTCTTTTTAATATCAGGGGAAGGAGGAGGAGTATCCGAAGAAACCGGGACATCCGGTGAAAGGGGCGGAGTTCTCTCCTGTTTTAAGGATTCTGGTTCCTGAAGGGCACTTTGGGGAGGGATTCCCTGAGGTGGCGGGAATGTTTCCTTTGTGGATTCATTTATCTTTTTGATGAGATCGCTTAAGTCGACGGAACCGGAACCATCGGTTCCCGGTTCAGGTACGGCATGTTTCTCCTGTTCATCTGTTTTCTCCGGTTCCTTTGGCTTTTTTAAGGCGCCCAGAATCTTCATAAGCGATGTGTCATCTGATTCTTCTTGGTCAGTCAAACAGAGCTCCCCCCTCTACATCTGGCATGAGAATGAATAATTTACTTAATTGATACATCTCCATTTTAGTATATCTATTCTCTGGAGTTGCCCCCCGGTTTTTTTGTTTTTCCATAATTTCCCTCGCTTTTTAAGATATCCATCCCGCACCAGGGTTTTTTAATTGCCTATCGCGGAACCCGTCTTTGGGATTCTCACCCGTGATCGGACTGGAGATTTTTTATCGCCACCCTTACCAGCCCGAGCTGGGCGTTATTCTGGGTGAAGACGCATAAAAACAAGTCGCCGCACGGCGCAATGATGATCTTGTTTATCGCGGTCTCCAGGATGAGCTGATCAAGTTCGCCGATCTCCATTTCCCGTGTGATCTTGAACCCCGCACGCAACAGGTCCTCTGCGAGTGCGGCGACATGTTCGAAATCAGCTTTTCCCAGCGACTGGACGCTGAAACCTTCAAAAAAAGCTGATATGGCAATCACTCCGGGGAGCCCCAGTATCTTTCTTAATTTTGTTTCATCAAGGAGATGGGGAGGCTGTGCCGGCGCCCCTGTTTTTTGCTCCGCCAGCATCAGCCCTTCGCTGTCGCATACATCAACAGCTTTCTGGAACTCATCTTCACTATATAAGCGCAACCTGAATGTCTTCCGGTAGCCTGCCTCGTCTGATTGTACGGAGCCCATATGATCGAGTGCGGGTTTTCCCTTAAAAGAGCCACTCATATCCTTAAAATAGGCAGCGATCAGAGTACCATGATTCGTGAGCAGGAAACCCTGCCCCAGTTGGGTATCGATCTCAACTGCTCCCCGTAATGCCATCAGCTGCTGGTTGACTCCCTCTTCCTGCGGGTTTGCAATAACCCCGCCATCCGTCCCTGCCGGAAGTTTCATGATCAAAGAGCAGCGATGATCCGTTCTTTACTTTTCTTGAGTTCGTAACGTATCCTGCCGATATTGGAGGAGCTGTCCGCAACAATTGCAATCAATTCATCTGCGGAGAGTGGTGAGAGGATGATCGGACCTTTTTCCAGCTCAACGAGCATCTGGGACAGTTCTCCTTTCCCCAGTGTCGTGCCCATTGCTTCTGATGTGCCAAGACCCGTAGATGCCATGGCGCCAAGAGCTTCTAAATCGACTTTTCCCGAGACCGCACTCTCGATAACAAACCCATCCCTTCCAACAATCACTGCCGCTGAAACACCTTCTATTTTTAAAAATTCCTCGAGTAACGGTTTTAACATCGTATCACCACTGATAATTGAATTGTTCTCGTCTTGTTCTATTAATACTTTAGGCTAAAAGATAAAATTCCATGATGTATTTTTAAAAAAGAAGAGAGATCTCTCACATTTTCTTAATTTTGCAGCCGCAATGAAAACCTCTTTTAATTCGTTATTACTATCAACGTGTTTCCACGGGTATCGCGTCGCAGGGGATGCCCTCATATCATGAAGATCTTTTCCTGCCCCGGGAAAAAACCAATAAGGTTTAAACCCAAAAACGATGACAATAGAGTTGTTATGCAGCTCCCCCGCGGGAAATTCCGTTCCATAAAAAAAGGAGTTCCTCTCGGTGATGTCATTGATGAGATGGCAACATCAAAGTTTTCGGGCATCTGCTCCTTTTCATCAAATACGGTCAATGGCACCATGGTATTTAAGGGAGGGTTAGTAATTCTTGCAAAAGTCCAGGACCAGTATGGTGACCCTGCGATGATTGAAGCCCGGTTAGTGGTGGGCCAGGTGATCGACGCAGTGCTCTCCGATCTCGATGGTACCCAGATGCAACTGGCACTTGAATTTAATAAACACGCCTATGTCCAGAAGGCAGGTAACTGGGAGGGGGTGTCAATACAGAAGGAGAAGTTATCTCCTGTGCATGACAGCAAGAAAAAACGTACTCCGGAAACGGAACTCAAAAGTAAGCCAAAGGAAAAGGATTTCATACAGAGCGTGCCAGTTAGTCCTGCCAGCCCGGCTGTCCCTTCCCGGCCGGAAAAAGAAATGACTGCAGAAAATCTCCCGGGTACCCAGAAACCGCCCCATCAGGGACAAAATGGTTCGCGAGAGCCCCCGCTTTCCCCTGCGGAGAAGGAGTTTGAAACGTTCGATTCTATGGACCTTGAGGATGTGGCCCGGAAGATCCGCAGGGATTCCAAAATTATTCTCAAACAGCTCGAGCTGGACCATCTGATAGAAAAATAGATATCAGGAAGGGATTTTTATCGAATTCAACATTCTGGGGATTACGGATATCATCACGATAACTATTATCTGCATCATTATTGCAATCACCATCATCATTGCATGGTTCCAGATATTAAAATTTAAAAAAAAGCGCCAACAGGTCATCGAAGGACCTCCTGCTGATGAGATCTTCAGACTTGTATCAAAAGTGAAATATCCTTCAGGGCATATGGCAGGATACGGTCAGGCACCCGCAATTCCGAAAGAACCCATGCCCGAGGAACCCCCAAAAACCCAGAAAAAAACTGAGCTGGTAAAGAACCGCATTAATATCACGGACAGCCTGAAGGCGCTTGCTGAGAAGTATTCAATTCTTGAGATTACTCTTGCCTCTGACGACGGGCTTGTCCTTGCATCCTCTGCCGAACGCGATGTGCAGGCAGATGCCGCACGATACAGCCTTATCGTCAAACGCCAGGAAGCCACCGATGAGCCCGGGGTCATCCTGTTTGAACTCTACCACAAGGAGGCGCATATCATCGGGATAATCAGGGGGTTACAGGACCTCCCTCATAACTGGAGAAAGGAGATAAGGGAAGATACAAAAGGTATTTTACAGTGGTGGTTATAACTGAATTATGAAGATAAATTGATGAATCTTATATAAATTTTGCAAAAAATTCTCATGTAACCGTACAGGTGCTGAATGGTCAAGGTATACACAATTGCATCCGGTAAAGGAGGTACCGGGAAGACTACCGTTTCTGTCAATCTTGGAACGATGCTCGCACAGCTCGGAAAAGAAACGTTCCTGATGGACGCGGATATCGGGATGGCGAATGTCGGCCTCATCCTTGGCCTCCAGGACGCACCGGTTACCCTCCATGAGATACTTGCCGGCAAAGGCACGTTAAACGAAGCAATTTATGAAGGCCCCGCCGGACTGAAAGTCATCCCGAGCGGATTGTCCCTCCAAGGGTTCCAGCAGGCAGATCCCGAACGGATCCGGGATGTGATGGCAGATATTATCAAGCAGTGTGAATTTCTGCTGATCGATGCCCCCGCCGGCATCAGCAAGGACGGCGTGGTCCCCCTTGCCGTCGCGGATGAAGTCATCCTGGTCGTGAACCCCGAACTATCATCGATTGTCGATGCCCTCAAGACCAAGATCCTCACCGAGGTTGTCGGGGGCCAGGTGCTCGGGTCTATCATTAACCGGGTTGACCAGGACAAGATTGATGTCATCACCAAGAAGATGGAGAAGGTTCTGGGCGTGAAAGTGATCGGGATCATCCCCGAAGATTCCAACGTCCGCAGGGCATCAGCGGCAAAGACGCCCATTGTGTTAAAATATCCGACCTCCCCTGCAAGCCTCGCGTTCAAGCGGATTGCTGCGGAACTTATCGGAGTTACCTACAAGGAAGAGAAAGTAGTAGTGCCAAGGGAAGGTTTCATCGACCGGTTCTCAAAAGCCCTGTTCAAGAGAAAATAAAATACTGTTCAGTTCTTTTTTATTTTCAACAGGGAGTGATTTTTTTTATTTTTCAATGACTATTGCAGGGTTGGAACCCTAAAAAACTAAAAAAAAAAGTACCGGGTTATTGGGGATTTACAGGTTTATTGGTGATCGTAAAAACACAGTGTTCATCGCCTTTTGACCGGCACTTGATCTCTTTTGCCTGCACTTTGATGCCAAATGACCCCTCGATAATTCCCGCAAGAAGCCCGGCGGTGCAGAAGCATACATTTTTGCCGGTATTGCCAAACGCTTCAGACTCGACCGTGTGCGAGAGCGTCATCGTCTTGGTCTTTGCCGCCTCGTTCCATTCCGTTTTAATGATACTGAACCATCCCATCTGGGAGTAGAAGGCAAACGACATGTCGGAGAGGATATTGGGTTTGTCGATCCCCATTTTCTTGTAGTGCCCGACATTTTCCTTCCCCATATCCATATATGCACGGTAGTTGACCCCTCCCGCCGGCAACTCACCCATCGTCTTTTTTAAGGAGTTCATCATCGATGTGAAGATGAAGCGGGGCATCATGACCACAGGGTCATCGATCAGCTTGATCTTACCTTCAAGGGGTTTGTGCTCGATATATTCCGTTATGGCAGAGTCGCCTTTTACAATCGCCTGTGCCTTGAACTTCCAGCTGGATTCAACCTGGTCGGCAACAAACTCACAGGTATCATCCCCTTTTGCGTGACACTTTGTCTCAAGACAGAACCAGTTTTTGCCAGTAACGGCGCTCAGAACGCCTTCAATCCAGCCCTGGTGAACACCACAGACGGGCATGTTCCAGTCTTTCATGACCTGCGATTCAAAGGTCTGTTTCGTGCGCATTACGATCCTTTTATCACTCTGCTCCACGAGCTCAAACGGTGCACCCCAACCCTGCTGGTGCTGGAGCTTGAATACGAGCATGAGAAATTCGGCCGGTTTGAGGTCCATTCCCAGTTTTTTTAGCAGGTTGTTGAGCCCGACCGATCCCATACCGACAGACCGGAAGAGTTTGCGGACTGCCTGTACTGCAAGTTTCCTGCCCAGGTTGGCTTCATACATTTCATAGATTGCTTTTACGAGATAATTCGGGTTGCTTGCCGTCTTAACGCCAAAGACCGAATATGAACCGGCCAGGGGATCCAGTTCGATGTAGGAGGTGATGTCCTTTTCCCCTTTGAGAAGGGCTTCAAAATCCTCACGCCCGATCTTCTTTTTTTCCATGGTGCATAGCTCTGCAGTCCAGTTACAAAAGGATTTCGTCTTGGAATTTTAATAAAAAGGGGAACGAGGGAACCTGGATTTGTTGAAATGTTACATCGAAAGGGGGACTGAGGAATGGGATGCATCGAACTCGATCCGGTATTTCGTGATCACCTGGGCTTTGTCCTGGATGATACAGTCATAGACACCGAATGCAATCCTGAACCTTACGGTCCCATCACTGGTGGTAATATCACTGCCAAGGATTCTTCCGTCTTTCCGTATCGATACCCGGACCCCGTTCTGCGGGACTCCTTCCCTCCTCACCGTGATGGAAAGAACACCGATACCACCGCTTGGCCCCCCGATCTCGGGAATGTTATAAGAAATGCTCTTTTTCAACCGGTTCTTGTCAAAGATCCTGCTCCCCATGACAAGTTCTTCCACAACATCCGGCTTGTTTTCCGTAAGTACGAATTTTTCCTTTTGCTGGATCATCAGGACAGCCTTGTCCCCAAACAGCACCCCTTTCTCATCGATGTAAATCGCTCCCTCTGCTTCACCTGCGATAAACGCGAGGTAAAGGTTCCGCTCGTCGCTCTTTGCTATTGCTATGCCATTGATGCCGCGTACTGATGCATACTGCATCAGTTCCAGCAGCTCAAATGTCCCGAGGTATTGCGATCCTTTCAGGATATTTTCAAGCAGTTCATTGATCTTCATGG
>Ga0268277_1001180_pt1 | contig 18603 bp, 26 predicted proteins | sample saktaG_5_FD_190132 | JGI IMG/M metagenome (GOLD analysis project Ga0268277, IMG submission 190132) | Saline water microbial communities from Sakinaw Lake, British Columbia, Canada - sak_2010_1_5_50m | ecosystem: Environmental > Aquatic > Non-marine Saline and Alkaline > Saline ...
CTTGAGGGAAAAGCGGGCAGCGGGCGTTTGCGCTCTACGGTAAAACAGCCTTCGGCAGCCAGTTCCTTTTTCCAGTTCTCGACAAGCAGGTACTTCTCGCCGATCCCTGCCCGGAGGATCTCTTTTACCTTGAGCTGGTACCGGCCCTGCGGGACATAAGCGGCGACCGAACCGGATACGATGACCTCCATACCGTCTGAAGGGGTAAAGGGCAGGTGATCTGCATCGGATTTCCACATGACGCACGAGATCACTGCAACGGTATTTGCTCCCCTTCCTTCAGCAAGGGTGAAATAACAGTGCCCCCGGGAACTGCGGGTGTACTTGGTCACTTCGCCTTTCACCCAGATCTCCTGCAGGCGCTTATCGTCGAGCAGCCCTTCGATAATCGCCGTGACTTCTGATACCCGCAATGGCGCGGTTTTTCCGTCTACAGGTTGTTTCTCACTTGGTATGTTATCAACCGGCTTTTCCGCATGTGTCTTTTCCGTGCTGTAAAACCAGTCCATCAACAACTATTATGCGCAAAATAGATATTAATGAGTATTATCATGCCCGTTTTCGCCGTCTCCAGCATGTTTTTCCATGAATACCCGTGCGAAGAGATTTTTTCCCACGTGAGTGCATCAGGCTTAAATGGCATAGAGATCTGGATTGAGACTCCCGATTTCTGGCTCCGTGACTGCCCGGTTGATGAGGTTATTGTATGCAGGAAGAACCACCCGGAAATCCCTTCGATTACCGTGCATGCCCCGATCCTTGACCTGAACCCATGCTCCATCAATCCAAAAGTGGCGGCAGTATCCATTGAGTACATTATCCGGTCGATCGGGCTTGCGGAGCGGCTGGGTGCCGGCGTGCTTACGGTGCATCCCGGCAGGCGCACGGCAAAACGTCGTCCGTCTGATGCGGATTTCGCACGGTTCGACCGGTATATCACCGTCCTCCGTGAAGCGGCAGAAAAGACCGATATCCCCGTCAGCATGGAAAACATGGAGCCCGTCGTCAACTCGCTGCTCTGCACACCGGAACGGATGCGGGACCTGCTCGATGATGAGCCATGGCTCCACTTCACCCTTGATGTATCACACGCGATGTCCGGCCCTGCGGACGATCTATTCAACTACATTGAGCTTTGTGGGGACCGGCTCGCAAACGTGCACATCAGCAGGGTCGATGGCAGGCGCCTGCACCTCCCCCTTAACCATCATCCGGATATGGTGCAGGTTGTCGGGGCGCTGGGGAATTGCGGATATTGTGGGCCGTTCACGCTCGAGATTGATGACCTGAACTTCACCCGACCGTTCACCGCACAAGAAAAAATAGCGGTCCTTGCCGCGGATCGCGCCTTTTTGGCGCAGTGCATTTCACAAATCCGCTAATTTTATCTCATTTCCCCGCCCTATGAGTACTATTACCTGCTCTATGAATATCCGTCGTTATCATTGCTGCGCTGCGCTGGGGATTTTATGATCATCGATCTCCTCGATATTGTTCTTTTCATTTCCTGTGTGCTGCTCTCGGCGTTTTTCTCGGGTTCCGAAGTGGCACTTATTTCGATCACCCGGGCGAAAGTCCGGACGCTTGTCAACGAGAAGAGGAACGGTGCTGAGGCACTTGCCCTTCTCAAGGAGTCCCCCAACCACCTGCTTACCACGATCCTTATCGGCAATAATATCGTCAGCATCGGTGCTGCATCTATCGCAACAGCAACCGCCATCCGGATCTTTGGAAATATTGGTGTAGGCATCGCCACCGGGTTTGTGGTACTGATCCTGCTCGTATTCGGGGAGATCGGGCCCAAAGTGTACGCAGCACGGGTATCGGAAGATTTTGCGCTGGCTGCAGCCAGGCCAATTCTCTGGCTCTCATATCTTCTCGCGCCTGCGATCTGGGTCGTTGACCGGGTCACCCGGTCGCTCCGGCTGCACCGCAACCCCATGGAAGCATCAGTGACCGAAGAGGAGATCAAGGAGTGGATCGATGTGGGCACCGAGGAAGGGACTATTGAGCAGGAGGAGCAGGACATGCTTTACTCCGTGCTCGGGTTCGGCGATACAACAACCCGCGAGATCATGACGCCCCGCGTGGACGTGATCCTGATGGAGGATACCGCGACGTTTGAGGAAGCGGTACGGATCTTCAACGAGACCGGGTTTTCGCGGATTCCGGTGTTCCATGACAGGATCGATAACATTACCGGCATCCTGAATGTAAAGGACGTTTTTTCCGCCATGGTCACCCGCCGAAAAGACGCTACCATCGGGGAAATCATGTACGACCCCACCTTCGTACCGGAGACAAAAAAGATAGATGACCTGTTAAAGGAGCTCCAGATGCGCCGGGTGCAGATCGCCGTCGTGATCGATGAATACAGCAGTTTTGTCGGGATTGTGACCGTAGAAGACATCCTTGAGGAGATCGTCGGCGACATCCAGGATGAATTTGATAAGGAAGAACCCGAAGTCCAGAAGCTGAGCGATGGCGTGTATGTCGTGGACGCACAGATGTGGGTTGACGATCTCAACGAACAACTGGCGGTCAACCTGCCGATGGATGAGTCATACGAAACGATTGGGGGGCTTCTGCTTGACCGACTGGGACATATCCCCCAGCATCCCGGGGAAAAGGCGGAGATCGATGACGGGAGACTGACGCTCATGGTCATGCAGATGCGCGGGCGTCGGATCGTGAAGGTGAAGGTCATCGCGCACCAGATGCAGGACGAGAGCAGCCAGAAGGGAGGTCAGGCATGAGCAGTATGGATGGCATGGTATGACAAACAGGATCGCGGTGCTGGCGTCAGGAAGAGGATCAAATTTCCAGGCAGTGATCGATGCAATACGGGACGGGAGGGTGCCTGCATCGTGTGTCCGGCTCATAACCGATAACCCCGGGGCATACGCGATCGAACGGGCGAGACAGGCTAAAATACCGTTCACCGTTGTCGATTACGCAACATTTCCATCCCGGGAAACCTATGAGCAGGCTCTTTTGCGCACGATGCAGGACTGCAATGCCCATCTTTTCGTACTGGCCGGTTACATGAGGATTGTGGGAAAAGAGATCTTGAGGGCATTTGCAGGGAGGATCATCAACATTCACCCGGCACTGCTCCCGTCGTTTCCCGGCCTGCACGGGCAGCGGCAGGCAGTCCTTCATGGTGTCAAAGTATCGGGCTGCACCATTCATTTCGTTGATGAAAGCCTTGACGGCGGCCCGATTATTATCCAGCAGTGCGTTCCGGTTCTCGAGGAAGATGATGAGGATACACTTGCCGCCCGCATCCTCGAGCATGAGCACCGCTGCCTGCCTGAAGCAATACGGCTCTTCTGCGAGGACCGGCTCGTGATTGATGGGCGGCGGGTCCGTATCCGGTAAATCCAGATTTTACCCCCTGCCTTTTTTACATGAAACGCTGATACGTATGCGAAAGCAAAAATCAGGTATTGTCTATGAAAGAGCGTTCCCGCACGCCGCAGACTAAAAAGATCGCCTTGGAGCGTATAGCGGTGCTCTTTTCTCAGGCACGGGCAAGATTTTCCACGCGGCCAGAATTGAGCAGCCGATACGTGGAGATTGCACGGCGGATAGCGATGCGCCAGCGGATCCGGATCGACCGCAATCTCCGGCGGCAATTCTGCCGGAACTGCTCCTCGTTCCTCGTACCGGGGAGAACCTCGCGGGTGCGGATTCATGGTGGTAATGTGGTGGTCACCTGCCTGGTCTGCAAAAAAAAACGACGGTACCCGCTGGGGAGGGATGTTGGTCATGGACAATGACCGGACGATGCAGGAGTTAAAACCAACCGTCTGGATTGGAAAATCCGGCTGCACTGACACCATGATCGACGAGATTAAAGCCCAGCTCAAAAAGCGCACACATATCAAGGTGAAATGGCTCCACAACACCGATATCGACCCGGAGGCAATCGCATACCGGGCAGGATCAGACCTCATCGGTGTCAGGGGAAGAACCCTCGTGCTTGCCCGGCGCAAAAAAACGGGGCATTCTCCTTAATGGTTTCAATCGGAACTGCCGGTTTTTTCACTCGAAATATATATGTGCTTACCTCACAAATAAGATAAGACTGTTATTTATTACAGCAACAGTGAGGTCCAGATATGACAACCGTGTACGATGTACCGGCTGACCTTCTTATCCGAAAGGTCGCAGAAGCGCTCAAGTCCCGGCAGGAGATCAAGTCGCCGGCGTGGGCGTCTTTTGCAAAGACCGGTGTCCATAAAGAGATGCCCCCCGAGGATCCGGACTGGTGGTATGTCCGCTCGGCGGCAGTATTGAGGCGCGTGTACGTGGACGGTCCATTGGGAGTCCAGCGGATGCGCAGCTTTTACGGCGGGAAAAAGAACCGGGGCTCCAGGCCAAACGCATTCCGCAAAGGCAGCGGTTCAATCCTGCGCAAGGCGCTCCAGCAGCTCGAGGCGTGCAAATTTATTGTGCACGACAAGACCGGGCGGCGTCTTTCTCCGGAAGGGCACTCGTTTATGGATGCAATGGCACTGGATACGGTGAAAAATCCCCCGGCTCCGGTTCCAAAGAAGGTGCAGCCGCATAAGGCAGAGCCAAAGAAAGCTGAAACAGGCAAACCTGAGAAGAAAGCGTCAGGAAAGAAATCAGAGCCAAAGAAATCGGAGAAATCCGATGCGCCCAAAGCCGAACACAAGAAGGCCGAGGGAAAAGAAGTAAAGAAATCTGAAAAGAAAGAGTGACGGGATCACGTATGGGAGACGACGAGCTGGCCGAAATCCGGAAGAGGAAAATGGCGCAACTACAACAGCAGTCAGCAGACCAGCAGCAGGGAATGCAGGAAGAGCTCGAACGTCAGCAGCGACTAAAAGCCCAATTACAGATGGTACTCATGCAGATCCTGGAGCCGGATGCCCGGGAACGCTTAAATACCATCCGGCTGACCAAACCGGATTTTGCCGGTGCGGTTGAGCAGCAGCTGGTCCAGCTCGCCCAGAGTGGAAGGCTGCGCCAGAAGATCACTGATGCACAACTCAAGGAGTTGCTCCGGCAGCTTGCACCAGCCAAACGGGATTACTCGATTACGCGAAAATAATGAGAGCGGGAGTACTATACAGCGGTGGAAAGGACAGTTCCCTTGCAGCAATGATGCTGGGTACGTATTATGAGATCGAACTCAACACGTTCGTTTTCGACTCCGCCCGAACCATCCCGTCTGTTGAGGCTGCGGCGCATGCGCTGGGGTTTCCCTTAAAAAAAAGAATATTTCGAGAAGGATTGTTGAACGAGGCGGTGGATCTGGTGACACAGCATGGGTTTCCCAATGATGCGATCAATGTTGTTCACCGCACTGCTGTTGAATCTCTCTGCAGCGAGTACAAGGTCGTTGGTGACGGCACAAGGTTTAATGACCGTGTCCCGATGCTTACCCGGTCAGATGTGCAGAGCCTGGAGGGCCGAACGAAATGTTCGTATATCCGCCCTCTCCTTGGCTACACAAAACCCGAGGTTGACCGGCTCGTTAAGCGTTTTCTTGTCGTCCGATATGGCGAAACGGGAACGATCGAGAACGGCGATTATGAAGCAGAGATCCGTGAGGCATGCCGGAACAGAGGCATTGATCCCACGATACTGTTTCCACCCCGCCATGACCAGTCGCTGGTCGTGGGGAAAAAATCAGGCAATACATAACAGGTGACCGATATGAGCAAACTGAGTAAAGGAAGAAAAATTCGTCTTGCAAAGGCATGCGACCAGAACCGGCGTGTGCCTCAGTGGGTAATGGTCAGAACAAAGCGCACGGTTGTTGCGCATCCCAAACGGCGCAACTGGCGCAAAAGCACGTTAAAGGTGTAAGCGATGGCAGAGAAGTTGCAGGAGCACATCTATATCATCCCCTTGAGGGACGCCCGCAGGGCGCCGCGGTGGAAGCGCAGCAACGCCGCGATCAAGGACATCAGGAAATATCTCGCAAAGCACATGAAGAGCGAGGACGTCAAGCTCGACAAGGGCATCAACGAGAAAATCTGGGAACGGGGGAGCACTAAGCCACCCACAAAAATCCGGGTTCGCGCCATGAAGATGGAAGACGGGCAGGTCCAGGCGGAGCTTGCTGAGGAATCGTAACGGTATGGAACGGACATCCACATGTGCCGGCGACCCGAATATCGGGGTTTTCTGCCGTGTATTTGACGATATCGCGATCCTGCCTCCGGAAGCTCCCGAGGAGTTCAAACAGGCAGTCCGCAGTGCACTTGATATCGAACTGGTCGAGACGCTGGTTCAGGGCAGCACTATCATCGGATCACTTCTCGCCGGGAACAACAAGGCGTTCGTGGTAAGTGGGCTTGCCACATCGGAAGAGATTACGAAACTTTCCGAGCACCGCGAGGTCATGCTCCTTACCGGCACCATGAATGCTGCCGGCAACGTGATTCTTGCAAATGACAAATTTGCCATCATCCACCCGGAGATGGAAAAGGAGATGGCACAGGAAATCGGGGAATTCCTCGGTGTAGATGTACTACAGAAGTCCCTTGGCGGAGTCAAGACTGTCGGGATGGCAGGCGCTGCCACCGGCAAAGGTCTCATTGTCACTCCCCGGTCAACCGAGCAGGAGATCACACGGCTCGAGGCGTTCTGCAAAGTCCCCGTCGGTACCGGGACCATCAACATGGGCAGCGGGCTTATCGGCACCGGCCTTCTTGTAAACACCCGGGGGTACCTTGCAGGAGCCCAGACAAGCGGGTTTGAACTAGGGCGGATTGAGGACGTATTCGGATTTCTGGAGTAAATGAGCAGGAATTAAAAAAAAGATTTTGGAGTGAATGTTATGGAAGAGAAGCAGTTTGAAGTAAAAGGCACATTTTTGATGGGCGAAGACTGGAAGCCTTATACAAAAGTTATCGTGGCGCCCAACGAGAAGCAGGCACAGGAGCGCACGTTTGCCGTTATCGGCAGCAAACACAACCTTAAGCGAAGGTATATCAAAATCGATGGCGTAACCCTGATTAAGGGTGCATAACGTGGAACAGATGGACCAGCGGGAACTTCTGACCCTTGAGCATTACCTCAAGGAGTATGGTCAACAGGCAGAAATTTTTGCCGGCCAGATGGAACTGATAGAGAACGGGAGAATGGAGGCGCTGGCTGCCATCGAAGCACTGCAGGGAATAAACGATGCAGCCGATGGCACGGTGCTGCTTCAGATCGGTGCCGGCGCAAGTGTCCGGGTTAAAGTGCTTGAGCCTGATACGATCCTTCTCAACATCGGGTCTGATGTGATCGTAGAACGGACCAACAAGGATGCGGTTGAATTTTTAAAAGACCGGGTCATGGAGATGGAAGCCTCGGAAAAGAAAGTGGCTGAGGCGCTCAACCGGCTCCGTTCCCAGATGAACGAGATCGCAAAGCGAATCGAGCAGGGATACCAGCAGACTGTCCAGTCTGAACGGGTGGCACAGCCAGCTGCTTTGGGCGAACAGGACGAGTAAGGCAGGACGGCGTGCATGTTCGGGGGGCTTCGCGAACGGTTGCAGGCTGCCCGCGCGAGGCTCGCCGGGAGCATCCAGACTGCTGCAGCATCGGATCTGGAAAAGAACAGTTCTCACCCCCCTTCCCATCCCGCTTCTTTGGAACAACCCGTGCAGCCAGCCTCTCCTACAACTCCTACCCTCGCCACCAAAGTCAAAACCTTCATCATCGACCGTGAGCTGATCATATCAGAAAAAGAGCTCGCTGGTGCACTCGATGAACTCGAGATCATGCTTCTGGAAAGCGATGTGGCGCTGCCGGTCACCGATGCGGTCATCGCCCATGTAAAAAAAGACCTTATCGGGAAACACCGGCGAATTGGGCAATCGGTGGATTCTCTTGTTGTCGGTACATTAAAAGCGGCACTGCTCAATGTACTGGGGAAAGGATTTGATCTCACGGAATATATCACAAACCACAAACATCCCGTGAAAATTCTCTTTACCGGTGTGAACGGCACGGGCAAGACCACGACTGTGGCAAAGATTGGCTTTTTTTTAAAGCAGAAAGGATTTACTGTTGTGATCGGTGCCGGCGACACCTACCGTGCCGGTGCCATCGAGCAGATTGAGGTGCATGCTGAACGTATCGGTATCAAGATCATACAGCACCAGCAGGGTGCCGATCCCTCAGCGGTGCTCTTTGATGCTGTCCAGTATGCAGTTTCACACAAGATTGATGTGGTACTCGCTGACACGGCGGGAAGGTTTCACACCAAGTCGAATTTAATGAGCCAGCTCGATAAGATCCGGCGGGTAATGAAGCCTGACCTTGTCATCTATGTTGACGAAGCAGTCGCAGGGAACGATGCGGTGGTGAGGGCATATGAGTTTGACCGGACTATTGGAGCGGATGCCGTTGTGCTCACGAAGGCGGACATGGACTCGCGCGGTGGCGCGGCGATCTCGATCGCCCACACGATCGGAAAACCGCTTATGTTCCTTGGCACCGGGCAGGCATACGACGATATCATACCCTTCTCTCCTGAGGGGATGGTCGAGGAACTTCTTGGTGATGTATAATGCTGGACTCACTCTCCAGCTCGTTAAAAGACGCACTTAAGAAGCTCGCAGGAAAGACGGTTGTAGACCGTGCAGCGGTCGATGAACTGGTCAAAGACCTGCAGAGGGCGCTCATTTCTGCAGACGTGAATGTCAAGCTGGTTATGGAGCTCTCCAAAGCGATCCGCACCCGTTCACTGGATGAGCCTCCTCCCAAAGTCATGAGTGTACGCGAGCACGTGCTGCGTATCGTGTATCAGGAGCTTGTCCGGCTCATATGGGTATCCACCGATGTGAAACTCGAACCCCAGACGATCCTGATGGCAGGACTTCAGGGCAGCGGAAAGACGACTACAACCGCCAAGATCGCCCGCTATTTCCAGAAAAAAGGACTCAGGGTTGGTGTTGTATGTGCCGACACGTTCCGTCCCGGTGCGTATGACCAGCTCGCAACTCTCTGTGCTAAGATCAATGTCCCCTGTTTTGGAAACCCGCACGAAAAGGATGCCCTTGCAATCACCCGGCAGGGGCTTGCTGCATTTAAGGAACTGGAAGTCCTTATTGTTGACACACAGGGCAGGCACGCCCTTGAAGTGAACCTGATTAAGGAGATCATCGAACTCAATGTGTTGACAAAAGCAACCCACCGGTGGCTTGTGATCGATGCGGCACTCGGGCAGCAGGCGAGCGAACAGGCACGCCGGTTCCACGAAGCAATCGATATTGACGGTGTCATCATCACCAAGATGGACGGCACTGCCAAGGGAGGAGGGGCTTTGTCTGCCGTTGCGGAGACCAAGAGCGGGATTGTTTTTATTGGCCAGGGAGAGACGATCGAAGACCTCGAGCGGTTTGACCCGGATGGGTTCATATCCCGGCTACTGGGTATGGGCGACCTGAGGGCGCTTGCAGAAAAGGCCGAAGAAGCGATGCGGGTTGACGACGTTGACGTCAACGCAATGATGAAGGGCAAGTTCACCCTTCGCGACATGTACAAACAGCTCGAGGCACTCAATAAGATGGGGCCTTTGAAGCAGATCATGAACATGCTCCCGCTGGGTAACATGGAGCTCCCCGAGGGCGTGTATGATGTCACGAGCACCAAGATGGTCCGGTACCGCATCATCATGGACTCGATGACGAGCACCGAGCTCGATGACCCTGCACTCATCAACAGTTCGCGCATGCAGCGCATCGCCCATGGTGCCGGAGCAACTCCGGATGAGGTCCGGGAGCTCTTGAAATACTACAAGCTGATGCAGCGGACAATCAAAGGGCTCCGCGGAGCCGGTGGCAAATTCAATATGCAGCGCTTAATGAAGCGCTTTTCCGGGATGCAGTGAGATGACTTCTTTTGCGATTGTCGGGCATGTCGCCCGAACCGATGGAGCGTTCAGCCTCAACGACCTGCCGTCAACCGGTGGGCGGATGGACGTGCTCTGCCGGTGTGTGAATGCCTCACTCTTCCTCTCGCACACCCTGCGGCGTGATGTGGATTGCTCTCTTATACTGCTCGGCCCGCCAGTTCCGCCAAAGACGGTGAAATTTTCCGGGGACCGTGTCCGGTCACTGAACCCTGACGAACGCAGTCCGGCTGCTATGGTCAAAAATGCTCTCGCAATCCCATGCGGTTCGGTGTTCCGTGAATCATCTGCAGGTGTGACGGTAAGAAAGGGTGGTCTTGAACGGTTGCTGCAGGAACACCGGTTTGGTGTGCTGGACGAGCAGGGGACCGACATCCGGAAGTGTGACTGGTTGCCGGATGCATTCCTGCTCTCCGACCACCAGAACTTCACGGGGGATGAGGTGGCTCTCGTCGCAGGTTGTCCGAAATATTCTGTCGGCCCTGCGGTGCTCCACGCCGACCATGCAATTTGTGTGCTGCACAATGAACTCGACAGGAGGGCTGGCGGATGGAAATGACACAGACAGCAGGTAAAATTCTTGCCTGCGGTGACTGCTGCGACCATTGTCTGGGAAGGTTTTTTGGCAAACGGGGGCACGGGCTCACCAATGACGAACGGGGCAGGGCGCTCCGGATTGCCCATGCGGTTGCAGAGAACCTTCCTTTCGAACCATTCACCGGCTCGTGCTGGGTCTGCGGGAACTTCTTTGACACCGTTGCTGTATGGGCAGAACGAGTCGTTGCCGCAATGCAGGGGATCGAGTATGCGACGTTTCTTATCGGGTGTCGTGTCCCCCCGCTCATCTCAGAGAGTGAGGAGATGGTATGGAGCGACCTTTCCCTTGCCGACCCGGAACCGTTCAAGTCCGAGGTGAACCGTGAAGTGGGAAAAGCCGTCGCTGCAATCACCGGAAAAAACGTGGACTTTAAAAAGCCCGATATTGTTGCGCTCCTTGACCTGAGGCAGGATATCGTTGACCTGCAGATCAACCCGGTCTTTTTCTATGGCAGGTACCAGAAACACGAGCGCGGTATCCCCCAAACGCACTGGGACTGCCGTAACTGCCGCGGTGCCGGGTGTGAAAAGTGTAATTTTACCGGCAAACAATACCAGGACTCGGTCGAGGAACTGATCGGGCGGCCGGTAATTGACCTGTTTTTTGCGCAGAATGCGGTGCTCCATGGCGCGGGGCGCGAGGACATCGATGCCCGTATGATCGGCACGGGAAGACCGTTCATCCTCGAAGTGGTCTCACCGAAGCGCCGGACAGGGGATCTGCCTTCGGTTGAAGCGGCGATCAACCAGAGTGCACAAGGCCGCGTCACGGTGGAACTCGTCCGCTGGACTGAACGCAATGAGGTGGAAACCCTTAAATCGAACAAAGCGCATAAAAAATACAGGATCATAGTCGGGGTTGAGGGTGCACCCTCACCTGATGAGTTCGCAAAAGCCGTAAAATCCTTATCCGGTGTCATAATACGCCAGCGCACACCGGAAAGGGTCGCACATCGGCGTGCTGATAAAATCCGCGAACGCAGGGTCCTTGCTATCGAATGCACTGGTGAGGAAGATGGCAGGTATACCGTCGAAGTGACGGGCGAAGCCGGACTCTACATCAAGGAACTGATATCCGGGGACAACGGGAGGACACAACCGAGCCTTTCAGAGGCTCTGGGCTTTTCCGCCCGCGTTACCAGCCTTGATGTTGTGCTGGTCGAAGAAAAATAAACGAGTGAATAACCATGGCACATCACAACGGACCGCGAAAAAAGACACGGTATAAATTCAAGAAGGAATTGAGAAAGCGCGGGCTTCCGCCCGTCACCTCAGTCATCCAGAAGTTTGAGGTCGGCGACAAAGTCCACATCGTCTGCGACTCCAGCATCCAGAAAGGTATGCCCCACCGCCGGTTTCACGGCAAGACGGGAACCGTCGTCGGGCGGCGCGGGCGTGCATGGATGCTTGCGATTGCCGACGGAAACGCCGAAAAGATCGTGATCGCCCGACCACAACATCTAAAAGCACAACGGTAAATCCATTATCAGGTGATTGGCATGAAAGTGAAAGGTGTTATTAGCGAAGAGAGGGTCACACTCCCCAAGGTACGTGAAGTCCTGCTGGGTGTCGAAGCGCAGCGGCTTGCTGCAGAAAAGGAGATGTCTTATGAGTTTCGCCGCAGTATTGAGCATGCCAATCAGGTTGCAAAGACATCGCCGGAAAAGTCAGAGGCGTTAGTTGAACAACTCCAGAAACTGGAGAAGATGAAGCCCGAGATCGCGTTCCGCATAGCAAATATCATGCCCAAAACCCGTGACGAACTGAGGGCGATCTATGCCAAGGAACGCTTCACCCTCGTTCCTGAAGAACTCGACTCTATCCTTGAGATCGTTTCATCCCACTTCTGAGGAGGAGCCATGAAGATCGAGAAGAAGGAGGTCAACTGTATAGTTCTCGATATCCTTGCAAAAGGGCATCCTGACGACCCCCGCCCCCCGTTCAAACGCGAACCCCTTGTCCAGGCGATGGGGCTTGAACAGTTCAAGCTGCTCGAGCTCGTCCCCAAACCAGGTATTCCGATAGAACTCTACGAAAAATTATATATCGGCGATGGCGAGCGGCAGAAGATCGAGAGAGTGAAGCGCAGGATCGGGTACGAGGAGCTGACGCAGACTGCCCGTGGCGAACTGCCCTTTATTATCGAAAAAATTGTCAAGGAGCGGGAGCACGACTTTGTCCAGTTCTTCAACACCGCAGTCCCCATCACGCCCAAGATGCACATGCTCCACCTGTTGCCGGGCATCGGCAAGAAACTGATGTGGGAGATTCTGGACACCCGCAACCTGAAACCATTCGACAGCTTTTTGGATATTTCGACGCGTATCAAATCAATTCCGCACCCGGAGAAGATGATCATAGCCCGTATTCTGGAAGAGCTCCAGAATAAGGACGTGAAGTATCACGTCTTTACCACGAGATGAAGGCATATTGTGACCAGCATTTCCTCATCGATCCTCATGCAGTCGGACGTATCGCGGACATAACTGACGTCCGGGATCATGAGGTGCTGGAGGTTGGGCCGGGCAACGGTGCCCTCACAAAAGCCCTGCTTGATCGCGGGGCAATCGTCCACGCAGTGGAGCTGGATCCGGAACTCTGCGACGGGCTCACCGACCGGTTTTCCCAGGAGATCGCCAGCGGAAAACTCACCGTGACGCACGGGGATGCGTCCCGGTGCGAGCTGCCCCCTTTTTCGGTCGTTGTCTCAAACCTCCCGTACTCGATCTCGTCGAAGATTACGTTCCGGCTGCTTGAGATGGGATTTGAAACCGCGGTGCTGATGTACCAGATGGAGTTTGCAAAACGGATGGTCGCACCGGCAGGCACCAAGGAGTGCGGGAGGCTCTCGATCATGGTGCAGACCTATGCGACAGTGCAGAAATGCTTTACGCTCCCGCCCAATTGTTTCTCACCAAAACCGCAGGTGCACTCTACCGTGGTAAAGATCGTCCCCCGCCCGCCGATCTTTTATGTGAACGACCGCAGGCGCTATGCCGATGTCGTCAGGGCTCTCTTCTCCCACCGGAGAAAAACCGTCAGGAACTGCCTGAAGGGATCTGGTGGGATGCTCGATCCTGCATGGGTGAAGCGGGCGATAGAGGTGCTGTCAGGAGAGATCCTCGCGAGCAGACCGGAGGAATTGTACTTAGAGGATTTTGCGACGATTGCAAACCTTGAGTAGACCGGGAACCGGGCTATCCACCCATCGGGACCGGTGAGCGGGAAGGGAAAAAATCACACGTTTTGCGTGAAAAAAAGGTTTTAGTCTTCCACAGGGTCCACGCGATACCCATGCGCTCCAAGGATCGTGATCACATTATTGAGCCATTCGTGATCATCGGTATGGTGAATATCCTGAAGGTGGGCAAGGATGTGGGAATCATGCCCATGTATGTCATGTCCACCGGGGCCGTGAGTATGTTGGACTTGGTCATGCTTTGTTTGTATAGGATGGGGTAAATGTGCTATTTTTTCTGACCAGATGGAGACAAGGACTTCATCATGGGTCCTGAGCTCATTGATACCGATCACCCTTCCCCTTGTCTCACCGGATGCATGATGATGGATCAGCATGCAATAGCACTGGAAATCCCTGCAGATGGAGGGGCGGGTGGGATAGATAGCACAGGCCAGTCCCTTGCCTTCGGGATTCTTCCTGCTGAAGAAACATCCTTTGCGGTTCGGATCTTTCCCGCCCGTTTCCTCAAAGTCTTCGGCTATCTCATTCGCAAATTCGGGCTGAACATGAACAAGAAATAGTTCATTGGTTATCCCATACCGGCAATAGTAATCCCTCTCTGTCAGCTGTCGTTCAATTTTTATGAACTCTCCAAAGCTCTGGCAGCATTTCCCGCACCAGTTGCAGTCAAACTTGGCCATATCTCTCACTCCATTTCAGCCATTGGGGGTAATAAATTATGTGAAATATTCCGGGCAAAAACATCAGGAGAATTATTTTACCCAGGATAGCATGACGGTTTTTTACGATATTTGAGGAATAATCTCCTTATATGTCCTCGGAATTCCTGTTCCTTGTCTATAAACGTTGAAGTTCTCGACATTTCTACCAATAATATTCGGCAGACTGTCTCTTCGTCGGGATAAACCCCCGGCTGGTGTATATTAGCGATAGTGCCTGTTGCAGGGACGCAAGAGAAAGCAGTGTCGATCAGGTGTGACAATATTCCGTCTGCAATTCGATACCGTGCGATACTTAATGCCGAAATAACCGTTAATAAAAAGAAAAAAATTCCGGGAATTTTCGTATAGTAAACAAAATCCCAATACTTTATTAAAAAAAGAAAAAAAATTTTCAGCCTGTTCCACCCAGTATGTGGAACGGGATCTTCTGTGCAGGGCTCCTGATCATGTTCTGAGGCGTCCCCGCGATGACGCTGTGTGGTAAGACAAGCCTGTTGAAGGCTACCATATTTTCTAAAACAAACTCCCACTATTTTGTGATCAATGCCCGATACTCCTGCTCAAATCTACACCCCTGCAGAAGACACGCATCTCCTTCTTTCTGCCGCACAATGCGAAGTCAGCCTGAATGACCGCGTACTTGAAGTCGGAACAGGGAGTGGTATTATCGCAACAACCCTAGCAAAAACCGCAGCATCGGTTATTGCCACAGATATCAACCCCTTTGCCGTGATTCATTCCCATGCTCACGGGACAGATGTGATACGAACCGATCTTTTCGCTGGCCTTAAGGGACTCTTTGATCTTGTAGTCTTCAATCCTCCCTATCTTCCCACGCAGCCGGATGAGCGGATTGATGACTGGCTTGAGTACGCACTGGATGGAGGGGAGAGCGGGAGGGTTGTGATCGAGCGGTTTGCCGGTGAGGTGAGCCGGGTGCTTGCACCGGGAGGACGGATCCTGGTAATCATATCCTCACTCACCGGACTTTCTGAAGTGTCGGAATTGTTCCAAAAAAAGGGATACTTGGTCACGGTTATCAAAGAACAGGTTGTTGAAGCCGAGACCCTGTATGTTCTCAGGATGACGGTGAAATTTTTTGAACCTTCACGGATAAAGCCGGTATTTATACAATAAGCCTGCGCTTCATCAGGTTGATCGCGGCAATAACGAGTATGATCGTCACCGCGCCCATCCAGATGAAATGGAGCCCGATCGTCCATGATATGGCAGAAAGTGAGAACATCCGGAAGACCGCTACGAGGTGGGTGAGCGGGAAGATCGTGAGTGCAACGTACCCGAACGCCGGAGGGAGCAGTGCGAGCGGGAAGAAGGTGCCCGCAAAGAGCGACATCGGCGTGATGAACAAAAACGACGGGTAGTTGAGTGCATCGATACTCGGCGTGATGGAGGTGAAGCACATCGCCAGCGCGGCAAACAAAAGGCCACCGAGGAATGCAACCGGAATGATGAGCAGGGAAGTGGGAAATGCCATGACACCGAACAGGGAGAGCACGCACAGCATGATCACCACATACATGACGCTCTTTGTGGCGCCCCAGAGCAGTTCACCGGCAATCACGTCCTCGATCGAGAGCGGTGTTGCGATCATCGCATCGAAGGCTTTCTGGTAATACATGCGGACGTACGACCCGTAGGTGCACTCGAAAAACGCGGAGTTCATCACCGCAATTGCAAGGATTGCCGGAGCAATGTAATTGACATACGGGATGCCATCGATCTCTTTGACGTACGTGCCGATCCCGACACCGATCGCAATCAGGTACAAAAATGCTTCTACAAATGGCGGGAAGAAGTTCACCTGCCAGGTCTTTACGAACACGTCAAGGTTCCTGCGCCAGACATGCCATGCCCGTGATGTGATCCGGGGAACAGAAAAAAATCCTGTTACGGTCAATCCCGCAACCCCCGTCCGGTCAGTTTTAAAAACACATCCTCAAGCGTAGCGGGGCGGGTGAGCATCTTTTTCGGGCGGCACCGTTCAAGCAGGGTACTGGCGAGTGCAGGTGCATCGGATGTGGAGACCAGTACCGTGTCCGCCGCGATCTCGAACTGGATTCCCATGTCCTTAAGGTATGCAAGCACATCATCGCTTCTCTCCACTTCAACGATCTCTTCACCGGCATGGTGGCGCACCATGTCAGCGGGCACTCCTTCAATAAGGATCTTCCCGTAGTCCATGATCACGAGCCGGTCACAGAGCCGGGCGGCTTCATCAAGGTAATGGGTCGTGAGGACGATCGTGCTCCCCTGCGCCTGCAGCATCTTTAACCGCTCCCAGACAAGGTGCCGTGCCTGCGGATCGAGCCCGATCGTGGGCTCATCCAGAATCAGGAGCTCCGGATCGTTTATCAGCGCACGGGCAAGGATCAGCCGCCGTTTCATACCGCCAGATAATTTTTCGATCGCAACATTGCGCTTCTCCTCGAGCTGGACAAATGCAAGGAGTTCGTCAACCCGCTTTTGTGCACTATCTGCGGGAATATCGAAATACCGGGCATATGTGAGCAGGTTACCTTCGCAGGTGAAGTCGGGGTCGAGGTTTGTCTCCTGCGGCACGACCCCGATACGGCGTTTGATCTCCGCCGGGTATTCATCGGGATCCAGATCAAAGACGCTGAGTGTGCCCCCAGAACGGGGCGAGACACACTGGATCATCTTCATGGTCGTGGTCTTACCAGCCCCGTTGGGGCCAAGAAATCCGAAGATCTCCCCTCTCTCAACAGAGAAGCTGACCCCATGTACTGCTGTCACATTGCCATAGGATTTTGTCAGGTTCCGGGCAGTGATCACGGGAGAAATGGAGGCACCTCACTTCCCTCGCAATTTCTCGATTGCACGCTGTGCGGATTCTCGGACATCGGAGAACCGGTCCTGTAACAGCGTTCGGATTGGACCGGTTGCCCGGGCATCCCCGATCACTGCCAGCGTCTCGATCGCCCCGATCCTGACCTGCATGTCACGGTCATGGAGGCAGGCAATAAGGGGCTCTACGGCTGACCGGTCTTTGATTTTTCCAAGGGCAACCATGGCGGCAAGCCGGACGCCCGTATCACGGTCGTCAAGAAGCGGGACAAGTGCAGGCCCGGCACACTCCTCTCCAATCTTTCCAAGAGAATGTGCCGCTTCGATCCGGACATGGGGGTGCTCATCCTCAAGTACTGTAATGAGTGCCGGTATTGCTTTGGATGACAAGGAAGATCCCAGCGCTTTTGCGGCAGCAGCGCGTACAGTTGCACGGTGATCGGTGAGATTCTTTAACGTTGATAGGTCAGTCATGCTAAAAAAATCCTAGGATCGTTCACAGGCTCCAAACGATGCAAACGATTCGATCACCTTTGTCGTCTCCTCGTTTGAGAACCGCTCCGTGATCAGCGCAAGCAGGGAGTCCAGATCCTCTTCCGGCAGGCACCCGAGACTTTCCTCACCCCTTTTGATCAGGTCGGTAAGGTAACGCAGTTCGTCATCGGAGAGCCTGTGTATCCGGTCAGCAAAATCGTGCCCGTCAACGGCAAAATGGTTAGAGACCGGGGGCAGGATCGAATGGAACCGGTGACCGGATCCCGAGCAGGTGAGGTCCCCGCATTCCGGGGCAAGTTTTTTCAAAATTTCGATGTCGGGTTCCGAGAGTTCGCGTGGCATTGTATCGTTTCCCGCTGACGCTTATTTTGTATTCTTCGGGACAAATGTCCGGGACGGGCAGCGATCGCTTTCACGGTCAGCCTGAACCGCTCCGTTGATCCGGCACTCCCCGGTGTCATGAGTTTTTTGAATATAACTAATACAGTCCCTGCAGCAACCCATTGCACAACTGTTGGGCAGGTACTGGTATCAATTTTTTGTGTAGTTCGAAGGGAAACAACCCCCCTGCCATCCATTATTCCGGAAAAATGTCGGGCTCGGTGCAGACAACACCTAAAAAAAGCAAAAAATGGATAAAAGATTAGAAGTATCTGCCCAGCCAGTTGCGGATCTTATCAACGATACCTTCTGGCTCTCGTTTTCCCTTCGTGAGCGTATCGGAACCCCGGGATCTAAATGTCCTCTGGGGTGCGGGTTCCTCATGGGAGGGAATATCGCGGAGCGTGGCGCGTGGTTCGTCAGGCACAGGCTCAAAACCCCACGAGAAACCGATTTTATATGCATTTTCATTACGGCGGATCCAGTCGGCTGCT
>Ga0268277_1001182_pt1 | contig 18596 bp, 15 predicted proteins | sample saktaG_5_FD_190132 | JGI IMG/M metagenome (GOLD analysis project Ga0268277, IMG submission 190132) | Saline water microbial communities from Sakinaw Lake, British Columbia, Canada - sak_2010_1_5_50m | ecosystem: Environmental > Aquatic > Non-marine Saline and Alkaline > Saline ...
AGGACCACGAACGCGCGCCTCTGCCCAGAGGTGGAGAGCCAATGGAAGGGATGCCGGGTTGCGATTTTTCTACCCTCCTTGAGATTGTTCTATAAAGAGTCATCGAAACCGACTGTCGGACTTCTGACGCCGGACTTGCCCTTTGGCTTGTTCCAGCCAGCCCACACGGTCGGCTGGGTGATGATCAAACTCTGGCACGTAGGGCTTGATGTCGAGCAAAGGCGTTCCGTCGAGGATGTCCACGTTCTCAATGTGCAGGATGTTTTGCTCGATGCCCAACAGTCTTACGATGGATAGCCCAATGGGGTTGGGGCGCTTTGGGGCGCGGGTGGCGAAGACCCCGTGGGGCTGGGAATCCATGAAGGGAGTGACGACAAGTTTGACCTCTTGGACGCGGTGAAAATGGTAGAGCAGAATGATGTGGGAAAAGCCGTCCAGGTCCTTCAAGCCTGCGGTGAATTCTGTGAAAACCTCGACCGTGCCCAGAATTCCGGCCGCCCCTGTGGGTTGAATGGGCATGCCTCCGATGTCGGTGAACGGGCTATGAATCACGCCAATGGGCCGATAACTGATTTCCATATCTGTCCCTTATCCTGCACCTGGCAGCAGATCGAAACGAAGCCGCACTTCTTGAGCTGTGCCCGTGTCGTAGATGAGTGACAGATTACTGGCTTCAACGTCCCAATCAAACGCTCGTGGGCTCAGCATACGGACAATTTCGGGCAAGTGGTCTTTGAGCGCGTCACTGTCGGCCAGAGTAATGTGGGGCATCCATTGCTCAGGATGGTAATACTCAACCGCGCCAGCGCTGACTCCGGCAAGCTCCTGCCACAGCGTCCGGTGCAACGCAGTCAGGGCCGGGCTCCTCACAACCGCAACGTACAGCACCGGATGGTCACCAGAGAAGACACCCAGCCCGGCCGTTCGCACCCGAAACGGGGTGCAGTGTGAGGCACAGCGCCGCAAGATGGACTCAAGCAGGTCTACGTCGTACCCTTTGGCGACGTGGTAGGAGAAATGGGGGAAAGGCGTGCCGTAGAGGCCGCACACGTCCAGCCTTTTCTCCAGTTCGTCCCACAGGTCTTCGACCAGCGCGTAATGTTCGTCGTCTAGCAGCGAGACTACACCGTGCATGGTCTATGCCTTATCCTTTGACATAATCTGCCACCACGATCCTCATTTCCTGTGCCGAGCTCGCCTCTCTGAGAATGGCCTCGATTTCCCTGGCGTCCTGGGGATTGCTAATGTATCTCACGTGGGATTCGTATCCCGCCAGGATGCGCTCCAGCATGCTATCGGGAATGGGTTGGCCGCCAGTGGTCTGCGCTCTTCGGTTGTAGAAGATCAACACCTTGAGCGGGATGTCGCGTTGGACTGCCTCCAACAGCCCCAGGTGCCCCGCAGCGATGAAAGCGAAATCGCCCGTAACCGCCCAGACGTTTCGGCGGCCTGCCAGGTGAGCGCCGATTGCCAGGGGGACACTGCCGCCCATGCAGGTGCAGATGTCAACACAGTTGTACGGGGGGAAGGCAAACAGAGTAGAGACACCCGTATCTCCGGTGACGACCTCACCGCGCAGCGTTTGGAAGACCTCGAATAGGGGTGAGTACAATCGAGCCAGCGGCTGCCAGGCCTTCGGAAGGGCATCTGGGATCGTCGGAAGGGCCGGCTTCTCCAGTTCCCGCCAATCCTGCCCGGACACTTTGGCGGCCAATACCCGGTACTGATACTCCGCAAGCAGGGGGCCAATGACGTGCTGGATCACATCTCGCTGGTACGTAGGTGGAGAGGTGCTAGCCTGTACAGGGGTGTACGCTCCCATCTGGTCAACATCATCTGCATCCACCAACAGGACGACGGGCAGTTGCAGCGCTTCGGACCAGGAGAAGGCATCCAGCACGTGCCGGTATACGTCCTGCACTTGCAGTGTTCGATGTGGAATTCCGATCCCCCTTACGAACGCGGCGATGTCGAGGATGCTGTCCGAGTGCTTGCCGAGCTTGTCATCCGGCACCAGGATCACGAATCCGGCCGTCGTTCCTGCAATCAAAGAGTCTGCCACACTGTTGGCTGCCTTGGCAAATCCGTGCGCCTTGATCACCGTGGCTGATCGCTGTCCTACCAGGCTGGCGCCGTGGGCAATCGAGTACGCCACCTCTTCGTGAAAGGAAATCGGATGACCGAGGAGACTGATTTCGCGAAACGCATCGAAGACCTGGGTGGCCCCAAAACCGGGAACGTGGGTGACGACGGTTGCCCCAGCGTCGTAGATGGCATGGGCGATGATTTGAGCAACACTTTGTCGCATCTCAAGCCCTCCTCTACTACCATTAAGACTTCGGAAGTCTCCGATTGCCGATTCGGTAAACCAGACCAGTCCGAAGCTGCCTCAGAAAGCCTCTGGTTAGGGCATTTCTGAGACTTCCGAAGTCTGGCCCGTCATCTTACGACATTGACTACAAGATGATCTCCAGCTCGATTTCGTCACGGATCGGGATGCCGTGTTCGCCTGTGAGGGGTATCTCAGGCTTCAGACGGCGTGAACCCGCGACGGCATTTCGGTGCACCTGCACCAGCGAGAAGCCTCTCTTCTGCCAAAAGCGCAGGGCAGTGAGGTTGTCGTCGGTCTGATTTCCAGCATCGCAAATCTATGAGTCAGCACCACAAAGGGCAGGCCGTCTCCGCTCCTCCCAAAGGTCTGCACGGGTCGGAAGCCGGCCTTTTTCCACACCCGCAGCGCCCGCTTGTTAAACTCGGCTACCGTGACGCGAAAGGCGGTCGGCGTAAACCTGCGACGTGCGAAATCCAGGACGGCGTTGACGTAGGTGAGGCCACGCCCCTGCCCAGTCAGGTCTGGTCGCACCCCCAGGCCGATGTCGAGTGCGGCGGCGCTGTAGTCGCCCCCTGGCACCTGTCCATCTGGGCCAAAGCAGCAGTAGGCCACCAGGTGGCCATGCTCGTCGCTGATGGTGTAGTAAGCGTTCAGGGGGTCGAGCAAGAGCTGCGTTTCTTTCTCGACGTCGTCGGGAGCTATGTTGTAGATGTCATAAGGCGCCTCGTAGTGCCACTCCAAGGTAGCGCGGGCGCTGGCTTCGTTCATGGGTTGGAATGTGAAGGGCAAAGGCTTGATCGCCCGCGTGGCGATGAAGGTTGGCATGTAGTTCGCCACTATGTCGTCCTCCTCCTCGCCGTATGAGTCCTCGTAAAAGCCAGTGATCACAAAGCCAACATCGAGCTGCCCACCGATCTGATCCTCCAGGGTGTGGCTGAATTCAAGAGGGAATCCTTCGTCAATCACACGCCGCTGCCTTTCCTCTTCGGTCAAGCTGGTCAGGTCGGAGTAGGGGAGGGCATACTTGACCTGGAGAATGCCGGTGCGGTCGGCGAGGTCGTAATCGAAGAGATGAATCGCCGGATTGTCGAAACCGGCCAGCAGCGCTCCACCGTGCCGCAGCACCCGAAACGCTTCCGCCCACACTGGCCGCACGTCGGGGACGAACACGTTGGAGACGGGGTGCACGATGAGATCAAAGCTCTGATCGGAGAGCATCGAAAGGTCGGCCATGTCGCCCTCGACGGTGGCGATGGCGAGCGAGTCCCTCTCGGCGACGAAACGGTCCTGTTCCAACTGCCGGGGCGAGTTATCGAGGACGGTCACATTTGCCCCCGCCGCAGCCAGAATCGGGCCCTGCTGCCCTCCGCCCGAGGCCAGGCAAAGGATGTTGCAGCCCTCCAAATCGGGAAACCACTCCTTCGGAACCGGTTTTGATGGCGTCAATAAGATCTCCCATTGACCTTGCCTGGCGGCAGCAACAGCCTCTTTGCTTACTGGAACAGTCCATTGATTCTCGCGCTCAACTTCCTGATTCCACGCCAGGCGATTGTACTCTCGAATATTCACGCAGATCCTCCTTCTGCCTGCATGCTGGTCTCGCCAATGAGATTTCGACATAACATGTGCCCCGAGGCTCGTCCCCGGGCCGTCATAGTGCGACACCCGTCCAAACACGGCCCGGCGACGGGCCTTCTGGCGAACGGGGCCGGGAATTGCTCCAAAGTCTCGTCGTAGTACTAGCCCCGATCCCAGACCGAAACGAATCTGTACCCATTCCGGAGTGAGCGAGTGAGATCATTGTCGTCCACGTTGATGGTGGCGATCGCGGCGACGGTGGCTCCTTGTCTCTCCAGCAGGTCAATTGCAGCCTTGACCTGGGCGCCGGTCTCCACCCATTCATCCACCAGCAGTACTCTGGAGCCTGGCTTGAGGGCATCTCGCCTTATCTCGAGGGATTTCCTCTGGCCGGTGTAATCAACGAAGTGGGCCGTATCCGATTGGACAGGGAGCTTGCCCCCTTTGCGAAGCGGCACGAATCCTTTCTCAGTCCTCATCGCAACGGCGGCGCCCAAAATGAATCCCAGGGCGTCAATGCCCGCTACGCAGTCGAAAGCAACGGCGGCGCAATTTTCTACCAGGTCATCAACGAGGGCTGAGAATGCCTGATAGTCGCCGAAGAGGGGGGTGACGTCATACCGCGGGCCTTCGGTAGTGGTGTCTACAAGGTCAAGGTAGTCTCTCATGAGCACCCCATCAGCGCCGAGGGCTATCCGGCGTTTTCCTTAAGCCGTCAACGAGGTGAAGCACCGCCAGAACGGGATGCCGAAGCAGCGTTGTTGCTACGGCAGCCGCATCCGCGCCACGAGTACCGGCGTGATCTCGCTGAAGTTCGCCCCCCAGGAGAGGTAATCTCTGGTGGATGGATGGTCTGGTGGAAAGGCTCGCTCCTCCAGGCCGTCCAACACGAATCCAGCGTCGAAGCCGGTGCCGAGCAGCACTTGCAACGGACGGTGGAAGATGAGTTGCGGCTTTGGCTGGCCGCGCATTGCCACGGCCTGGGTCACTGTGGAGGTGATGTAGCCAAGTATCTTCACCGAGTAAACAGTGACGACGTCGCCCTCTCGATCCTCCATCTCGGCGACCAGGGCGATATGGGGGCTATTGAAGCATGGATGGAGCACCGAGAAGACGAATCGCCCGCCCGGACGAAGTAAGCGGGCCAGGGCGCGCATCAGGGGGCTGATCTCGGCCATGTCGAACAGCGCCATGTTGCAGAGGGCGGCATCGAACTGACCCTCACCTAGCGCCAGCAGCGCAGCTTCGTCGGTAGCGTCCAGCACCAGGTACTCGATGCGATCAGCGTGGTCGGTCGTGCGCTCCAGCGCGTGAGCGATCATCTCTTCCGAGAAATCGAAGGCCACCACCTCGGCGCCCAGGGCGGCCAGGCGTCGGGAGGACAGGCCGTTGCCGCAGGCGATGTCGAGTACTCGCTCACCTGGACGGAGCTCCAACAGCCGCTCCGTGGCGGGCCAGATCAGCACCTCCACGAAGTCGTTGCCCTCGCCCATGCGTTCGTCCCAGAAGGCCGCGTTCTGGCTCCACGCCTCCCGGGTCACTTCGTTTGCTTGTCGCAGATCTTTGGTTGTCATAACGCTCTCCACTTTATGTTCACGGATTCTCTTCTCCAAAGACAAACAGGTCTCCAATGGACTGTCGCAGGTAGTTGCGGCGAATAGCTTCGCCGAAAACGTGGGCTACAGAGAGTACGTGCAGTTTGGAAGGGCGATTCTTTGAAGAAATGCGGACTGTATCTGTGGTTACAATCTCCGTGATTTGAGGAACGGCGGCCAGTTTTTCGAGTCCCCCTCGTGCAAACACTCCGTGGGTGCAGACTATCCATAGCTCTTCGATGCCGTCCCGGATCAAGAGCTTGCTCATTTCGAAGACGGAGCCGCCAGTAGCGATTTCGTCGTCAAAAATCAAAGCCCGTCTGCAACCGTGTACCTGGTGGCCGACTACCCCACTAAGACGTACTTCTGTATCGGAGACCCGTTCCTTGTCACCTGCGGCAACTGGCAGGCCCAGGTCTTTGGCGAAGCGAGCGGCCGACTTGGCGTGTCCCATATCTGGTGCGACCACAATTGTGCCCGACAGGTCGCGCCGTTGAAAGTGCTGGGTGAAGACCGGGCGGCTGCTAAGCGGATCAGTTGGCACGCTGAAAAATCCATGTACCTGCGGCGAGTGAAGCACCATGGTCATCACGTGCGTAGCCCCAGCCGTTTGCAGCAGATCGGCAATCAGCCGGGCGGTGATGGAGATGCGGGGAGCGTCTTTCTTGTCAGAACGGGCAAAGGAGAAGTAGGGGATGATGGCGTGAACTTCTTTGGCTGACGCTGCTCGCGCAATGTCGAGCATCATCAGCAGCTCCACCAGGTGGTCGTTCACGGGGGGGGAGAGTGACTGGACAATGAACACCGTGCGCGAACGTGCACTGGCGCCGAGTTGGATGTACAGGTTGTCATTGCTAAATCGAGTGATCTCGGTCTTGTCGAGCGGTATGCCCAGGTAGCTGGCGATGTCAGCCGCCAGTTGGGGGTGGGAACTGCCACTAAAAAAGCGAACTTCGCTGGGATCAATTGCCTCTATGGTCATTCCATCTTCTCCAATGCTTTTTCATACCCACGGTTCTATCTCGACTTCGTCTACGGTTTCGTTATCCGCTTTGAACGTAAATTGTGCTCGTATCCGCTCTCCTGCGAGGACACGCGGGAGCCAATGGTAGACATCTTGCCACATTTGCTGAAAGGGAATGTCAGCGCTCGCAAACCAGGCCGGGATCATCTCCCTGCTCTCCACTGGATCGCCATCCCACTTCGTGGCCAGGAACACGTGCACTACTTGACTCCAATCAGGCCTGGCGGGAAACAAGAACGTCATAAGGCCCATCTGCTGGAGGTCCTTTTCGAGGACCTTGATCCCTGTCTCTTCCCATAGTTCTCTGACGGCGGCCATGGCTACCGTTTCACCCGCTTCGATCTTCCCGCCAAAGCCGCCGTATTTCCCTTCGCCAAGGCCGGCCTTCTTCAGCCCCAACAGAATCTCGCTGAGTGGATTTCCCCGTATCAAATAGCACAGAGTGGCGTGTTGCATGATTAGCTCTTTTCGTATTGCTCGCCAGGCCTGTCGTCTGGCGCTGCGATGTAGGACATCTCACGGTAGAGAAACCATGCCCCTTTGCGGTCTCCAGCTTTCTTGGACGCCCGATCGTAGTACAGATCAAAGACCTGACCGGTGTCGGTGCGCACGCGGTAGTAGTCCCGTCCAACGCCCCACGAGCCGCGACGCGAGGCGGTAGCGGCGTGGTCGGGGCGCATATTGACTGCCATGCGACCCCGGCGGCCATAGTCGTGCCATTCGCTCAGTTTCTCGATGATGTGGTAGGTCATGCCTTGCCAGACAAACTGATCGGGGCAGCCTGGCTTCTTCTCCAGCGTCGGCGGCTGGTCGAACTGGACCTCTATGGGTTCGCCGATGAAGCGCAGGGGTTTGACTTCTATCGGTTCAGGCGGCGGCAATAGCATACAGATTTGCCCTTCCACGTTTCCCAACGCGCTCAATCACGCCCATCTTCTGCAAGCAATACGCCATCTTCTGCGCCAATTTCTGCCGGCTGTCAATGGCATCCGCCAAATCTTCCGTCGTAAACGGCTCGCTCAATCCCGGCGGAAGAAGGGCGCTGATGTCTGCTGGCGTCTCGAATAGTCTCCGTTGCACCACGTCCAGCAAGCGGCGCTCCTCCGTCACCCAGCCTCGTCGCCACCACCTGCGCTTCCCCTCGTACCGTCTCACCTCCTCTTCTTGAATCAGCAACACCTCCAGCGAGAAGTTGGGGCTCAAAAGCAGCTCGGGAAAACTGACCAGCTCCCAGAATACATCCTCTACCTTTCCCCGCTTGGGAGATTTCCGCCGGCTCGTTTGGCCGCTTCCATCCTTGGCCAGCTTGACGATCCACTTTTCCTGTGCGATCGGGTATACTAATCGCACAGGATGAACGCGCGTTAGTTCTATCAGCTTCGACTTTACGGACACGAAATTGCCAGTCTGGATCTCTACCAAAAGGTCACTCTGCACTACGTCAATCACAAAACCAGCGACCGATACCTCAAGCCGGTCTTTGGGTCGTGCATACCAGTCCTTTAGCGCGGCGTGAAGCGGGTTTTCGTTCAGTAGGCCGATACTGTTTGACATTCACGGACTCTTTCACTGCGGATGCCCCGCCAAGACCTTCTGACGAAACTCCTCCGCGCTGGTGGCGACATCGTAATCCACTTCAATGGTCTCGAAATGCCGGCGGGCACAAGCGATCCTCATGTTCTCCAGCCCCCTCAGTTCATCCTCGTCCAACGTGCCCTTTGTCTCCCGTACCAGGTAGAGCTTCTCACGCATCTCGCCGAACTCATCCTGTACGTGGAAAACGACGGCCCAGTCGGGGTTGTAGTCGCCGATGGGCGTGGGCACGGTGAACCAATCGGGCAGCTTGACAAACAGCTTGACCTCGTCCATCGCTTCCAGCGCCTCCGCGAAGTCGTGCTCGACGTTGGAATCGTAGATCACGTGGTCGTAGATAGATTTCTCGATGGGCAGCAGGCTATCTTCGTAACCATCAAGATCCTCGAAGAGTGACATCTCGTAGCCGTTCTCGACCTCCAGGTACTGGACTCCGTCCACCAGGAAGCGGCGCTTGGCCCGATTGATGGCCTCGGCAGTGTGCTGGATGTACTCGGCAGGGTTGTTGAATACTTGATCCAGGTTGCCAGCCCGCTCCAGAATCACGCGCAGCGTCCGCCGGGTCAGGTTGGTCTCCTTGGCCAGCAGTGCTGTCACGTTGGGTACCTCGTAGGCAATGTCCAGGGCGACTGCCCTCTGACCCAACAAGGCTGTTTCGAGTTCGCCGTCTTTGAGCACACGTTCCACTCGGCCACGTTCGGTGCGGATCTTGATCGGTTCGATAGTAATCGGTCTGACGGCCTTCACACACGCATCAATCAGCGCATCTGTATTCAGAGCGACACGATAGCGGGTATGCCGGGCGATGCGCTGCCAGAGCTCTTTGAACTCTGGATTGAGCTCGAAGCCCTTCTTCAGCCGCACTGTTTTGCGCTTCCGGGCGTTCTTGGGCTTGGGCGGCTCCCGACCGGTGCCGACCTCCTCGATGTACTCCGTCTGCAATCTATCTACGTACTCGCGGTAGCTCTCGTTCGCCACCACCGTCAGCCGGTTGACCTGCTCATCGAAGACGCGCTCGCCCGCCTGGTTGACGGCCAGCCGCATGCCGCGCCCAATCTCTTGCCGCTTCTTGATGGTGGAGATGGTGCGGTTCAGGGTGCAAATCTGGAAGATGTTCGGGTTATCCCACCCCTCGCGCAAGGCCGAGTGGGAGAAAATGAACTCCACCGGCTCGTCCAGCGAGAGGAGCCGCTCCTTATCGCGCATGATCAGGTCGTAGGCATCGGCGTCCGATTCCATGTAGCTCTCGGCCTTGTACTCCGAGAAGTAGCTGCCTTGCACGTCGGCCACGTCGACGTCGCGGTAGGCCCGCGCCCAGGGCCGGTCCAGCCGCTTCAAGCGATTGAATTCTGCCTCGAAGGTGCGGCGGATGTAGCCGTCGCGGTTGGTGTAGTTCGCCACCTCGTCTATGAAGAAGAGCGAGAGCACCTTGATGCCCCGCTTGCGCAGCCGATGGGCCTTGCGCATGTGCTCCTCGATGGTGTGGGCGATCTGCACCTGGGCGATGATCTCGTGATCGGGGCTGCGCTCCTCTCCCTCTTCGACCACCACGCCGTTGGTGAAGCGCACCTCGCCCCAGCCGGCGTCCAGGCTCTCCACCACGAAGCCTTCGTAGGCGTCCAGGCCGGTGATCTCGCACAAATCGTCGCCCTGGCGCACAGTGCGGGTCCTGGGCACCGGGCCGCTCTTCTGGCGAACGTAGACCTGGAGCCGAGCGCTGACCACGGTCTTCTTGGCGTCCACCGAGTAGCATTTGACGTAGGCCCGATTGGCATCGTGATCCTGCACCACTGATGCCACCTCGATCTGCTTGACAAGGCGCAGGTTGTAGGCGTCCACGGGGGTGAGTCGGTAGATCAGGTTGTAGAGCTCGCGATGGGAGGCGGAGTAGCGCAGCTTGAAGAGCGGGCTGAGGCTGGCCAGCGCCTGGCGGGCGATCTCGCTCTCCATGTTCTGCGGTTCGTCGAGGATGAGGATGGGCTGGACCTCCCGCACCAGCTCCAGCGGTTTGAGGCCCATCATGCGGTCCATGCGGCGGTTGAAGATGTTGGTGTCTTTGTTGAAGGAGTCCAGCGTCATAACCATGATCTCGACGTCGTTGCTGGCGGCGAACTGGCGCACGCGGGCCAGGTTGCCCGAATCGTATTGGTAGAAGCGGTAGGGTAGGTTGTCGTAGAGTCTGCTGAAGTGCTCGCGCGTGATGCGCAGCGTCTTCAGCACGCCTTCGCGGATGGCCACCGACGGTACGACCACAATGAACTTGCGGAAGCCATAGTTTTGGTAGAGCTCCAACGCGGTGCGCAGGTAGACGTAGGTCTTGCCGGTGCCAGTCTCCATCTCGACGGAGAAGTCGCGGCTGTCCAGCGAGTCGGAGACGGGGACGGGCGTACCGTTGTGCAGATCGGGGTCGGTCTGCACCTGTTGGAGGTTCGCCAGCAGCGCATCGTCGTCCAGGGCGAGTCGGTTGCCGACCACGCCGTTTTCGGATATCAAGGCGAAGCCGGTCTCTTGGCGTGGCGCCCCCTTGAAGAGGCGGACGGCGGCGCCGATGGCCTGATTCTGGAATTGTAGGTCAGGGTCGAAGCGAAATTTCATGACATCATCTCTAACTCAATTCTCGACGACCTTGGGCAATACTGTTCTGTTCTGTCACGTCTCTGAAGAAACCGTTCTTGGTGTGCGACCGCTTGTGCTTGCTCCCGATTCATCTTCCAAACTGAAAAGCAATCTGAAGAACCTCTGCCAATTCACTCTTTAGCCAGTTGTATGTCAAGTAGTCCAGCGGATTCTCGTTGAAGAGGTGTTCTGTGGATAGTAGGATATCTACCAAGTGTGAGCTAGTTGTCATCCGCCCTGTGCTGCGAAGCGTTTCCTCAACATGCTCAGCGAGAGAGATGCCGTGACCTGTTACAATATGGCCATTGGCTATGTCAGGGGAGGAGTCAGCCGGTAGGAGGTTTATCTGGATGTTTGCTTCGTCCTCATTGCTTTGAGGTGCCGCTAGTATCCTTATTTGATCCCTCAAAGGTGACACTACCACGAGTATCAACACGGGCCATTGCTGATACAAGTTCATACGGTGAGATATGCTGGGGAAATTCTCACGCACTAGCAACCGATAACATCCTGCAAAAGTGGAGAATAAGACACCGAGGTACTCGCGCATCAGATCATCTGAGTACCTTTGCCACTGTGCTTCTACGTTCTCGCTTGAGTCCTCATCCGGATCAGGCTGCGGCAACCAAGACAAATCATAACTGTCGTCAAGTACGCAAAGATTACTGTGGAGAACTTCGAGTTTGGTGCTTATCTCAGCGTGTTGTCTCGAATTCTCGGCGAGATGAGACAACACCGACTCTCTGCATTCCTCAATCGATTGTGCAGTCGTGACATCAATTCCCTCTCGTTCGAGTTCCTTGATTAGCGAAACTGTTCGCTCATGAAGCAACGGTGATGGTTCTCTCAACCAGTGGTTCTCGATCGCATGGCCTAGCTCATTCCAAACATCGTACTTGGCAATGCGTCCAGGTACATCTGGGGAAACGCCTGCAAATGGCACATTGTGTTCGAAGTTGAGTGTCCGTCTTGTCTCTCCAAAACCCCTCCAAAGCGTAGTGAATACCCCCTTGTTTGGATCATGAAGGGGAACTTCCTCTCTACTGTCTCTCCCGAAACTGAGGCGCCAAGTCGGGTACGTATCGCTCAGCTGTGCCTTGACTCTTCTCTCAGATGGATCCCGGGACTTGTAGGAGTAAGAGAACTCTCGAAATTCAGGCGATGCGTATAAGTCAATGCCCAGAACTGTGTCGGTTGACTCTGGCGCCAAGTAGGGGTCGAAGCTGCTTCTCAGTTCAGGGAAGTGTATCTCTGCAATACGCTCATACCATCTCAGGAGGCGATCTGCAAACTGTTCAGCCCTCTCTTGGGGCCCATCAGCCGCACTTGGCACAACTAATCTCTGATCTGCACACCTGGCAAACAAACGCAAGTCTTGCTCTAGAACCTGCTCAAGCAAGTATTCCTGAAGACCGACATCCTCTAAGTTGCGTGCTATGAGCTCCAAGAGCCTCTCTGAACTAGCCGTTTTCTCCAGAGACTCGCTATGAACTGAAGAGCTGAGGCGATCGACAAGACCTGGAGTCACGTGCTCATCGTCAGAGAGTCGGGTCATTAAATGACGGTAAAGCAGATAGTCTCCCACTTCATCAAAGAGGAATCCTGCGAATGGTTCAGTCAGGGAATCGCTTTCAGACTCGAAGAGGATACCTTCATCCACTAGCCTGGTGTATACAGCCGTTTCAGGATTCAGACCGGACAGGATGTCCAAGACCTGGCTCCTTGGTATGCTTCTAGCCTTCTGTTCGTCCCACAATGCAGCTCGGATGTCCACTACACGGGTGAAGACATCGTGGGGGTCGATGTCTAGTCCGAAGTAATCCGCGACTTTGTGTGTCTTCCTGTCCAAGTAGTCGTGGAACACCTTGTTGGTGGGCAGGTAGTCGATGACGCCCAAGGTCTCTCCTGAGTATGTTTCACAAAGCAAACGGAGTACAAGGGGATACTTGCATCGGCGAACGGCATTTGGTGCAAGAGAGAACTCGATATCAAAATGCTGCTTGTACTTCGCTATAGCTCTTTCGAACTCATCGTCTGTCCAGCTCCCGAGGGATATACTGACGGGCGCCTGGCGAGACTCACCGATCATACTGGTACTGTGGTATAACAGATGTGACGGGATGGCATTCGAGAAGCGATACCAGAGAGTATCCCGACAAGTCAACCCGATCTTCAACCACTCGCTTTCACCGTACTGCGTTAGCAGCTCCGATACTGCCCGTTTCATCAGGACAATGTTCTCATTCTCGCTGATCCCGTCTATGAGGATGATGCCGATAGTCTCGCGTTCGCGCAGCATGTCAAGAAGCCCCTCGATCCTAATAAGATGGTGGCCTGGTGCTTCGATCGGACTGAGGTAGGATAGATCGCGAGCGATCTGCGCTATCAATGCGGACTCGTCCTGAATCCGTCTCCTCCCAGACAGAAGAAGGACAGGTAAGTGACTTGAATATGAGTGCGCTAGGTGACAGAGTAGATTCGTCTTGCCCTTTCCGGAACGTCCTACAACTACAAAGCAGGATTGTTTCGATTCCAAGAAACTGGCGAACTCTGCTTCAACTTGCTCTCTCTACATACAGTTCCGGGACGTACTTCTGCCCAATTACCCTCACTGCGTGCGCCACTTGCCTCTGACACTCCGCCAACAGACCAGAAAAGGACATCACAGACGGTTGTTGCTCCCGCTGGATTTTCGCAAGTTCTGCCCTGACCTGTTCGGTGCTCTCTCTAACCGTCTCCTCCAAGCTTTCTATCGCTTGAACGACCTCTCTCTGCCAAGACCTCCAGACCTCGAGTTGCTCGAGTTTCGATAGAACCTCATCGAGTTGGCTATGTGTTACCCGCTGCCCAACCTGTAGACCAACCGCCTGATGAAAAAAGAGGACGTTGCGTAAGTCCTCATTACGCCTTATACCATCTTCCACAAAGTGGTAGAGGATGCCATTCAGGAGTTGCTTCTCCAACAGAGGCTCAAAGCCCCGCGGGAGACCCTCCAAGATACCAAGGTCTTGAAGATGTTCAAATAGCGCTGCATTGACTTCTCCCCTTTCGGCGACAATGATGTCCGGCTCTTTGGAGTCAGTTGCATAGGCTATTGGGTCAGCCAGTTGTGGGAAGATCAGCGCCTGTCGATCTCGAGAATCCAGCCATTTTGAGCGTCCACGGATTAGTTCTTGTTGATCCTCGCTCAAGCGATCCCACTGACCCCCCTTGCGATAGGTCTTTTCCACATCTCGCCAAGCATGACTGAAGGCCCTCTGCAATTCGCGCCGAACCGCTTCAAACGCTTCTCGGTCAGACCAACGCTGTGTTAGCCACCGTTGCACCTGCTCCTTTGTCCACAGGCCAATATCGTAGACGGCGTTAGCCGTAACGTTGCCGACATAACTCGCTGTGAGCCACGTGACCAAAGCAGACATAATCTATGACCTCCACAAGACTCGTCCGATTCCTATGCTATGCAGAGACAAGAACCAGGTTCCATTGTTCGCCGAATCTCTACTCGTCGGCGGCTGAAGCAGGGAGTGGCATCGCTCTAGAAACCGAGATCGGGTCGAAACAGAATACCATCGTCAAATCACCTTCAACAGACACTGCATCGCCAGGTTGACCTTCTGCGAATCGTCCAGCGCGGTGTCGAGGCAGACGAAGGTGGTCTCCTTCTCCAGTGGCAGCGCGTCGATGGTGGCGTCCTGGATCTCGTCGTCCAGGCAGATGTAGAAGGCCTTGCTGTCTCCGTCGCAGACCCTAAAGGTCTCGAAGACCTTTAGGGTCTTTATCTTCTCGATGCGCGCGTTGAGGCTGTAGCCCTGCTTGAGGGCCACCTCGTAGATGACGTGCAGCGGTTCGACGCCTTCCTCCAGCCCGCGGTCGAAGAGCGCCAGTTGCTTCCCCAGCGCCTCGGCGTCGTCCTCCTCCGGCGCCTCCCACTGGCGGAAGGTGGACGGGGCCAGCTTGAAGACTTTGAAGCCCAAATCCTCCGGCACCTCGCGAGTCTCCAGAGGCAGTTGGCCCTCGCACTCTGCTTGCATCTGTTCAATGACGCGCCGGACACGCTCTTTTCCAATTTCGGCGATGGTGGGAAAATCGGGATTTTCCGTTGGCTCGGGAATTTGAATCATTATGAAGCGTCGGCGGCCACTGTCTTGTCGATTCAACTGGATGACGGCATGAGCTGTGGTACTCGAACCTGCGAAAAAGTCCAGAACAAGACTTTCTTCATCTGGGCTAGTAGTCAACTGCAGCATTCTTTCTATTAATCGTGTTGGTTTGGGGGTATCAAAAGTGTCACTGGTTTCCATCACCTCGCTAAGTTCTTTGGTAGCTTCTTGGTTATGCCCCACTTCCTTATTTGTCCACCAAGTCCAAGTTGTTTCACCTTGGACTTCAGACAAATAGCGTTTCCTTCTTGGTCTGGACGTACCATCTTCACCAAACCATATCCTGCCGTCCGCTACTGCCTCGTCGAGAGTTTTCTTCGAGAGTGCCCAGCAACGCCCTGGAGGAGGTTTGTATTTGACACCTGCGGGAGTAGTGATCTCATAGTATTGACTTGGAGTCGCGTGACCAGTTTGGCCAGTAATATCAACGGATGCCCAAGGACCTCTTGGATCATTGCCTGGATTCGTATACTCTTTAAGGCGTTCCTCATTGAGCGGTAATAGCTGCATAGTTGGTTTGAATCTTTCAAGGGAACGAGCGAACACCATTATATAGTCATGAGCGGGGCTTAGATTAGCTCGCGCATCGGGGGATGTTCGTTTTTGCCACAAAATACTGGCAACAAAATTCTCCTCGCCGAAGATTTCGTTCATCAACAACCGTAGGTGATGCACCTCATTATCATCAATGCTCACGAAAATCACCCCATCCTCCCGCAGCAACTGCCGCGCCAGGAAGAGCCGCGGGTACATCATCGTCAGCCAGTCGGAGTGGTAGCGGCCGCTGGTCTCGGGGTTGCTGGTGAGTACGTTGCCTTCGGCGTCCATCTGCCCCGTCTTCTCCAGGTAGGCGCGGCGCGGCTGGCTGTAGTCGTCGCGGTAGATGAAGTCGTTGCCGGTGTTGTAGGGCGGATCAATGTAGATCATCTTCACCTTGCCGAAGTAGGATTTGTAGAGCAGCTTCAGCACCTCCAGATTCTCACCCTCGATAAAGAGGTGCTGCGTACTTTCCCAGTTCACCGATTCTTCGGGCGCGGGGGCCAGGCTGGCCGCGCTGGGGGTCTGGATGGCGCGGAAGGCCTCCTGCTTGCCGACCCAGGTGAAGGTGTAGGCATTCTCATCGGCCAGCGCATCCGCATCGCCCAGGGTAGCCCGCAGCAAGTCGAAATCTACCTTACCCTCAGAGACGGACTCTGGAAAGATCTGCTTCAACCGCTCGATTTGCTCTTGCCCAAGATCGGGCGTCGTTTTTGTCACATACTCAACCGTTTTCTTAGTCATTCAAAAGCCTCCTGTAGAGCCGATGTTGACATGCCGAACACACCAGCGGCTTGTTGGACGGGCGACTGCTGAGGCATTTCATATCTTCCCTTCGGCATCAAATCGAACTACTCGAAGCTTTGAACATGGTTTCGACAGCAGTTGTGCTATAGCTCGATGGTTGCCATCTTCCACATGGGCTTCGCCATCGTCCAAGTAGGGGATGTCACACAGAGGGGAATCGGGCTTTTTCGGATTCAGTGAGTGTTTGGCACGGGCAGACCTCTGATAAGAAGATGGAGTAACGACCAGCACAGGTAAATCCCTGATGGCCGGAAGGCGGATGAGTCTAACCACCCGTTCTTTGAATCGCGGTGCGTCCTTCGCACACTCTGCAGATTCCAGGAATTCGACAAGGTGATCAAGTGTCCGGTGAGTAATATGGTGAGGCACATCGTTTACCCAGAGCGTTGGTGTAAGGTCAGCAGGTTCATATTCAGCCCAAGAGAAACGAGCAGCAGGCAACTTTCTTATGATTTTAGACAGACCCTTATCCGGGTCAAGATGCTCAGCAAGTTCTGGGGCAGACAGCTGGCGCGCGTCGTTTTTCAAACATTCCGCAAGCTCCTCAAGTTCGGCATCATCGTAGTCGGTGTACCGCTCGAAAGTCTCCCGTTTGATGCCTTGCTGGACATAGTTTGACCTCAGATATGCCTCCATCGGAGGGTCGTACGCGAAAGATAATTCGAGAGTCTCTACCATTGCACACTTTCGTCTTTCGCCGATTCTGCTCCGTCCAACAACGATTATGCCGCGATCCTGCCGCCTAGAACGCCGTGGTGGAGAATGTGGCCGCTAGACAACACTACAGAGTGTATCGGAGAATAGTAGACAGACCTCTGCTAAATGCACTTGGGACTTTCACTTAACATAAGTTGTTCTTTGACATCTGAATAGCTTTCCTTTCCTCCGAGTTATCGCCTTCAGGACAAGTTCGGCCAAGGGTAATTAACGTGCTGGGCTGATCCACCGAGACCAGCACGCAATCCCAAAAAAACCGGCTGGCATCAAGAGATAGCGGACGGATCTGATCGTCGCTCTGTTCAGGCTGTCTGTCACTGAATCAAGCAGTTGCGCCGTGTCGTGCCAATAGGGCCAGGTCCATAGCGATGCCAATCATCAGGCCGGCGATGTGGTTCATGGGCTCGCTGCGGTAGGGCATCTCATCGGCCCCGTACAGCCGTTTGGCCAAGCCAAACAAGCCCTCGCTGGCGAAGCGCTTCTTCTGCGCCTCCTTGTACTCCTCGGTGTGCGTGTGTTCCCGATTCTGGAGCCAGCGTTGGTGGGCTGCTGGCTCTAGATGGATGAGGCGGGGGCCATCCGGTTGCTGGCCCTTGGGCAGGCACCTGGCCTTGCGTGAGCAGGAGGCGCAATCGGAAGCCTCCGCCTTGAAGGGGGTCTTGCCATCCTTTCGAGGCTTTCCGGGCCTCATCACCTTCCCTGACGGGCAGTGCAATCGCTCCTCCTCATCCCAGGTGAAGTGGTCGGAACTGAGTCCCTCACCTCTTCCTTGATGCTCCCGACTGGCAATGTGACTTTTGATCTGGCGCTTGTCCAGAGCTTGGTGGACGGGGTAATAGTCCTGGGCACTATCGGCTGCCACCTCTTTGGGGTAGTCGCCTACTCTCTCCTGGTGAGCATCCAAGGCCGGGATCATCTGGGTGTGTTGGACGACGTTCAGGGGCACCACCCCCACGGCAGTGATGACACCGTGCAAGCCATCTGCCAGAAAGCCCATCCAATAACCACACCGCAGCAATACGTTACTCACCCATCCCACCCGGGCATCCAAATCACCGCTGGCATGAGGAAGCAAGTCCTTCAAACGCTGGGCGGTCTCTTTCAGCCAACGACGCTGGGCTTTCGACTCCTGAGGGGAAGAAGGCCCTTCTCCCTTCTTTTCTTCCCCTGCGTCTTCTACCAAGAGAGTCTGCACCGCCTCTTCCAGGGCCATCTTCCACAGGGCCTGGCCCTTGGCCTCTTGCTGACGACGATCCCAGCGCTCGACGCTTTTCAACACTCGGCTGGGAGCCTTGGAGTCTTTCTTCAACCGCTTGTTGTCGAGGACCTCAATGGCTACCTCGGCTGCCAGTTGTGGCAGCGCCTCTGGCAACAATGCATCCGGGGTCTCTCCTTTATCCGCCAGTTCCCAATAGCGCAGCAGGGCCTGCGTGAGCAACACCGCTCGCTCAAAAGGCGTCAAGTCGTGGGCCGAGGCCGCCACCCCAGTCATGTCGAAGTGAGCCAATTCGTTAGCGATTAGCCCTGCCTCCAGGCAACAGAGCACCACCATGGTCAGGATGGCCTCGAAGCGCTCCAGGCCGATATTCTTGCGGAAGGTGTGGAGAGTACTGTGATCGGGAAGGGTGGTGAAGATC
>Ga0268277_1001185_pt1 | contig 18579 bp, 20 predicted proteins | sample saktaG_5_FD_190132 | JGI IMG/M metagenome (GOLD analysis project Ga0268277, IMG submission 190132) | Saline water microbial communities from Sakinaw Lake, British Columbia, Canada - sak_2010_1_5_50m | ecosystem: Environmental > Aquatic > Non-marine Saline and Alkaline > Saline ...
GTTTTGAATTCTTCAACTTTGGCAAGGACCTGCTCTGTCATATCGGTCTTCACAAAAAGCCGCTCATCGGGCATGCCAAGACGGTAATTTTTATCGATGAGCATGAGATTAATCGTGGACGGGGAAAAACCGGCAGCCTGTGCAACCAGCGTGGTATAGGCCATGTCATCAATGAATTCTTCCTTTGCATTCACGCTGGATTTTACTTCGATAAGTTCCCAGGATCCTGCATCCCGGACGAGAATATCTGCCTTTGCGATGTAACTGCCGGCAGGAAATGTGGCTTCGAATAGTACGTGGGTATCGGGATTATCCAGAAGATCGCGGGTACGTGCAGCTGCAGCAGGGGAACTTAATTCATACACAAAAATGCCTTCTGGATACAGGTTGCGGGCAAGTCTATGGATCTCTTTTCCCTGTTCCATCCGGAATAATTGAGCTTGTGAAAGTTCAGTACGGATTCTTCCATTCCGAAGTCTCCACCCTAACGTATTGCAAAAGACAGTTTTGAGAAATATATCCTTGGTAATGGATTGCATGGGTTCACCGGAAAATGGGTCTGAAACAGATGAACCTTGAGTTTCCGGGAGATAAAAATTATGAAAGCTATTCCGGTTATTCAAAATCCTATAGGCAAAACCAAATACGAGTATACATGAATGAGAATTATGCTTCTTTTTATCGATACGGAAACGACCGGGTTACCAAAATATGCATCAAACGATATTGAAAAATGGCCGAGAATTGTTCAATTGGCCTGGTCCTTATACGATGCCGATGGCAATCGTGAAAGTTTGAACAGTTTTATTATTTACCCGACAGATTTCGTAATCCCTCAGGACGCTGCTTCAATTCATGGAATTACGACAGAGCGGGCAAAAAAAGAAGGATTGTCATTGCATAAAGTACTTCCACAATTTAACGCCGATGTGGAAAAGGCGATAACGATTATTGCCCATAATGCCGAATTTGATCTGCCTATAGTACATACTGAATTCATGCGGTGCAAACTGGATACAAATCTCCTTAAAAAGCAAAAATTCTGCACAATGAAAACACAAAAAATTATCTCCTATTGCAAAATTCCCAAACCGTCAGGCATGGGATATAAATGGCCGACGCTGAACGAGTTGCATTTACAGTTATTCGGTACGGAATTTATGGATAGTCATAATGCAGGTGCCGATGTGGAAGCCTGTGCGAAATGTTATTTTGAATTACGAAAGAGGGGAATTATCGAATAAAGAAATGGTTTTTATCACTCCACATTCAAACACATCTTTTGGCCCTCCCGGATCAATTTCACACCACACCCCCATCCCTTTCATACCTCCACTAACCAAAATCCTGCTATGACCCCCCTCGACTTCATCATCCTCTTAGCCGCCTTCCTTCTCGGCCTCCTCGCGGCGTACCTTTTCTTCCGCCAGCAAGTCGGTGTGATCGAAGAGAAAGCAAAAAACGATCTCGAACGCTGGAAGATCGAATGCACAAATGATATACGGAAGGATTCTGTCAACCGCTCGCGCTCCACGCTGAAGGGCAGGATCTCCGAGCAGATGGCCCCGCTCCTGCCGGAGTTCCCCTTCTCCCCTGCCGATGCCCGGTTCATTGGCAACCCGATCGATTTCGTGGTCTTCGACGGGTACACGAAGGCGAAGGACGAGAAGGGCGATGCGATCAGCGTCGTGCTTGTCGAAGTGAAGAAGGGAAAGGGAAAACTGACACGGGTGGAGTCGCTGATTAAAAAAGCCGTGGAGGAAGGGCGGGTGTCGTGGCGGACGGTTGTTCTGATGGATGAAATCTCCGGAGATTCCGAAGCAAACGGGGATCCTGCGGCATCGAACGAGTGATGGCAGGCCTCGCTCTATTACCTCAAAGACGACAAGTCAATCGACTAAGTCGAAAACCTGTTTTACCATTTTGGGTTTTCTCCAATAGTATTGACACAGCAGATTCCTGAATGACCAATCTCCGCTCTTAAGCTTCGATTGGTCATATGAATTGTGTCAACACTATTCATCCCGGACTCTTGAGAGCATCGCCGCGTTCAGGGAGCGGCTGCAGGGGATGATCCCGGCCGTGTGTGCGGAGGAGTTTGTGGCGAGGCCGTCATACATGGGATGCCGGACCTGCGATTATACGGATTTGTGTGAGGTGGGTGGGAGAGGGCAGTGAGGCTCTCCCGATCCAATCCAATAAGAAGAAAAACAATCAGGTAAGAAGGGTACTGATCCTGTTTGAGCCCGCTATCTGAAACGACCGTCCGGCGCCTCATTACTGTTGCAGTCGTGCTCGGGTCGTTCATGGGAGCGACGGACTCCAGCATTGTCATCATCTCGCTCACCACGATCTCACGGTATTTCGATGTCAGTACCAGTCAGGCGTCCTGGGTCCTGATCGCTTACCTCCTTGTCATCACCGGATTTTTGATCCCGTTAGGGCGCCTCGGCGATGTCAAGGGGCAGAAGAACATCTTTGTCTCCGGCTTTGCGCTCTTTACTGTCGCCTCGTTCTTCTGCGGGGCGGCGACAGGTCTTCCCATGCTGGTGCTGTTCCGTGCCGTGCAGGGTATCGGCGGTGCGATGATCACGGCAACGGGCCCGGCGCTCCTCTCCCTCTCCATCCCGGAACATGGCAGGGGGAAGGCGTTCGGATACCTCTCCGCTGCAAACGGCCTTGGCCTTGCCGCCGGCTTTGGCCTTGGCGGCATCATCATGCAGTTCCTCTCGTGGCAGTGGATCTTTTACATCAATGTCCCGGTGGGAATTATCGCGGTCATCATCGCCTGTCTCTTCATCCCCCGTGATACCGGGCAGAAAAAGACGCAGGAAGGATTCGATCTTGCCGGGGCATTTCTCGTCCTGCTCGCTGCAGGCCTGTTTATCTACGCGCTCTCGTTCGGTGAGGAACTGGGCTGGACGTCACTGACTATTCTTCTGGCACTCGCCCTTTCTGTCGTGTTCTCCCTAATCTTTGTCACTTGGGAACAGCGTACACCGGCACCCCTCATCCAGTTCGGGCTTTTAAAGAATCCGGGGATTTCGATCGGGATCGGTGCCGCGATGCTCAACCGGCTCGTGATCTCGGGGATGACGTACCTTATCCCCATGTACCTTGAGCTGGTGAAGGGGTATTCAACGGGGTTTACCGGGTTCGTGCTCCTGGTCCCCTCGCTTCTCATCATGGTCACCGGCCCGGTCGCCGGCACGCTCTCCGATCGCATGGGCTCGCGCTGGCTCTGCACGCTCGCCGGGGTCCTCCTCTTCATCTCCGTGCTCTTCTTTGTTGTCGCCGATGAAACGATCGCGCTCGTCTTCATCATCCTCGCCCTTGCCCTCCGCGCCGTTTCGATGGGCCTCTTTGCGCCCCCCAACCTCCGGCTCGTCCTCAATTCCACGCCTCGGGAGCAGCGGGGGGCCGCGTCCGGGGTCTGGTACTTCTCCCGCTACCTTGCCTCTACGATCGGCATCGTCATCTTCGAAACCATCTTCGATTTCTGGATCCGGAGCGACGAACCGCGAGGGGTAACAGGGGCGCTCCACCTCACCGAACCGGTCAGCGAGCTGGTGACCGGGTTCAACTACGCGTTCCTCGTCGGGATCTTTTTCGTTATCGGGATGATTGTGCTCTCGGTGCTGATCAAAGAGGAACAGGGGAAGGACGCAGGAGAGTGAGCGGGGCACGCGGTCCGGGCCTCGCTCGACTATCTCAAAGACGACACGGCGATCGATTATGTTCCGGATGACGAGAGCATCGCCGCGTTCAGGGAGTGGCTGCAGGGGATGATCGCTTCTGTCTGTAATGAGGAATTTGGTGCGAAGCCGTCATATATGGGGTGCCGGACCTGCGATTATACTGACCTGTGCGATGCAGGGGAGAAGGGAGACCGGTCATGAGATTATATATCCCATACCGAAGACGGGTTCCGGAACATTACCGGAATTTTTCATCTGATAAAAAGATGCTTTGATGAAAATTACGGGTCCTGCAATTCAGGGGCCGAGATAAATGGCGTCCGTAATTTCCTTAAAATGCGGATCGCCGGTCACGACTTTATGGTCGCCGTTCCGTGCTGTGGCGAGTATGATCGAGTCAGCGATCCCGGCAACTTCCCGTTTTTTTAAGTGTCCTGCAGCAACCGCGATATCCTCGTCTACCGGCAGGACGGAGCTTCTTGCGCGGATGTCGTCAAGACATGTCCGGATAGTGGCCTCGTTCTGCCCCCCGGCAATAAAGAACCGGACAACCTCCGCGAGCGTGACCGCTGATGTAAAGAGCGGGGATTCGTTCTCGATCCACGTTTTTGCTGCTTCGTTTCCCCGCCAGTATTCCACCCAGACCCACGTGTCAATGACGTATCCGATGGGAATCCTCCTCCTCGTCCCGCACAAATGACGGCCCGCCCGCAAGAAGCCCGAACGTCGAAGGGCGGTGTTTCTTCCGTTCCTTTATCAGGAACCGGATCGCGTCCTCGTATGTTTCCGCTTCTGCTTCGGTTTTTACCCGGTCAAGGTCCAGTTTGGTATTCCCCGATACCTGGATCGAGGTTTTCTGCCGGATACCGTGTTTCTTCATGGTTGTCCGTACCGATCCCGTCCCGGCTGTGTGACTGGTGCCGGGTTTTTTCACCCGCATCCGGCGGGACTTCCCGTTCTTTGTTGCTTTCTGCTGCATACCTGCTATAACTTATAGCGCTATAGATTATAATAATTGGCATGCGGCAATCCCCGCTCCGTGCCGTTCAGAGCACCCTCTTTACCCCGGGTACGGCACGGATTATGTGGGCAAGGGAAAAGGAGATGCAGATGGCCAGCGGGAGCACGATGGCAAACTTGGCGAGCTGGGGAAGGGCAATGCCTGCAAATGCCAGGGAAAGTGAGACGAGGACAACCGGGTGGAAGACGTACACGGTGTAGGAATCGCCGCCCATTGCCCGGGCAACCGGCCCCTGGCTGTTGAACCGCAGGGAAAAGACCCAGAGCATCGCGGTGATGATCATCACCCCGGCCATCTGCTCCCAGCAGGCAAAGAGCACTGCCTGCCCGTGGAGCCCGCCCCGGACCAGGTCAAGCCCTGCCGGCGAATTCGTGGCCAGGTACAAGAAGACCGGCAGGACCACGACAAGGAGCAGGGCCGCGGCTGCACAGGCCTTGCCGACATGGGCGGGGATATTGTCAAACCAGTTGTTCTGTGCCGCACAGATGCCGATGATGAAGGCGGCGATATACTGCGGGAAGAACGGGAGCTGGAGATTAAAAAGCCACGTCGATCCGATCGGCAGGAAGATACGGACAACCGCGGTGACGATCCCGAGGAGGATCCCGAGAGCGACGATGGAGCCAAATTTCGGAAACGGGCGCGGTGCGTGGTCGCCGGGCTGTGCTGGTTTACTGTATCCGATCCATATCAGGTACGCGAAGGTTGCCACGATCAGGAAGAAGACAAACCACATGGGCCCGAGCCCGGGGCCGGTGACCGGGTTCAGGATGGTTGTAGCTGGCAGGGGAAGCGGTGCGCCACCCAGCTTCAGGATGAGCAGGATGAGGGGGTTGAGGACGAGGACCCAGAACAGGAGCGGGATGCCGAGCCTTACCAACCGGTCGCGGGTGAACCTGCCGCTCCCCTTGCGTGCGAGCGACCCCGGGACAAAATAGGCCGAGACGAGGACGAAGAAGCCCATGAAGAACGACTGGTTCAGCGCATCGATCACGGACAGGATGAACGGTGTCACCGGACCGTTGCCCGGGTCGGTGAAGTACCAGCCGCCGGGGCCGCCGTAGGTGATTGAGCAGTGCGTCATGATCACAAGGCAGATCAGGAGGATCCGGAGATTATCGATAAAAAGGAGTCGCGGGCCGGATTTCTTTCCTGCAGCCTCAGCGACGGTCATTGTAAAAAAAATCAGCTGGCGATGCTATTAATCCATGTTATTTATTCCTGACCGGGCTCCGACCCTGCATGCTGCAGGTTAACAGAGCGACTCCCCGGTGCCGGCGAGCGTTCCCGTCACATTGCTCACGGTACTGAGGGTGGAGTGGGCGAACAGGTAGATGTGGTAGTATCCCAGGATGGCCGAGACATTATTCGCGGCATCGAGCGCCGTGTAGAGAACGATGCACGAGAGCACCAGCACCTACCAGAAAACACTGCATGCCACCATCCAGCTCAGGGTCCTGACCAGTACCTGCACCGCGGGTGACATTACCGAATTCAAGGTATCCATCAACGGTGCGCAGAAAGGGACGCTCAGTACAAACCGGGTGCGAGCGGGACATTTACCTGAACTTCAGGAACCAATAACGTTATCGTAGTAGCAAAATATGCCAACGGTGCCGAGAGTGTAGTGTTCCAGAACCCGGCACTGTGACTGTTTTAAATTTTTTTTCAAATCACGATCGCTTTTTCTTGTGAGCGGGTAGTACTGGAAAGGGAAATTCCTCACCATCGATGAGCCGTCTCCAGTTGAGCTGGCTGATCATCTTTATCTGGAGGATCGCGCCCTTGTTCCTGGTGTTGAGGACTGAGACACTGCCGGAGATAAACGGAGGGATCGTGAGTAGTTCCTCATCATCGACAATTAGTTCAAGGATATTTTCGAAATTCATGAATTTGTGGGCCTCAGCAAATTCCGGAGGAGCAAATGGTAGCGGGACGCTGAAGTGTTTCAGGGAGACAACATGGATATCTGCATTTTTTCCTGGAAATAATTCATGCAATTTTCTCTCAAGATCCGGGGAATCAGAAATCACGATAAGTCGCAGCGAGACATCTCTGATTTTAATTTTCTCAATGAACGGAAGGTACCGTTCTCCTATCATACAATTGATCTGGCTTTTTGCTTTTCCGAAAAGGTCACGGATTTTATACTCGATGTTGGCGTCCCCGTAGATGGTCCAGAGGGCATCCTCCTTGTCAGTGCGTACCTTCTCTTTTTCCAGCTTTTTTAGTGCCGTCAGTGCCTGTGCTGCTGCGTTCCTGTGCTTGTCCATGAGGAGGTCGATGGCCATTTCAGGGGAGATCGCGCTGTACCGGGCCGGTTTTGAGATTCTCTTTACGGCAAGTCCCGTTTCCGCAAGCCGATCAAACGCCTCGTATACGCTCGGCTTTGATATGGAGAGAAAATCGATGATCTCCTTTGCTTCCGCGTTGTCGTACAGGACGAGTGCGGCGTATACACGTGCCTCATAGTTGGATAACCCGAGATCATTGAGCGATTTTATGAGGGCTGCGGAAATGCTCACCATACTAGAAATTCCACGACTGGTTGTTAAATTCATTTGTACCCGAAATGTTTATCCCTTTCTGGATATCCATTATGTTTTAAAAGTAGTAAAAGATTTTCCTACAAAATGGGATTTGATAATGAACCACCGGATTACCCTGTCAACTAGGTCGAGACGAAGTATTCGGAGAGCCCCGTTCGTACAAGCGGAGTGCCGGAAAAAATCTGTCCGGATTAACCAGATGATGCGTGGTTGTCAGGCTCCCTCCATACATATCCCGCTCCCGCTCTTCTGGCTGGATACGGATACCATGAAAATTCTGGCCGGCAATGCAGCTGCGGGACGATTGACCGGATACCGGAAGAGGGAGCTAGGAAATCTACCGGTGACATCCCTTTTTCCGGAAGCCATTTCACGTATCACACACCTCCTCCGTATAGCCGGGTCACGACACAGTTTATTGCGGCAGACGGGTATGAGAACCGTTCTCGTCACACGAAATTTGATACAACATCACATTCGCCTGTATGTTGACAAAACCCGGAATACGAGAAAAAACCATTCTCTCATCCTGCTTGTGATCATTGATGATTGCAATATCCTCAGTGAACTCGAGTATTACAAAAAAGCAAACGTTAAACTGCACCTCCTCAACAGTTTTAACCGTCATGATATTGCCAACAGCATCTCCGCAGCTATATTGAACAATGCCCCTCTCGAATCGGGGCTTGACCTGCAGTGTGCTGAACAGAACCGCTACCTTCTGGATCAAATGAATACAACGCTTAATCTGATATGGGACAGGCTCCTCTTCTCGAAAAAATATGAGAATATGGGAATAAAAAAACCGGTCTGGATGAATGTAGAGAAAAGTATAACTGCTGCCATAAAAGGTGAACTTGGTTTTATTTCACATCTCAGTGGTCTTGAGATCTATGCAGATCCCCAGATGGAACTGGTCTTTTACTGCTTGGCTGAAAATGCCCAACGCCATGGAAAAACGGTTACAAAACTCGAAGCTTCGTACTCATTCGATGGTGACGGGTGTATTCTGAGTATACAGGATGACGGTATTGGTATCTCCCCGGAAAACAAAGAGCTTATCTTCACAAGGGGTTTTGGCTCCCATTCGGGCGAGGGACTTTTTTTTGTGTATCAGCTCGTTGATCTGCAAGGTATGTCAATTCGTGAGACCGGGACGTATGGAGAAGGAGCGAGGTTTGATATCAGTATTCCCCATGGAGCATTTCGCAAGACCGGATCCGGTTATTAAATCAAATGGCATTATTTTTATCTGGTTTTTTATTGTTGTTCTCCATCCCCTTCAGCCATGGGGTAGTTGTTAAAATTTTAATTACTGATTAGGAATGTTTATCATCTATGTACTCTAAACTTTACAAAAGTTGTAGTAAGATATATTACTACAAATTTGAGGAAGAGCAAATGTTCAGAAAGACACACCTTTCAGCATACCAGGATGTTCGGGATATGGCAGTAAAAAACAGACCAGTTATTTCGGGAGCAGGAAATGTGTCCCGCATCAGCTTTGTGGTTTCATGGTCCGGGATATTCCTGTTACTTATCGTAACAATGGGCGTTCTGGTACTTCCGGCAACTGCATACCAGACTGAAGACTCTCTTACCGCCGCAGGGAAAATTTATGTTTCCAAAATAACGTATGATCCCGCGGTTTTTTTTACCGATGATGTTGGCACGGTCACTTTAGAAGTCACGAACGGCAACTTTACCGGCACGGACCAGGGGGTTATGGTAAATCACGCAACATTCTCTGACACCAATATCCGGCTCACCAGCGGGTCATATGATTCTTCGTCAAATATTGGTCCCGGAAAGGCCCGGACGTACACGTTTTCTGTTGTTGCAGATGCCGGGGAGGGCACGTACTATCCGACATTCTCGTTGAGTTTCCGGGATGCTGACAGCCTGTTTTACCGTGACATGGTACAGGTGGACAACACCCCGCTCGTTGTGACGGTTTTAAACAAGCCCGATGCGTTCACGCAAGGGAGGAAAAAGACCATTACATTACAGGTTGCAAATCCGCGGAAAAATGATGTGAAAAATGTTATCCTTGAAGTTTCCGGTGCCGGCTTTGATGTTACACCATCAGACACTTTTATTGGTTCACTTGCATCCGGAGCCAAAACCACAGCAGATATCGCAGTAACCCCATACCAGCCAACAACACTCGGTCTTACCGTGAATTATGACAATGGCGATAACCCTCACAAAGTCACCATGGAACTTCCCCTCGCCTTTGGGGAGGATAAGAAACAGGCAGAGCCGATCATGAGCAATATCCAGGTGAAATCAACGGACGGTATCTATCATATCACCGGTGATGTGACCAATGCCGGGCTGGAAAATGCAAACTCTGTCGTGGTCACATCCCTTCTGCCGGCAGTTCCCGAGGACCCGTACAAATCCTACGTAGTGGGGGTTCTCAAGCCGGATGATTTTGGCAGCTTTGAGGTGACTTTTTCTGCAGATACCGGTGCTACTATTCCGATCCAGATGTCCTACAAGGATGCGGATGGTAACGTGATCACCTCCCGGCAGGATGTTGCGATTACGGTCGCAGATCCTGCACAGAAGCAGGATCAGTCCATCATTCTCCCGGCCATTGTGATCGTCCTCGTCCTTGCACTCGCAGGCGGTTATTTCTACCTGAAGAAACGGAAGAACCAGTGAGGGCGGTGCATCATGCAACCGGTCATCCAGTTTGACGACGTGGTGAAGATCTACCCGCTCAAGGCAGGGGACGTGACGGCACTCAATCACATCTCCTTTGAAGTTATGAGGGGAGAGTTTATCTCAATCATGGGGCCTTCAGGATCAGGAAAATCCACGCTACTCAACCTGATGGGATGCCTCGATACCCCGACATTCGGGGAAATCTTTATGAGCGGGATCGGAGTCCGTGCTATGAACGATATGGAGCTGACAAAGCTGCGAAGGGACCGTATCGGGTTCATCTTCCAGTACTTCAACCTGTTTCCTCTGTTAAATGTTATTGAAAACGTGAATTTCCCCCAGATGCTGAAATCGGGAAAGGATGTGAACCCGGATAAGGCGAAGGAGGTGCTCCATGCAGTCCAGCTGGAAGAACAGCTCTATACCCACACACCTTCCGAGCTCTCCGGCGGGCAGCAGCAGCGTGTCGCCGTCGCTCGCGCCCTCATTAACGATCCCGACATCCTGCTGTGCGATGAACCGACCGGCAACCTCGACTCAAAGACCGGGGCAAGTATCATGGACCTGATGACGGAACTCAACAAAAAGGGCGCGACAATCATCTGTGTAACGCACGATCCGACCGTCGCGAAATATTCAGATCGTACCATCCGGATTGTTGACGGGTGCATTGCCTCATGATCTTCTGGGAAATTGCAAAACGCAATATCCGGATCCACATGCTCCGTTCAACCCTCGCGATGCTCGGCATCGTGATCGGGGTTGTTGCGATTGCATCGATGGGGATCCTCGGCAACAGCATGGTTGCGACCGTATCGGAGAGCCTGAAGTCCGTAGGGGACAGCGTGATCGTCTCACCGTACAGCGGTGGTGGCGGCGGCATGGGTTCCGGGGGAGGTGGCGGGGGAAGCAGCTCTGCAAGCCTGAAGATTACCGACCAGAATTACCAGCAGATAAAACGGGTTGTCGCACCGAACGTGGCGACCCCTGTCTATTCGACCTCCGATCACATGAAGATCGGCGTGGGCAGCGACGACATCGTCGCGACCATGTACGCGTTGCCTTCCGCGGATGTCCCGGACATCATGAAACTCCAGGCCGGTGATTACAACAACGGGAATTCCGGATGTCTTGTGGGTTCCACCTTTGCCAAGGACCACAACCTCAAGGTCGGCTCGCGGATCTCGATCGGGACCGATGGCAGCAAGGGAACATTGCGGGTCACCGGTATCATCGAGGAGAGGGGCATGAGTTTCGATATCAGTACCGACAATGCTCTTGTCGTGACACCGGAATGGTTCGAGAATGCTTACAACCGCAACAAGGATTACGATGAAGTGGTCGTGAAAGTGAAGGAAGGCGATACGGCGACCATCAAGACAAACATAGAAAAGCAACTCAACAAGCATAAGGACAACAAGATTGTCAGCGTAACGGACAGCAAGGCAACACTCTCCAGTATCTATTCGACATTCAGCACAGTCACGACATTCGTCACCGCCATTGGCGGGATCTCCATGGTTGTTGCCGGGGTCTCGATCTTCAACATCATGATGATGTCTGTGAACGAGCGGATCAAGGAGATCGGCATCATGCGCAGCATCGGGACCCAGAAAAAGGAGGTGATGAGCATGTTCATCTACGAGGCGGCTATCATCGGGGTGATCGGGAGCATCATCGGCGGCATATTAAGTGTCCTTGCCGGGTATGCCGTCAGTGCCCTGATGCTGGGTACGACCAAGTACCTGCTCACGACAGCCAATGCACTCTCTGTTGGAGAAGGTGTCAGTTTCGGGATCGTGATCTGCCTCCTCTGCGGGATCTACCCGGCATGGCAGGCAGCAAACTTAAACCCAATCGATGCACTGAGACATGAGTGAACAAAATTCCCACTCCTGATTTTTAGGAGATTAGATGAAAACGATACCTCAGAAAAACACGGAAAGGATGTCAGGAACGTCATACCCAGGGATATTGACAATCAAGGGATCGCGTCTCCAGACTGTCGCACTACATATCGAAAACCTGACCCGGCGATTCAACAATCTGGTCGCCGTGGACAATATATCCTTTGATATCGAACACGGGGAGATTTTTGGCCTGCTTGGCCCCAACGGTGCAGGAAAGACCACGACACTCTCCATGCTCTCCACCATGCTCAAACCCACATCAGGTTCAGCGACAGTCAATGGCATCGATATCGAACATGATGAGGATGGCGTCAGGAAATCCATTGGCATTGTCTTCCAGGACCAGAGCCTTGATGAAGAACTGACAGCCTGGGAAAACATGGACTTTCACGGGCGGCTCTACCGGATCCCTGCAGACATACGCAAGCAACGGATCACTGAGCTCCTCAAACTCGTTGAGCTGGAAGACCGGAAAAATGACATCGTCAAAACATTTCCGGAGGGATGAGGAGACGCCTGGAGATCGCACGCGGTCTTCTCCACCATCCATCGGTCCTCTTCTTAGACGAACCAACGCTTGGCCTTGACCCCCAGACCCGCAATCATCTCTGGCAGTATATTGCCACCCTGGCACGGGAGAAGGGAATCACCATTATCCTCACCACGCATTACATGGAGGAAGCCGACCGGTTGTGCAACCGGGTCGCCATTATCGATCACGGCAAGATCATTGCCCTTGATACCCCAAAAAACCTCAAGGACGGGATTGGCGGGGACGTCGTGACCATCCGCTCGCCCGACCCGGCAGCTAGTGTTGCGGCCCTGGCCGAACCCTGGATCACCTGCGTGGAACAGCATAACGATGAAGTGATTGTCAGCCTGCAGAACGCCGAACAGCATATCAGCACCATCGTGACGCTGCTCAACACACAACAGGTCCCCATCCAGTCCATTGCGATCCACAAACCAACCCTTGAGGATGTGTTCCTCTCCTTTACCGGAAAAACCATCCGGGAGCAGGAAGCGGACCATAAAACCAACATGCGAATGTTCCAGAGGATGGTGAGACATTAATCATGGACATCGTATACACCATCTGGCTGCGGAATATGAAACGCTACATCCGGTCCAAAAGCCGGATCATCGGCAGTATCAGCATGCCGCTCTTCTTTCTGCTCTTCCTCGGCTTCGGCCTGAATTCCATGGTGCAGCTGCCCGGGCTTGGCGGCAATTACATCGTGTTCCTGGTCCCGGGCATGGTTGCCATGAGCGTCATGTTCACATCCGTTTTCTCCGGCATCCAGATCATCTGGGACAAGCAGTTCGGCTTTTTGAAAGAGACCCTCGTTGCGCTGGTCTCCCGGCTGGAGATCATGCTGGGCCAGACTGCGGGCGGGGCAACAACGGCTGTTCTGCAGGGGTTCATGATCCTTGTCATCTCCCTGTTCATCGGGCTTCATGTTTCAGACGTGGCCGGATTCATAATCGCACTGTTGTTCATGGTGCTGATCGGCGTCTCGTTCACGGCCTTTGGCATTGCCATCGCGTCGAGGATGGACGATATGACCGGTTTCCAGCTGATCATGAACTTTGTCGTCTTCCCGATATTCGGGCTGTCCGGGGCCCTCTTTCCCATCAGCTCGCTGCCCCAGTGGATAGCGCCGGTTATCTTCATCGATCCCCTGACATACGGCGTGGAAGGGATCCGGTACGGCCTGACCGGCGTATCCCAGATCAACCCGGGGATCTGTCTCGCGGTGATCGGGGGTTTTGCTTTGGCAATGACGGTCACTGGGGCGTTCCTCTTCCGGAAGATCAAGCTCTGAAAATCTTTTTTTGGCGGGTGTCCTGACTCTGCATGGTGCAGTTCAGCAGAGAGACTCCCCGGTACCCGCGATCGTTCCCGTCACATTGCTCACGGTACTGAGAGTGGAGTGGGCGAACAGGTAGATGTGGTAGTATCCTAATATGGCCGATACGTTGTTTGCGGCATCGAGGGCCGTGTAGGCAACGATGCAGCCCAGCACCAGCACTGACGCGAGGCCCGGCCTCTCGTTCTGCCGGAAGAGATACGGGACCGCAACCATCACGGGGAGCAGGGCGAGGACTCCCAGCACCATGCAGGGGACCATGCCGATTGCGGCAAAGCAGGCGGCGGACGTTGAGTTGCACTCCATGAAATGCTCCTGCACCGAGGATAAGTAGAGCGTACACGCGGACGCGAGCGTGGCACAGGACATCGCGGCCGCAATCAGGATCCAGTACCGCCGGTCGAACTTCATTGTTGGGAGTCTTTTGCCGGGTCGGTATTGAAAGGGATGGTTGCGGCCGTGTGTGCGGGGGAGTTTGTGGCGAGGCCGTCGTACATGGGGTGCCGGAACTGCGAGAAGGGGGATCTGTGCGAGGGTGGGGAGAAGGACAGGGTGTAAGGGAGAATTGCCACATTTTACAGTTCTCCCATTTTTATCTGTTTTAATTTCAAGCAATAATTTCCGATGACACTCCTTGTACCACAGAACTAAGCAAATTTTATTTAGTTAGTGCAAGCAAAGTTGATCTTGTATTATCATGCATATCATGGACGGATTCTTACCGTGGCAATTGTGCATGGTCACAATCCTCTTGATGGAGTGATCCCCAGCCTTGACAAAAACCATTCCCGTTATCATGTGTCTGATAATTGCGGCTATAATAACGATCGTACTCTGCACGCTCACCGGCCCTGCAGGGTTTGGCCTTCCTTCTGCCGGCCCCGGTGCAGCCGATATCGTCCGCAGTATCCGGCTGCCCCGGGTCCTTGCTGCATTCTTCGTCGGGGCCAGCCTTGCCGTTGCCGGTGCCGCAATGCAGGCGCTCTTCAGGAACCCGATGGCCGATCCCTACATCCTCGGAACTTCATCGGGCGGGGCGCTCGGTGCATCGGTTGCCATCGTCTTCCTCGGCGGCCTTTTCGTCCCTGTCTTCGCATGGGCCGGAGCCGTCATTGCAATCCTTATCGTCTGGTTGATTGCCAGCCGGCGGGGGGTCATCTCGGTTGAGACCTTCCTCCTGACCGGCATTGCCGTCTCATTCTTCTTCTCGGCCATTGTCTCGTTCCTGATCGCCATTGCCGGAGAGAACGTTCACCAAATCATCTTCTGGCTCATGGGCGGGTTCTGGAACGCATCGCCGTCAGACGCAATCCTCTCCGCCTGTATCCTTGTCCCTGCCGGGGCACTCCTCTTTTTTATGGGTCGGGACCTCAACGCCCTGTCGCTTGGGGAGGAGACCGCTGCCCATCTCGGCATCGATGCAGCACGTGCCCGGTGGTCGGTGTTGGGTGGCAGCACCCTGCTTGTTGCCGGTGCCGTCTCAATCGCCGGTTCCATCGGCTTTGTTGGTCTCGTCACCCCGCACATTGTCCGGATGCTCCTTGGCCCGGACAACCGCGTGGTCATTCCTGCCTGTATATTTGCCGGAGGGATCCTTCTTGTCATCTCGGATACGCTCACCCGCACATTCTTCTCCGATCTTCCGGTCGGCATTATCACGGCCTTTATCGGTGCGCCGTTCTTTATCTGGCTCATCTACCAGCGGGGGAACGTGACATGAGCGAGAGAAAACGCATCAATGCAGAAAACCTCCACGCAGGATACGACACAAAGGATATTGTCAGATCCATCAGCTGCTCTTTTGGTCCGGGCACGTTTACCGGCATCATCGGGCCGAACGGCTCGGGCAAGACCACGCTTTTACGGGCCTTCAGCCGCGCTATCCCGTCAAGCGGAATCCTCGAACTGGACGGCAAAGACGTTCGCGACTATACTCCGGTAGAACTCGGCATGGCGCTCGGATTTGTCCCGCAAGACGAAGCCCGTCCGTTTGCCTATACCGTGATGCAGGTCGTCCTGATGGCCCGGTATGCCCGGACGAGCCGGTTTGCCGCTCTCGTGTCGGCCGATTACGACCGGTGTCACCGGGCCCTTGTCGAAACGGGAATTGCCCACCTTGCCGACCGGTCCATCCGGACCCTGAGCGGCGGCGAGTGGCAGCGGGTGCTCATTGCCCGGGCACTTGCACAGGACACGAATGCCCTGCTGCTGGACGAGCCAACCTCGCATCTCGACCTCGCCCACCAGTCTGACATCCTCATGCTCATGCGCAATCTCGCGGCTTCGGGCGCTACTATCATCGGTGTCTTCCACGACCTCAACCTCGCCGCGCTCTACTGCGACCGGCTCGTCATGATCAAGAACGGGCAGATGGTCGCCGACGGCACACCCGAACAAGTTCTTACACCGGAAAAAATCCGAAACGTGTACGGTGCTGATGTAGTTACATCCTGCCACCCGGCCACAGGCCGGACATTTTTGATGCCGGTTAAAACGACAAACGGGAATGGATCGCATCTCAAATCCTTGAACGTACTGGTGATCTCCGGAGGCGGGAGCGGGGCCGGACTCCTGCACTTCCTTACCGGCAGGGGGCCATCCCTCTCGACCGGCATCCTTGCGACGACGGATACCGATTACCTCACAGCACAAGCGCTGGGAATTCCCTGTATTCCGGTCCTGCCATTCTCCCAGATCCCGGCCCATGCGCTGGAGGAGCAAAAGGCGATGCTGGCACAGGCTAACCGTGTCATCCTCTCCGCTCACCCGGTGGGGGCCGGCAACCTGCCGGTCCTTCTGGCACTTCGCGATGTGGACCCGGCCCGGATTATCATCCACCTGCCGGAAGGCAGGGAGTTTGCCTCGTATGATTTTACCAAAGGCACCGCAACCACAGCGTACCAGGATCTGTACGCTGCTGGCGCAGCATGCACTTCAACGTATGACGGGATACTCAGGCTCCTGTCGCCCAACCTTAACGGTGAATAAAACCATGGAAACAAAGCCCAAAACCAAAACCACGCTCCGTATGACCCTGCTGGCCATGAGCGTAATGCTTGTCCTCTGCCCAATGCCCGTATCCGCCAGTACCGTCACGGACGATGCCGGTATGACCGTCACACTCAACACAATACCGGAACGTATCGTGTCGCTCTCGCCTTCCAACACCGAGATCCTTGCAGCCCTCGGCCTGCTTGACAAGATTGTCGGGGTCACGGATTTCTGCGGCTATCCCCCCGAAGTGAAAAACAAAACCCGGGTTGGGGGTTATTCTGCGATTAGCATCGAGAAGGTTGCTATGGCAAAACCGGACCTCGTCATCGCATCGGACAAAACATCTGATGAGACTGTAAGCCGGCTTAAAGAGATTGGCCTGCCGGTTATTGTTGTGGCACCGAAGAACGTCGAAGATGTTATCCGCGATATCCACATGGTCGGCAAGATCACCGGAACTGATACTCAGGCGGAAGACCTTGCGGCAAATATCACCCGGCGCATTGCAAAAGCTTCCGCCGTTTTGAGTATCAATAGCCCGACCGTTGCTCATGTAGTCTATTCCAAGCCCCTGTACGTGAGCGGCAACACGACAATGCAGAACGATATCATCTCCCGTACGGGCGGAACCAACGTCTTTGCCGGCAGGAACGGCTGGGGTACGGTATCCCTCGAAGAGTTCCTGCTCGCCAATCCCGATATCATCATCGTGAGCGGCGGGGGTGGGATGGATGTATCTGCACAAGATGTAATCCTCGAAGAGTTCATGTCCAACCAGCAGTACGCGTCTCTCTCTGCGGTCAAAAACCATCATGTCTATGCTATCAACGCCGACATTATCAGCCGGCCCGGCCCCCGGATCGCGGATGCGGCAGAAGAGGTCAGCCGCATAATTTCATCTGTTGAGGATGAGCGTGCTGCTCATCAGGCCGTCGCCACAGATACCAGAAGTACGAAAACCCCCGGTTTTTCAGGATTGATTGCCGCCCTTGCAGTACTGGGATTATTTTGTGCAATGAGGAAGTAGCAGGAGACCGCAACCATCAGCGGGAGCAGGGCGAGGACTCCCAGCACCATGCAGGGGACCATCCCGATTGCGGCAAAACAGGCGGCGGAGGTCGAGTTGCACTCCATGAAATGCTCCTGAACAGATGCCATGTAGAGCGTGGATGCGGACGAAACACTTGCACAGGAGATCGCGGCCGCAATCAGGACCCAGTACCGGCGGTCGAACTTCATTGATGGGAGTCTTTCGCCGGGTCGGTATTGAAGGGGATGGTTACGGCCGGGTGTGCGTTGTCGTTGTATGTGTGGTTTTTTCGTAAGCGGGGATCCGGTCGTCGTCCATCAATATCATTATCTCTTCACATCGCATGTTTACCACAGGACTTTGAGGAATCGATCATGGGAATCAAACCGTCATATATCAAGAATATTGGTACCGAACTTTTAGCCAAGCAGCGTGAGCTCTTCACGAAAAGCTTCGAGGAGAACAAGCAGCAGCTGGGAAAATCAGCAGTTATCGGGAGCAAGCGTGTCCGGAACCGCGTCGCCGGCTACATCACAAGAAAAGTCAATACCAAAAAACACACGTAATCCTTTTTTTAAAAAGAAATCCTTCCGGCAGACGACGAGAGCATCGATACGTTCCGCGAGCGGTTGTCCGCGATGGTTGGGGTCCGGGTGTGCGGAGGAGTTTGTGGCGAGGGCGTTGTGCGTGAGGTGCCGGAACTGCGATTATGGGGATTTGTGTGAGACGAACCCGAGGGGGGATTGAGGGGCTGGGCAGGATCACTTGCCGGGTCGGACTACAGTACCTGAAAGGGGGGAAAAATGGGGGATTTGATCCGGGTCGGGAATCCA
>Ga0268277_1001186_pt1 | contig 18548 bp, 11 predicted proteins | sample saktaG_5_FD_190132 | JGI IMG/M metagenome (GOLD analysis project Ga0268277, IMG submission 190132) | Saline water microbial communities from Sakinaw Lake, British Columbia, Canada - sak_2010_1_5_50m | ecosystem: Environmental > Aquatic > Non-marine Saline and Alkaline > Saline ...
CTATACCGAAACACGTGAGGCATAATAGTATAATATACATGTGCTATATCAAATAGTTTGCGGTCTGTAGGCACGGTCTAACCTGCCTTTGAAAAGGCAGGGATGCGGCCTGCTCTTTCTCCTCAAACCTTGACCGTTCCTGCTCATCTGCAGGTCCCACAATGATGCTCAAAGTCAATTGAGGAGTTCCCCCTAGAGGGATTGGAGAGACCATTCATAACCACCTTCGAGGTCGCTGGGGTTGCCAGGAATTAAAAGCGTATCCGGCGAGACTTGCAGTCAAGATACTCTGCAACAGGTTTGGATTCAAGATCTCAGGAAGTTCTGGAAGCTATGTCAGGCTTTCCAAAGAGGCGGATGAAGGTAAGATCGGCACGGTTGTGCCCATGCACTATGAGTTGAAGGTGGGCACGCTTAAGGGCGCCTTGAAGCTGGCAAAGGTGGATCCTGAGGAATTTGCCAAATTTCTGTGATATCGATCTGCCCTTTGGAAGAGGACCTCGGACCTCTCTCCCCTTACTGGATCCAAAAGGTTAGCAATTTCGCGATGTGTATCAGCATCTGGCCTGCATCTATAAGTGTAACAAATATATTTATATTATGATATTTATCATAAAGGCCACCACAAAGCAGGTCATGGCGATATACAGATGTCGGATCTCCCTTCTTCCATCTTCCGGTGTTCGACTTCGGTACAGCCGGAGGAAGATCAATATTAGCAGTGAATCGGTGATAGCCGCAATGAACAGATACACCGCCCCCAGCCATCCTGCGAAGAAGGGGACGAGGCTTAGCATCATTAAGATGGCAAGAATCCCCCCTGAGATACGAAGGGCATAGTCCCTCCCTTTCAGGATAGCGATTGACCGAGATCCTCTAAGCCTGTCGCCCTTGATATCCATAGCTCCACTGGCGATCTCCTCTGCCAGATTGAATAGAAAGGCGATGGATGCGAAAGTCCAGACCAATGGATTGCTCAAGGCCCCAACGGACAATCCGCCGAAGAGAAAGGTAGAGGCAACCGAGAAGCTGACCATCAAATTACCAGCAATACCGCTTTCCTTGATCTTCCAGTTGTAGAGTATCCCGACCGCCAGGATGATCGCGGCAAAGATGAATGCCGCCTGTCCGAATAAGGCTGCAAGGGTCATTCCTGCGAATGATAGCAAGACGGTGAGCATAACAACCTCCTTCATGGAAACGCTACCAGAGGGAAGGGGCCTTGCAGGATGGTTCACACGGTCCACTTCTACGTCGAAGTAGTCGTTGGATACCATGGCCGATCCGGAGAGGAAGAATCCCACCAGGAAACCCCATATAGCATATTCGGTCGAAGGTAGGTGCCCCAATGACATAATCTGTCCGGCTATCACGCAGACGCCGGCCGCAAATGGGAGTTCTGGCTTGATCAATCCCTGAATCGCTTTCAATTTAAGCGATATATTGGGCTGGACCAGCAGGGCCAGGATATGCTTCTGTCTCATCGTCAACCACTACGTCGGAGACTGTCTTGATCGGCGAAAAATGCTTCGGACCAGGATATGCGACTAAATCCAAGGAGTGTCGCTTAGCTTTCGCTGCATTCTAATACATTCGGATCTACTGATATCCGCCATGCATATCGGCAAGATCCCCTTGCTTCTCGCCCTGGCTCTGCTCGCTCCTGCCAGCGGCGCTGACGACGACCTCATCCCGCGCGACGTCCTCTTCGACAATCCAGATCGATCATCCGTAAGGTTGAGCCTCGATGGGGAGTACATCAGCTACCTTGCGCCCCTTGACGGCGTGCTCAACATCTGGGTTTCCCCGCTAGACGATCTTGATGCTGCGCGGCCTGTCACAAACGATACCTATCGAGGCATTCGCGCATATGGCTGGTCATACGATGGAGTCCACCTCTATTACATCCAGGATCGAGACGGCGACGAGAACTGGCGTCTCTACAGCGTCAACCTGACCACAGGCGCGATCGATGACCTAACGCCATTCGAGGGAGTCCAGGCTCAGATCCTGGCCGCAAGCCCGGACCATCCAAGCGAGCTCCTCATCGGCCTCAACGATAGGGATCCTACGTATCACCGCATCTTTCGGGTGGACCTGATGGACGGTAACAGGACGCTCGTCCAGGAGAACGAGGAGTTCGCCGGGTTCCTGGCAGATAGACAGCTCCAGATCAAGATGGCCTTGCGGGCGACGCCTGAAGGCGGCCAGGAGTACCTCTTGCCCCAGGAAGACGGAAGCTGGACCGTCTACCTCGAGTTCGGCCCGGAGGACGTCATGGCGACTGGGCTTGTCGGATACGATCGAACGGGAGATCTCCTATACATGATCGACAGCCGTGGTCGCGATAAGGCCGCCCTCTTTGCCATTGATACTAGGACCGAGGAGGTGCAGCTTCTCTCCGAGGATGCACTTTCCGATTGCAGCGGCCTTATGATCCACCCATCGGAGATGACGGTCCAGGCCGCAGCCTTCGAGTACGAGAGGCGAAAGTGGGACGTCCTCGATCCAAGGATCTCAGCCGACCTGGATTATCTCAAGACCGTCGCCGATGGCGAGGTCGATGTGGTGAGCCGAACCCTCGACGACTCACTCTGGATCGTTGCGTACACCATGGACGCTGGGCCTGTCAGGTACTACCTCTACAACAGGAGCGCTGGCCTGGCCTCCTACCTCTTCTCCAATCGAAAGAGCCTCGAAGGAGTTCCCCTCGCAAAGATGCACTCGTCAGTCATCGACACGAGGGACGGCCTCTCAATGGTCAGCTACTATACGCTTCCCCGCAAGCACGCAGGTGACCGCCCGGACAGGCCGCTTCCCATGGTCCTCCTCGTCCACGGAGGCCCCTGGGCGAGGGACTCATGGGGATATGACTCCCTCCATCAATGGCTTGCCGACAGGGGCTATGCAGTCCTCTCGGTGAACTTCAGGGAGTCGACCGGGTTTGGCAAGAACTTCACCAACGCAGGAAACAGGGAATGGGGAGCAAAGATGCAGGATGACCTGGTCGATGCCGTCAACTGGGCGGTTTTTGAGGGAATTGCCGATCCCGAGAGGATCGCTATCATGGGCGGAAGCTACGGCGGCTACGCCACGCTCGCAGGCCTTGCCATGACGCCTGACCTATTCGCCTGCGGCGTAGACCTCGTCGGCCCATCCAACCTGGTCACGCTAATCGAGTCGATCCCGCCCTACTGGGGTCCGGAGCTCTCGATCTTCATCGATCGCGTCGGGGACAATAGCACCGAGGAGGGGCGAGCCTTCCTGATGGAGCGATCCCCAATCACGCACGTTGGAAACATTACGAGGCCTTTGCTGATCGCGCAAGGTGCAAACGATCCTCGCGTAAAGGTGAACGAGTCGGAGCAGATAGTCTCTGCCATGCAGGAGAAGGGAATCCCCGTAGTCTATCTCCTCTACTCGGATGAGGGCCATGGTTTTGCAAGGCCTGAGAACCGGCTCTCTTTCTATGCAGTAACAGAGGCCTTCCTCGCCCGATCCCTTGGCGGCAGATTTGAGCCGGTAGGCGATGCCTTCGATGGATCCACGATCAACGTCCCTGCCGGCAGAGGGCTGGTGCCTGGCCTCGCAGGCGCGCTTTCGTCCAGGCCTTCTCCCGGTGAATCGCAGACGGATGGGAGCGGCTGAGCGGGGATTGCAATTCCATCCCCCTCCCCTTCCTTCTCCATCTCCTCTTACCCCATCTCCTCAAACTATATCTATCTTTGAGGTGAATATCACTTGAGGTGTTGCTCATGAGTTCAAGGGTAGTGGTGATTTTACTGTTCGTGGCCCTCCTGGGCGTGGCGCAAGCAGCTGAGGATGGTCGATGGGAGGAAGCCCCCATGGATGATATGGGAATGGGAGACCTTCCTCCGACGGATGGGGTGGCCTTCGATCAATCGGTGGATAGCGGCCAGATGACGCTCTTCATGACCAATCTGGATGGGGCGGATACTTCTTCTTCGGATGTACAGCTTCGTCAGTACTCCGAGTTCTACAGCATGGATTCTCCTCTGGGATCCCAGGTTGAGGCCTACTCCGTCGCCGGAAGGGAGCCTGCCCGCCTAATCATGGGCGGCCAGGCCGGGACCACAATGGCCTATTCCTCATATCAGAGCGCCTACGGTGGGGCGAACTCGCTCTGGATACAGGGGACCTCGAGCTGGTCTCAGTACGCGATCTGCCCCCTTGGCGGATACCTCAGGCTACTTGCGTTTTCCTCTATGGGCGGGCTGGCCGACTTCTTCGAGGCCTATCCGAACAACAGGCTGGACCGTGCAACCTACAACTTCTATTCCGGATACAACAGGATAAGCTTCCAGGGCGACAGCGTGGGAAGGCATCTGCTCTTCTTCGTCTCGAACAACCAGCCAAGCAACATAATCATCGTGGATGTGGTCTCTGGCTACTTACCTGGAGGCACAACGTACCCGACCTCCGGCTCTGCAAGGGTGACGATCAGGTCCAACTGGCTCAAGGGCTACAACGTCGCGCTTGACAACTCTCCCTACAGGAATGACGTGAGCGATGGAAGCCTTGACGGCATATGTTCGTTCCTCGTAACAGGCAACCAGTACCACACGATCGGGATTACGAGCGCCGGAATCTCGAAGATCTACACCAAGTACTTCAATAACGGGTACTCCTACACGCTCGTGATATGAGGCGGCCCGAGCGGCCCGCCTTCCCCTCCCCCTTTTCTTGGTGATCTTCTCAAAAGGGATTTATAGCTTTAGATGGCATAACTAATAGGGTAAAATATATGCGCGATATGATACGTATATTAATTGGATTGCCTATGATCCTGCTCTTGATCGGCATGCCCGCTTGGGCAGAGGACGTCTCTGATCAGGCGAGCCTGGATATCGAGGTGAGCGATATGGATACCAATGCGTCGAGCGATCCCATCTCCTTGAAGCTGGGTGAGGAGCTCAACCTCTCCCTGGAGTCGAATCCCACAACAGGTTATATGTGGAATGCCAGCTTCGATCCATCGATGCTCGAGCAGGTGAATTATAGATACGATCCTGCCTCGCCCGAGCTGATCGGTGGCGGAGGCGTTGAGACCTTCACATTCAAGGCGGTGGGAGTTGGCGAGACCGACCTTGTGATGCGATACAAGAGGTCGTGGGAGCCCGATTTTGCAGAAGAGAGAATATATCATATAATTGTGGCCGAGTAGGGTTTCGCTGCAAGTATCACCCAACGGAGGCTCTATTGGGCCGTCTCTTGCGGTAGAGGGCCCTCGAGCCTCTGCTATATCTGGGCCTGATCAATCCCCGTCGTCATGATAGAGAACGTGGCCGCAGTGCTTGCAGTGCGAAGCGTCGAGCTCGTGGTGGGCAAGTCCGCAGTCTGGACAGACTATGCTCTTCTTGTTCGATATGCTGAACCATTCCCTGACTATCCGGCTTGCCTGCCAGGGGATCAGCATGATCCCCGAGATTATCATGAGCACTGTGACGAATCGGCCGCCTTCGGTTATTGGGACGATATCTCCAAAGCCGACGGTTGATAGGGCAACCACCGTGAAGTAGAAGGCATCGCCGAAGTTCTGGACGTTCGGATTGACGGGGCTTTCCACATAGTAGAACAGGCCGGACGATATGAAGAATATCAAGAGGATGGTTATGATGAGCCTTGCAACTCTCAACACGTCGGAAGCGATATGGCCGAAGAGGAGATGGTCCTCTGCGAAGAACCGCATAAACCGAAATATCCTGAGGACAGCTAAGGCCCTCACGGTCTTCAGGAATCCTAGGGAGACGAGCTTTCCGAAGTGGGGCAGGACGATCTCCGCAAGCGTTGGAAATATCGCTATCAGGTCTATTATGCTGTAGACGTTTGCAAGATGCTTCCTTCGGTTGGGAGCACCATAGAGCCTTACCAGGAACTCGATTATGAATAGGCCGATTGCTGCAACCTCCACCCTCCAGAGGATCTCTTTGATCTCGGGGGAGGGCTGATACGTGTTGGCAACGAAGATGGCAACAACGAGGAGGTTGAGGGATATTATGAAGAGATCGATCCCCCTCCCGAGAAGTGTGCGGTAGTCGGTCATGTAAAAATGAACCGTCTCGCGAAGCGTCATCGGGGATCGATCCCCCACCTCTCCTGGCATCTCTATCTACTAGCTCCCTATCTCTATCCGCGAACTCCCTAATAGAATAGAGCAGCGTCGCTCAGATGGCTTCGACCCTCCTAAGCTCCACAGCAACTCCCCTTCGAGACTCCGCCATCTCCCAGCCCGACATCTTGGCCCTTCCAACGCCAAGCGCCCTCTCTCCCCTCACGATCACCTCGTCTCCAGGCCTGATCATCTCGTCCGCCGAAAGGACTCCGGGGGCGAGGATGCTTCCGCGCGGAAGGAAGTCGCCGATCGTCACCTGATAGATGCCTAAAGGAAGAAGCCTTCTTGCCCCCTCGATGCTCAGCGCAAGCGTCCCGTTTGCGGTCTCCGCAACGATTGCTTTGCCGTCCTGGTTCTGGACCTCGTGCCCCTTCACGCGGGCGGCGTCCCCGAGGAGGAGGTCGCCTGCTCCCGCGCCGAAGAAGAAGTCGGCCCTTCCCCTGAAGCTTGCAAGGCGTGGATTCGGAGTCCTTCTTGCGTCGCGCGTGGCCTCCTCTGCCGCCTTTACAAGGCGCGCGAGGGCTTCCCCATCCTTGCCCCCGCCTGTGAAGACTGCGTCGATTCCGTGCTCTTCCACAGCCTCTGCGAGCTCTCCATCCAGGTGCGCAACGATCCTCGAATATCTGTTCTTATCGAGATACCTGTCCAGGCAGTCGAGCAGCCAGGCGCGCTCCTCCCTATCCCAATGGCCGGTGACGGGGACGTCGTAGCTTGCGGCTGGATAGACCTCTTCGAGCTCTCTTGGAACTAGGGCGAGCGGGGATGTGAGAATCAGCTCGTGCATATGCCTCCTCCTCGGCCCCAAGGCCTCGGCAAAGAGCCTGTGTGAGCGAGAGCGAGAGTAGGGCTTTCTTGCAGAGCAGGGCAGGAGGAGGAGGACGTCGCTCTCATGCGGGCGGAAACGCTCGATCACACGCTCTGCAAACCTCGTCACCTCCACGCGGCTGAGCGACTCGGCGCAATTCGCGTAGAGGGTGCTTCGCCGGAGTGTGGGCGTCCTCCTCTCCAGGTAGCGGTGCTCCTGGTCCAGGATTCGAAGGGCTGCTGTATATTCGGGGCTCACCCTCACCTGTCTTTCGATATACTCGCGCAGCATCTCCTCGCGGATCATCTCCCTCACTCGTGCGATCTCCTCGGCAAGCTTCAAGCGGTTGTGTCTTGCGATGAGGGGTTCTGCCTTTTCCTCTCCTCCCCCTTGGAGGATCTGGCAACTTGGGCAGCGACAGGGAAGCTCGGCCATCTCAGCAATAGTGCGGACGCCATCTCGCGAATGGTACCTGCCATAGTAGCCGTCGATCTCCATCTTGATGGAGTCGACGAGGTCGACTCCCAGATAGACGAGGAGGGCGAGGTTTGCAGGTGTCGCCGCTGCGGGGGCATAGAGCGCCGAGTCCGGGGCGATCATCTCTCGGAGGGCTAGAATCGCCCTGACCAGGTCGCGCCCCCTTTGGATCGTGCCAGCTCCCTCGAGTATGTATATGTCGGCGGAAACGGCCGGCCTCTGATACGGAGATGCGACAAAGGCCGAGGGCCCGGCCTCCACGCCGGGAATCGAGATCTTCAGGGAGGGTCGCAGGATCTTGGATGAGGGCACATAAGGCAGGACCCGGATCCCTTCAGCGTTGCTTGCGGCAGCCTTTGCCGAATCAAAGGCGCTCTTATTTTGGAGGTACTCCCCCTTGCCCAATATGGCTGGCGTGCTGATCTCGCCAAGAGCCCGAAGGCGCCCCAGTCGCCCCGGCCCATCGCGACGAAGGACCTCGAAGTATCGGGTCATTCAATCCTCCGGAGCCTCTCCTCGATATTGGGAATGGATCTAAGGTGGAAATGGAACCTGGCATCGGGGTTTGCCGAAATAAGCCTCTTTGCATGGAGAGTCGCCATATCGATTCCCTCGCAATCGACCATCTGTGGCACCTCGGCGTTGAGGGGGTGCGTCTCCGAAAGCTCAATGGGGTATGGGCCAAACGGCACCTTGAAGCCCCAGAGCGAGTCGTAACCCTCGGCGCAAGGCCGTGGGTCGTCGGTTACGAGGATCTCTCCCTCTACCTTAAGCCGGATCATTCGATCCTGGTGCCTAATTACTTCGGGCCTCGTCGCAGACTCCGGCCCTAAGTAGAAGAATGTAGACTTGGAGGACCTATCGAGCCCCTCCAGCCATCTCGCCTCCTTTGAGAGGGCCTTCAGGCCATCGAGGAGGCGTGGATGGGCGCGAGAGCGGGCTTCGAGCAGATCCCAAAGCGATCCCTCCCATATCATCTGCTTGACGAGTCGCATCTCCTGGAAGGAGACATGGAGGTTGTGCATGGCGAGGAGCTTTTGGCCGCGTTCTCCATCCTGGAGATCCTTGACGTCATGATCAACACAAACAGGGCAGCAGCAGGGCAAGTACAACAAATCCTTCACCTTCCAGGTTCCCGTTGGGGTAAGGTAGCGCCCATCCCGCGCGTAAAGGGCATAGGCCGCCGAGTCGAAGAGGTCGCAGCCAAGCGCTGCCCCTAGCGCGAATACCATGGGATGGCCGGCTCCGAAAAGGTGAACTGGAGCCCCTGGCCCGAGCCCCATCTTCGAGGAGGCCACAACCTGGACGAGGTCCTTGAATCGGTAGGACTCCATCAATGGAACGACGGCGCCGATCGGGTAGATATCGAAGTTCATCTCGCCCGCCCTTCTCGCGGCGGCCTTCCTGAGGTCCAGTTGGGTAGAGCCCTGGATGGGTCCTGCGAGAAGCCCATCCCTCTCGACTGAGGCAGCCTCAAGTAGCCTCCTCTCCGTTAAAGAAAGCTCGGAGAGGACTCTATCCCTTGGGACATCGGGCGGCGTTGGGATATCTAGGGGGACGCTTACGTCTGAACCTATCGCCATCTGGAACTCGAGGATCTCCAAAGGCTCGACGTCGATCTCTCCATATACGGATAGCTGAAATGCGCCGGAGTCGGTCATAACAGGGCCTTCGAACCCTAAAAGGTCGTGGACGCCATGGGCGAGGGCCTTCTCCCTGAGCTCCGGGTCCTGGCCTATGATATAGCTGTTTGTGATAAGCATATCAGCCCCGATCTTCGCAATCTCCGATGGCTTTAAGATCAGCAGATGCGGGTTGACGACCGGCATGAAGAGCGGGGTCTCCACCATTCCATGTGGGGTTCTTAGCCGGCCTATGCGCCCGGCCAGGTCCTTGTGGAGGATCTCAAAGCAATCCGGCATGGGCTCTGATCCATTGATAAGGCATAAATAGGTTGGGACGGATTGGCAGCTGTTAATTCCCTTCCGATTCCGAAGGGGGGTACATCAAGATGAAATGGATTGCTTTGATCTTAACCATCAGCCTTCTGGTTGGGTCGGCGGCAGCCGAGGCCCTCGGAGGTTCCACTTACAGCGGCAGTCAGGGTCGATTCCTGAACGGTCCCGATTCTGGTAGCTTCGATTCAATGGTTCAGAATTATTGGTCGAAGTATCAGGGCCAGTCGATCGTCCCAAACGCCACCATTGACCCCGCCGCCACGATGGAAATGTGGATGAATGAGTTTCCTTTCCAGTTCGACCTCTCCCGTAACGTCACAAGGACAACATTCGCGTCTGGCGGCTCTGGGGCAGAGGGCATAGATCGAGCGCTCTGGAACAGCATGCTGCTCGAGCGCGAGACCACGTTCAACTTCGGTCAGGAGAACCCCTCCGGCTACTCTCCAAGTCCCACGTCCACGCTCTTTGCCAGCGTGGATGCATACTCGACGCCCTCAAGCTCGCAGGGTTCGATCATCTCCCAGGGCATAATGATGAGGTTCGGGATCTGAATCAGAAGGCCTGATTCTGGGGAGGGGGCAGGGATCAGGGCCTTCCATCGAGGGCCCTGATTTGCCTACTTTTCTATTCTATTTCTTCTCCACTGTGTAAGGAAGGAGTCCTCCTGCGAGCAGGATCGCCCTCTGTCGGCCACTGAGATCGAGGCGAAGATCGATCTTGCTCCCGTCGAAGAAGGCCGGGATCAGTGATTCGCCCCTCTCCAGGGCTTGGCGGATCCCGAGGATGGTCAGATTCGATCCCTGGGATATGCTATCGTACTCCTGATCACTTGCAAGGGCAAATGGAATTATGCCGAAGTTGATCAGGTTCGCGGCATGTATCCTCTCGATCGACCTTGCGATGACGGCCTTCACACCGAGGTACATCGGGCATAGGGCGGCATGCTCACGAGAGGATCCCTGGCCATAGCTGAGTCCCGCAACTATAACGTTGTGTAAGCCCTTATCCCTGATCTTGGTGGCACGGGCGTAGAATTCCCCATCGATTGGCTCAAAGACGAACTGAGCGTACTTGGGGACGTTGGAGCGGTACTTCAGCCTGGAGCCGGCAGGCATTATGTGATCGGTCGTAACATAGTCCTCTACTTTGATCGTGACCACGCCGTTGATGTCGTTGGGCATGGGGGTGTTTCGGGGTAGCTCTCCAATGTTCGGCCCGCGAATGATTCTAACCTTCGGTCGCTCGACAGGCGAAAGCGGAGCTATGATCATGCTGTCGTCGATCTCGAACTGGTCTGGCATCTCCACTCTGGGATATGGTATTTCGAGATCGCGAGGGTCAAAGAGCCTTCCGGATAATGCGGCGGCCGCTGCGACTGCTGGGCTTGTCAGGTATACTTTTGCGTCCTTAGTGCCGGATCGCCCCTCGAAGTTGCGGTTGCTCGTCCTCACCGAGGCGGAGCCGCTTGGTGGAGACATGCTATTGCCAATGCAGAACCCGCAAGCGCACTCCAGTATGCGCGCTCCAAAGGAGAGCAGTTGGTCTAGGGCGCCGTTTCTTGCAATCATCCGCAGAACCTGTCTGGATCCGGGGGCTATGCCGAAGCTCACATGTGGGGGAAGCGTCCTTCCCTTAACCATCTCCGCGACGGTCATCAGGTCTACGTATGATGAGTTGGTGCATGACCCGATCATGATCTGATCCACCGCAATGTCGAGATCGCGAACTGGGATGACGTTTCCAGGGCTGTGAGGGGCTGCGGCGAGCGGCTCCAGCTCCGATAGATCGATATCGATAGTAGAGTCGTACTCGGCGTCATCGTCGGCCGATAAAGGCCTCCAGTGATCGGCCCTCCCCTGGGCGGCAAGGAACTTCGCCGTCTGCTCGTCGCTTGGAAAGATCGATGTCGTAACACCGGTCTCCGCTCCCATATTCGCGATCGTTGCTCGCTCGGGAACGGTCAGCCTCTTGGCTCCGGCGCCACCGTACTCAAGAACCGAGCCCACGTTTCCCTTTGTCGTCAGTCGGGATAGGACCTTGAGGACGACGTCCTTCGCCGAGACCCAGGCTGGAAGATCGCCTTCTAGGTTGACATTGGTCACGCGAGGGCAGACCAGGAAGTAAGGTCCTCCTCCAATCGCGACTGCAACGTCAAGCCCTCCTGCGCCGATCGCGATCATGCCGAGCCCTCCTCCAGTTGGTGTGTGGCTATCCGATCCGAGGAGGGTCACTCCAGGCCGGCCGAAGCGTTCCAGGTGGACCTGGTGGCAGATGCCGTTTCCAGGACGAGAGTAGTAAATGCCGAACGCCTCCGCGACGCTTTGCAGATATCGATGATCATCGGCGTTCTCGAATCCAACTTGAACGGTGTTGTGGTCCACGTAGCTTGCGGATAGCTTGGTCTCGATACTGGAGAGGCCCATGGACTCGAACTGGAGATAGGCCATTGTACCCGTGGCGTCCTGGGTAAGGGTCTGATCTATTCGAATTCCGATCTCCTCTCCCTTCCGGTAGTCTCCTTCGACGAGGTGCGATCTAAGGATCTTCTCGGTCAATGTGTGGCCCATGAAATTCCTCCAGAATTTACCCATAAACCAATGCCCAGAGGGCTGGTTTAAGGGTTTGTCTACCCAGCTCTATCGGTTATTGATATTAATATTCGGCGATGGCGGGGTCGTTGTTATCACCATAAGGATTATATAGGGGGCAGCGTTTGGGTAGGTTCGGCCCTGCTGGGGTCCATCTCCAAGGTTCAAGTCATTCCCTCCCGGGAAATGCCGGGGTTGATGGCTCGAAAACCTTAAATATGGGGTGGGCCTTGGGAGACGGGCCGCTGTGGCGCGATCGAGGCGATTCGGACCCAAATCTGGGATAATATCCTGGGAGGCGGGAACCGGAAAGCTTATATACCAAGGCGCGCTACAGAAGCGGGCCAATAGGGCGCTGCTTGCTGATTCCGGCCGAGTTCGAGGGAAAAACAAGACCTCGAAAGCGGGACCGAAATCCTTAAATAGCAAGGTGGTGTACCTAATTGGGCCGGTGTGGGGTCGAAAACGATCCCCGCGGACCCGTGGAATAACGGTGTCGGCCCTGAAGATGGGTATAACCCAAAATGATGGGCTGCTTTCCAAGCCACGGAACACATGATTAGATGGAGACGGAAGCAAGATAGTTCCGTCTGACGTTAGTCTTTGGCGACTCGGCCAATTCCGACCGATACAAAATGTTTCAGCAAATATTTTGGATCGTGTTAAGGTACTTTCCGAGAAGAATTCTGGTTGATCCTGCCAGAGGTTACTGCTATCGAGGTTCGACTAAGCCATGCGAGTCGAATGTTCTTCGTGAACATGGCGTACTGCTCAGTAACACGTGGATAACCTACCCTTAGGTCTGGGATAACCCCGGGAAACTGGGAATAATCCCGGATAAGCCACGGAGGCTGGAATGCACTGTGGCTCAAAGCTCCGGCGCCTAAGGATGGGTCTGCGGCCTATCAAGGTTGTAGTGGGTGTAACGTACCTACTAGCCTGCGACGGGTACGGGTTGTGAGAGCAAGAGCCCGGAGATGGATTCTGAGACACGAATCCAGGCCCTACGGGGTGCAGCAGGCGCGAAAACTTTACAATGCGGGAAACCGCGATAAGGGGACCTCGAGTGCCAGCATACAATGTTGGCTGTCCAGATGCCTAAAAAGCATTTGATAGCAAGGGCCGGGCAAGACCGGTGCCAGCCGCCGCGGTAACACCGGCGGCTCGAGTGGTAACCGCTATTATTGGGTTTAAAGGGTCTGTAGCCGGCTGGATAAGTCTCTTGGGAAATCTGGCAGCTCAACTGTCAGGCTGCTAGGGGATACTGTTCGGCTCGGGACCGGGAGAGGTGAGAGGTACCTCAGGGGTAGGGGTGAAATCTTGTAATCCTTGAGGGACCACCAGTGGCGAAGGCGTCTCACCAGAACGGGTCCGACGGCAAGGGACGAAAGCTAGGGGCACGAACCGGATTAGATACCCGGGTAGTCCTAGCCGTAAACGATACTCGCTAGGTGTCGGCCACGGTGCGACCGTGGTCGGTGCCGTAGGGAAACCGTGAAGCGAGCCACCTGGGAAGTACGGCCGCAAGGCTGAAACTTAAAGGAATTGGCGGGGGAGCACTACAACGGGTGGAGCCTGCGGTTTAATTGGATTCAACGCCGGAAAGCTCACCGGGGGCGACAGCAATATGAAGGCCAGGCCGAAGACCTTGCCGGATTCGCTGAGAGGTGGTGCATGGCCGTCGTCAGTTCGTACTGTGAAGCATCCTGTTAAGTCAGGCAACGAGCGAGACCCACGCCCACAGTTGCCAGCTTGCCCTCCGGGGCGATGGGTACTCTGTGGGGACCGCCGCTGCTAAAGCGGAGGAAGGAATGGGCAACGGTAGGTCAGTATGCCCCGAATCTCCCGGGCTACACGCGGGCTACAATGGTTGGTACAATGGGTCTCTACCCCGAAAGGGGATGGAAATCTCCTAAAACCAATCTTAGTTCGGATTGAGGGCTGCAACTCGCCCTCATGAAGCTGGAATCCGTAGTAATCGCGTTTCAACAGAACGCGGTGAATACGTCCCTGCTCCTTGCACACACCGCCCGTCAAACCACCCGAGTAGGGTCTGGATGAGGGTGTGTCATATTGGCGCATTCGAATCTGGGCTCTGCAAGGGGGGTTAAGTCGTAACAAGGTAGCCGTAGGGGAATCTGCGGCTGGATCACCTCCTAAAGCAGATGCACAAATGTGCGTCGAAACAGTATCGGTCGGAGCCGAAAAGTCGCCAGGACTAATAAATTATATTCAGTAGGATTACGCTGGGTCGGCTTATGCCGTCCCAGGGCTTGACTGGGCTCGTAGCTCAGCTGGTAGAGCGCCGCCTTTGCGAGGCGGAGGCCCTGGGTTCGAATCCCAGCGAGTCCATTAATGAGATGCACCAAGGGAGATCTATGCTCCTTTGGGAAGGGCCGATAGTCTCTTATCACGAAGGGATATATGAGGCCATGTATAAGCTTTGCATCCAGACGCTCACTGAGTAGTAGTGGGGCAAATTAGTCTGCGAATCTGCCAGTCGGGGGATGGCTCGGCTCAAGCGCTGAAGAAGGACGTGCCAAGCTGCGATAAGCCTCGGCGAGGTGCATGGAACCTTTGAACCGAGGATCTCCTAATAGGAAATCCTAACCTTAGGGTTGATCCGTAAGGATCGGGAACGCCCCGGATTGAAACATCTTAGTAGGGGCAGGAAGAGAAATCAACCGAGATGCCGTAAGTAACGGCGAGTGAAAGCGGCAAAGCCCAAACCGAATCCCTTCGGGGAGATGTGGTGTTGAAAGCTGGCTCGTAGGCCTTTAAGGGGAAACGGAAGTTGCCTGGAAAGGCATGCCGAAGAGTGTGATAGCCACGTACGTGTAACCCGAGAGGGCTGGAGCCTTGTCTTGAGTACCGTGAGTCGGAATTCTCGCGGGAATTTGGGAGTCACCAACTTCCAAGGCTAAATACGTCTTGAGACCGATAGCGTAGTAGTAGGGCGACCGAAAGCTGAAAAGTACCCCAAGTAGGGAGGTGCAAAGAGCCTGAAATCGGCTGGCGATAGAGCGATATGGCATGAAAGGATCTGCCGTGCGAAGGAAGACGTCGCGAGGCGTTTGTACGAGTGCGGTTGCCGGTGTTATATCATACGTTTTGAAGAACGGACCAAGGAGTGCATTCGAGTGGCGAGGCTAATCCGGTAATCGGAGTAGCCGAAGCGAAAGCGACATGCGCGCATCTTCGGACAGGCGCGACGTATACAAGTGCGTGAAGTCACTAGGATGCGACCCGAAGCCGGGCGATCTAGGCGTGGGCAGGTTGAAGCGTGGCGAAAGCTGCGTGGAGGACCGTTAGCGGTGTTGATATGCAAATCACTCGCGTGACCTGCGTCTAGGGGTGAAAGGCCAATCGAGGTCGGAAATAGCTGGTTCCTCCCGAAACATGTCGCAGCATGACCTGATCGGAGGTAGTCGGCGGTGTAGAGCACTGATTGGGGATCCCGGGCGGGAAACTGCTCGCTCTCCTGTCAAACTCCAAAGTCGCCGTCGCCTTAGATGATCGGTAGTCCGGGCTGGTGGGTAAGCTACTAGTCCGTAAGGGAGACAACCCAGACCGTGGTTAAGGCCCCAAAATGTCGGCTAAGTGTTAACACTTAAGGGAGTCCTAGGCCATAGACAACTGGAAGGTTAGCTTAGAAGCAGCTATCCTTTAAAGAGTGCGTAACAGCTCACCAGTCGAGGTTTAGGGCCCCGAAAATGGACGGGGCTAAGCCGACTGCCGATACCACGGAGCACCGCAAGGTGATCTAGTAGGGAGGCGCTCTGCGTGGGCAGAAGCATCTCTGTGAGGAGGTGTGGACCGCGTAGAGACGAAAATCTTGGTAGCAGTAGCAGCAAAATCGGGTGAGAATCCCGATCGCCGTAAGGGCTAGGGTTCCTCGGCAATGTTCGTCAGCCGAGGGTCAGTCGGTCCTAAGATATGGCGCAATTCGAGCATATCAAATGGGAAACAGGTTAATATTCCTGTACCATCCAACAATAAAACTGACGCTTCCGGATATGTCTTGCACCTGTTGCCAGGGTGTTCAAGCGCCGAAGTCCGCGGAGAGCCGCAATGGCGAGAAACGGACGAATGCGTGATGACGTAAGAAGGCAAGTTCCAGGAGCCCGTGAAAAGGGAGTTGGATGACCGTACCGAGAACCGACACAGGTGCCCCAAGCTGAGAAGGCTAAGGCGTGGCGGAATAAACTAGCTAAGGGAATTCGGCAAATTAGCCACGTAACTTCGGGATAAGTGGTGCCTGCTTCGAGGGAAGCAGGTCGCAGTGACAATGGAGCTCTAACTGTCTAATAACAACATAGGTGATTGCAAACCCGTAAGGGCTAGTACAATCACTGAATCCTGCCCAGTGCAGGTACCTGAAACCCCGGTTCAACGGGAAGAAGGGCCTGTCAACGGCGGGGGTAACTATGACCCTCTTAAGGTAGCGTAGTACCTTGCCGCTTAATTGGCGGCTCGCATGAATGGATCAATGAGAGCTCTACTGTCCCTAGCTAGTACCCGGTGAACCTTACATCCCAGTGCAGAGTCTGGGGACCCCTAATGGGAAGTGAAGACCCCGTGGAGCTTTACTGCAGCCTGCCGTTGGGCTGTGGTTTTAAATGTAGAGCATAGGTAGGAGGCGTAGAAGCCCGAGCGCCAGCTCGGGTGGAGCCGACCTTGGAATACTACCCTTTTGAAACTACCGCCCTAACTCAGAGATGAGGACCCCGGTAGGTGGGCAGTTTGGGTGGGGCGCCACACCCTAGAAAAGATATCTAGGGTGCCCTAAGGTTGACTCAGTTGGGTCGGAAACCCAACGAAGAGTGTAAAAGCATAAGTCAGCCTGACGTTATCTCGCAAAGCGAGAGATGACGAGACGAAAGTCGGGTTTAGCGAACTTAGTTGCCTCCTTGGTGGGGGCACTAAATGACAGAAAAGCTACCCCGGGGATAACAGAGTCGTCACCGGCAAGAGCACATATCGACCCGGTGGCTTGCTACCTCGATGTCGGTTCTTTCCATCCTGGCCGTGCAGCAGCGGCCAAGGGTGAGGTTGTTCGCCTATTAAAGGAGATCGTGAGCTGGGTTTAGACCGTCGTGAGACAGGTCGGTTACTATCTGTTAGGGGTGTTTTGTGGTCTGAAGGTAAGCTGGTTTTAGTACGAGAGGAACAAACCAGCGGTGTCTCTGGTCGATCGGTTGTCTGGCAAGGCATTGCCGAGCAGCTACGCACTAAGGGATAAGGGCTGAAAGCATCTAAGCCCGAAACCCCGCCTGAAAAGAGACCGCTCAATTAGGACTCTCGTAGAAGACGAGATTGATAGAGTCGGGGTGTACGCACCGAGGCAACGAGGTGTTCAGCCCGCGACTACTAACAGTCCGCGCAGTTGTCCCGCTACTCTCGGGCGAAATCTGGATGCAAAGCTAAATAAAGAATGCCAAGGTGGCGGAGCGGCCACGCAATTGCCTGCAGAACCCTTGCGGATAGCAATACCACTCCGGTTCGAATCCGGACCTTGGCTCTTAGTGATACAAGTCACGAGGTGGACATGGCGGCCATAGCGGCGGGGAGACTCCTGAACCCATTCCGAACTCAGAAGATAAGCTCGCCTGCGTCCCATGCTGTACTTAAGTGCGCGAGCCTTTGGGAACCATGGAACGTTGCCATGTCCAACTTATGATCTTTTGAATTGTTTACATCCTGTTTTAATATTTGCATAGCAATTAAATTATTTGAGGTCATTTTTCAGTGGATCTCCCAATGGCCCTCTGTAGATCACCTAAATATCCATATTCGGCACATAGAGGAGCCTGGCGGTTGGTTTTGCCTATTTGGCGCAAATGGACCGCAGAGCTATCAAGCATCAATCGGCTCATATGTGACTACGGACATAACAAATTGGGAACTCAAGGTATCTGGCACCTACCTGTCTCTCAGTGGATGCCATCGACTCTAGGTCGATCTGCCATCGGCCTTACATTCAAGACATAATGTCTCCATCATTCCATTTCATGGACTACGACAGTTCCCCTCATCGAGGGATGAAAGCTGCAGATATATCCGAAGGTGCCTGTTGCGTTGAATGCATGGGTGAAGGTATCGCCCTTGTTCAGCGTTCTAGACTCGAAATCCGGGAACTTGATCCTATGGGGGGCGGAATCGCCATTCAGCCAGGTGACGATGGCTCCGGCCTCAACCACAAGGGTCTGGGGATGGAAGGCGAAGTCCTTGATCAATACGGTTGCTGCCTCTGCGCCGTCTGTTGAGGAGAAGCTCTCGCCAGAGCCAATGGCAAGCCCGCTCATGATCAACATAGCCGTGATGATGGCGACCTTTCTGTTGCTCATATATTTACCTCGACCGATGCATATCCCTTTCAGGTATAATTAAACTCTCCTGGATTCAGCCTCGAAGATATTCGAATCCAGCGAGATGCAAGGATCTTCTATCATCATAATCGGGTAGCGTATTGATTCTGCTGTAAATTAGCGGAAGTCCATCTAACCGACTCATTTATTGCTGCGGGGTACCCCGCGGCAATAAAATTAGTCGCAGGATTTAATAATGAGTCTTGTATCCTGACTTAG
>Ga0268277_1001187_pt1 | contig 18546 bp, 18 predicted proteins | sample saktaG_5_FD_190132 | JGI IMG/M metagenome (GOLD analysis project Ga0268277, IMG submission 190132) | Saline water microbial communities from Sakinaw Lake, British Columbia, Canada - sak_2010_1_5_50m | ecosystem: Environmental > Aquatic > Non-marine Saline and Alkaline > Saline ...
AGTCGGATATGGCCTTAAAACAGAATCTGGCCCGCAGTATCGCCGGAATTGACAAGAGAGAAGACCCTCTCGATACATCTTCTAAAGGTGGTTGGAAGAAACCGGCGGGGTGGAATTCTAGCACCTGGCCAAGAAGCGACTAGTAACTACGCCTGGTAGCTCTTGGGCATTCCCAGCACCCTTTCGCCGATGTATGCCAAGGTCATCTGCTGTGTGACGGGCGCCAGCCTTATCAGGTTGACCTCGCGCCACCATCTCTCGACGTCGTACTCAACCGCGTAGCCGTAGCCGCCGAAGACCTGCATGGCCCAGTAAACCGCCCTGGTTGCATGCTCGACAACTATGGCCTTTGCCATATTGGCGGCCGCTCCCACCTCTGCTGAAGGCTTACCCATGTCATATGCCAGTGACGCACGCAGGTTAAGCAGGCGTGCCGCCTCGAGGCAGGAATACGATTCTGCCAGGGGGAACTGCAGCGACTGATAGCTTCCGATGGGAACGTTATTGAACACCTTGCGTTCACGCGCGTATTCCACAGCCTTGGTTATGGCCAGGTGGGCTATGCCTACGCCGACCGCGGAGAAGCTCATACGCTCGGGATTGAGCGTATCCAGCACATTGTGCCAGCCGCCGTCCTGTGGGGGCATGAGCGCGCTGGCCGGCAGCTTCAGGTCGCTGAATGTCACATTGCAGGAATGGGAATAATTGACGCCATGTTTTGCAATGGGCGATATCTCCACCGCCTTGTTTGGCAGGTCTGCCAGAAAAAGGCTCAGGCCCGAGGTCTTGCCGCCGGAACTTCCACAGGGGGAAGTTCTGGCGATGATCAGCATACCATTGGCCCGGTCGGCGCCGCTGATAAAGGTCTTATTGCCGTTTATGATCCAGTGGTTGCCCTCTTTCCTGGCAGTGGTACTGATATTGAGGGTATTGGTGCCGGCGTTCGGCTCGGTCAGAGCCATGGCGAACTCGACGTCGCCTTTAGCCAGGGCCGGCAAATATTTTCTTTTCTGCTCCTCCGTGCCGTGTTTCAAAATGCTCAGGCCGCCGAACACCTCTGACAGGATCAGATACCAGGCGCCCGCCATCCCGCAGCCGTGCGCGGCCAGATTCTCCATGGCGATAAAAAGCTCGGTTGAGCCGTTGCCCGACCCACCGTACTCTTCCGGTATCACTATTCCCAGAAATCCAGCATCGCATATCGCTTTCCAGAATTCCCCGCCGAATTCGCACTTCTCCTCTTTTTTGCGCCAGTATTCGGGGCCGAATTCAGACGCTATCTCCTTGGCGGAGTTAGCGATCATACGCTGGTGTTCAGTAAGTTCGAAGTCCATCAGTGCTCAGTCTCCTGACAATTATTTGCCTATTAACATGCCCGTAGGATCGATGTCCTTGCGCAGTATCTCCAGGTCGCGGTCGGATGGTTCCGGGCTTACCCTGTATTTGTCGGGGATGATGATATCGAAGCTGGAATTGTCACGCACCTCTTCGACGCTGACGCCGGGATGCAGCGATACCAGCTTCATGCCCCTGGTCTTTTCGTCGAAACTATAGACTGCAAGCTGTGTAATCATCCGGAAAGGTCCTGTCCCGCTGGGCAGGCCCGCCTTCTCCCTTGCCCCGGGCCCGCTGAGGTAGCCGGGGGTTGTGAGGAAATCGACCTTGTTGACGAACGTGCGCTTGGATTGTCCTCCCACTATGATAATGGTCTTATGGGCAAACGAAGCGATATCATTGGCGCCGCCGCTGCCCGGCAGTCGGGTCTTAGGGTGGTCATGGTCGCCGATGCAGGTGGTATTTATATTGCCGTACATATCGACCTGGGCTCCGCCCAGGAAACCGTAATCGACGTATCCCGCCTGGCAGCAGGACATTACATCGTGCATGCTGGTGGCGGCGATGCCCTTATGGCAGGTTAAAGCCTGTCCTACCGATATGGGGAGTTCGGGTAATATGGGCCCGACCCCCCCGGCTTCGAATATGATCAGGAGGTGAGGGGCGTGCGTCTTCTGTGCCAGCATGCCGGCGATCATGGGAAGGCCGGTGCCGACAAAGACAGACTTGCCGTCCTCCAGCATGCTTGCGCCCGTGAATGCCAGGAATTCACGCATGTTGTATCTGGTGTTTTGATTATTGGCCATTTGTCATTCATTCTCCCTTATAATGTGGATCACCGTATATCACTGCTACTTGCGCCAGGGCGTCACCAGGGGCACCCTCATGGCTTCACGTTTCTGGAGGAATGCGATTTTCTTCAGCCCGCCACAGGCTTCAAGGTATTCATCGAAATCCTTTACACCGAAAATATATTTGTCCGAGTATTGCCGGACACCCTCCTCGGTCTTTGACAGCGCCAGCCATTCAGCTATATGCTCCTCGTCGAAAAAGTATTTGTCGTGCATTTCACAGGGATGTGATCCGTAGGGCTGTTCGACCACAGCGTCCACCACATAGAATGGTATGGCGTTCCGCCAGGGCTCCCTGCGTATTATCTCATTATCGACTATTTCCTCGGTGGTGATGATCAATTTGCGTGCGCACCGCGCCAGCTCGAAGTCCTCAACCATGATTCCATCGATCTGGCTGTTGCCATAGATATCACAGCGGTGCACATGTATGAAAGCCACGTCCGGGTAGGCTGCCGGGATCAGGTTTATGGGCTTGCCGCTGAAAGGATCGGTCACTACCTTGCAGGAGCTGTATTTACCCGTATCAGTGCCCAGCAGGTTGCGGCTGGGGATAAAGGGAAGGCCCATCATGCCCGCCAGGAACCTCCACTGGTAGCCGGAGTTGCTGGTTTCACCGATAACCTTGCATTTGCCTGATTCCACCATGCGCCGGCTGGCCGGTGAGAGGCCGCGTACCTCGTGGCCGAAGCTATAGGCCACTTCAACCCGGTCGACGCAGCCGTTGCCTACCAGCACGTCCAGGTCATGCACAGCGGTCTTGCCCGCCATAATCAGGTTTCGCTTGCGCTGGCGTATGATCTCATAGATGATGTTCATGGAGACACGGATGTGTCCGAACCCGCCGCTGGCGATAAAATCACCGTCTTTGATAAACCTGGTCACGGCCTCGGGCGCTGACATGGTCTTGTCCTTGAGCTCACGTGACTTGTTGTGCAGGACGTACTCCCGGTTTTCGTCCGGGTCGTGCCATCCGACCAGTTGCCCTTTGCCTTCCTGTATTACTTCCATTTGCTGCTCCTTTAGTCGATTTAAGATACCATTCAACTTGCCGGGAAGCTGAGCGAATGTCAGCCTACCGGCAAGTTAGAATATACGATTAATTATCAGGGAAATGCGGCTACTTCTTTTTTGTAATGCCGAGGATCTTGCGCGCCTCGGCCGGCGTAGCCGGCTCCCTTCCAAGCATGGCGGCTATTTTTACAGCCAGCTCAACCTGTTCGTAGCTGCCCTTGGCCAGTTCGCCGTCGGGCATCCTGGTGTTGTCCTCCAGTCCCACCCTCATGTGGCCGCCCAGCATGCATGATTGCATGACGGCGGGTACCTGCTCATTTCCCACCGCGCAGGTTGTGAAGTTGGAGTCGGGCGGAAGGGCATTCACAAACGCGACAAATACTTCAGGCCTGAATTTCTGGCCGCCTGCCACGCCCCATACGAAATTGAAATTGTAGGGCTTGCGGAAGATATCCTGTTTGGCTATCAGTATCCAGTTATCCAGGCCGCCGACGTCGTACAGCTCGGCCTCCGGCCTGCATCCGATCTCCTCCATTATCTTGCCGAAATCCTGCAGCATGCCGAAGGAGTTGACGAACACGTTGTCGATCAGGATCTGTCCGGTCTTGCGGTCCAGGACGCTGAAGTTCATAGTGTTGGTATTGAGGGAGGCGCTCTCCGGCTTGATGGCCTGGATCGAACGTATCCTTGACTCCATGTTGAGCTTGATCAGGTTGTTTATCAGGTTCACGCAATCCGACTCGGGGAACGGCCCCACCTGGCAGGGGAAGCCCACCGAGGAAGTGACCTGGATGATCACGTCGGGCACGCGCTGCTTGATAGCGTCGTAGGTCGCTCTCACTTTGTCTACATCCGATGTGTGATACCCGCCCATCGTTTCATCGCGGCCGTGGATATGTACCATGCTTGCGCCGGCCTTGAAGGCTTTTTCGGCTTCTTCGGCATATTCCTTGGGTGTATATGGTGTTGCAGGGTTATTGTTCTTAAAAGTCGCCGACCCCGCCAGTGCCGCTGTGATGATTACTTTGTTTTCCATGCATGCCTCCTCATTTTGTAATTGCCTTATTGCATCTGAAACTATTTGACCGGCCGGAAATATTCGATATCCAGGATATGGGCTTCACGCTTATCCTTGAATACCGGTTCCAGCTTCATTCCCGCTTTAATAGTCTTGGCGTCGACCTCCCCTATGAAGTGTGTCATGCCCGTATCGGCGCCGTCCAGCTTGATCACGCCTATGGCATAGGGCGGCTGAAGCGCCTGAACGGCTGATTCGTAATGGACAATAGTGTAAGTCTCGAGCGTGCCCCTGCCGCTCAGTTCGACCAACTCTTCCACCTTACTGAAGCATTTCGGGCAAACGGACCTGGGCGGGACATTGACGAATCCGCATTTCGCGCATTTTGCCCCGGATATCACCTTGCTGTCCCTGATCTTGATGAAAAATTTGCTGGCCATGGAACCCACGGAGTATTTATAGGGCATGATGACGAAGCCTTTAAACAGGACCGGTTCTTTTTTTACTGCTTCCATAGCTATTTCCTTCCTATCTCCTCTTTATTACTCGGTGATGGTCTTGAAGTGGACTATGTCGAAGATATTGCCCTTGCGCTGTTCCTTGGGCTTGATTACTGCTTCGACCCGCATGAAAGGCTTGATCTTCTCAGGGTCCGTCTCCTCGAGCTGGTGTTGAAATACGACGGTTGCTCCGTCCAGCAGTATGATGCCCACCGCGAAGGGGATTTTCAGCATCTCGCCGGTTGTCGGCAGCAAAAACGATTGCTCTGCCATAAAATAGGTGACCACTGTTCCTTTCGGCCCGACCGGGATCCACTTCGATTTGTCCGTGCATACTGTGTGGTCCCTGGTGCAGACCGACTTGGGCAGGCAGAACTGGCGTCCGCAGGTTGGGCACTCGTTGGCATAGATAATGCCGTTTTCCTTCAATTCCCTGAAAAACTCGCCCCAGACCTCCCCGGTCCTCCACGTGTACGGGATCTTCATCATCTTGTTGATGTAAATTAACTCTTCTTGTACTTTTGCTTTCATATCGATATTCCCTCCAGTTAATCCGTGGTCTTGCTCAAAAGCAGCAGGTCGGACCAGTATGAGCCGCCGAATCCGCTGGCCAGTGCCTGCGTGACTTCCCTCGTCACCTGGTGCTCGCCCGCATCTCCTCTCACCTGCAGGGCCGCTTCGGCTATCCTCAGTATGGCGGAGTCGCCGATGGAGTTGGTGCACAGCACGCCGCCTGACGGGCTGACCGGATATGACCCCTCTAATTTAAGGTCGCCTTTCTCCACATGTTTCCACCCTTCGTTCGCCTCGCATACCAGGAAATCCTCCAGCCACATGGGGATGGCGAAGGCGAAGGGGTCGTACATCTCGAAGACCTGGGTCTCCTGCATCGGCTTGGTGATATGATTGCGCTTGAACAGCTTGGCGCCGGCCTCCATATGTGAGGTCCAGCGCTTCTCGCCGATTCCGAATTGCGCGCCGCCGTATTCCACGTGGACCGTCACGTGGTCTTTCATCCAGACCGGTTTCTTGCATAGCTTCTTGGCCTTGCTCTCGCTGGCAAGCACCATCGCGGTGGCGCCCAGGCTGGTTGGACAGCACATCAGCAGGTTCAAAGGGTACATCACCATCCTGGCGTTCATGACGTCTTCCACGGAGTATATCTCGCGCATATGCGCGTTGGGATTCCTGTGTGCGGCCTGGGATGAATTGGCGCGCACCATGGCGGCATGCTCCAGTTTGCAGCCGCTCCTCTGCATATAGGCAACAGAGACCGTTGCAAGGCCTCCGATAGCGCCCACCAGGAAATGGCGGTCTACCGCCGGGTCGGTGATGGTGGAGATGGCCGGCGTCGCCGGCCCCTCGTCATGTTTCTCCCATCCTATCACCAGCACGAGGTCATACAATCCTGAGGCAACGTGATACCAGCCCTGTATGGCCGTCATGGTCCCGACTGTGCCGCCGGTGTTCATTTTGAATCCCGGCCTGCCGGCTGCCCCTGTATAGAGGTTGAGCATGGCATCGTTCAGGTGATGTCCCTCGAAGAAATCCATGTTCCCTGCCATCACCGCTTCCATATCATTAATAGTGAGGCCGGCATCCTCCAGTGCCTTGGTAACAGCGTCGTAAATCAGCTCGCCGTCATTGACGTAGGGCCTGCGGCCGCTGTGCGTGGTCTGGCCGATTCCAACTATTGCAACCCTGTTTGCCATTCTATTTACCTCCCTTTTCGAGAACGAGTACACAGTGCATCTGGCCTGCCAGGCCTTCGCAGCCGTGGGCGACGGCGCGCCTGGCGCCCTGCACCTGGTGTTCCCCCGCCTTTCCCTGCAGCTGCCAGACAGCTTCAGCTACCCTGGTCATGCCCGCCACGGTCACCGGCGCACCTGAAAGCAGGCCGCCCGACGGGTTGACCGGTATTTCCCCCTTCAACTGCGTCTTGCCGCTGTCGATCAGCTTGCCCCCCTCTCCACGGCCGCACAGGCCCAGGCCCTCTGTCCACAGCAGTTCCTGGGGTGCATAGTACTCGGAGAGCTCAACCAGGTCGAGGTCCTTGACGGGGTTGCTGATGCCTGCCATCTTGTAGGCTCTCTTAGCGGATTTAATCAGTGCATCGCACTCCGCCAGGTCCCGGTCGCCCAGGTTGTGATGCTCGTAAAAATTGCCGACTCCGGTTATCCACACGGGATTGGGTGTAAGTTTTTTCGCGACTTCTTCGCTGGCCAGTATCATGGCGCAGGCGCCGTCGGAGACGGGCTTCTTCTGCAATGCCGTGATGGGGTCGGCCAGCATCTTCGACTTGAGCACCTGGTCGATCGTGAGTTCCATCGCCTCCTGCGCCAGTTTATTCTTGCGCGCATTGCCCTTGTTTTTCACCACGACCTTGGCGAACTGCTCGGGCGTGACCTTGTATTTGTCCATGTAGCGCCTGGCCTGCATGGCCGCGCCCATGGTGTAATCGAGACCCAGCCAGCGGTGATAGATGTGGTCGATCGACCAGTTCTCGATCATGGAGCCGTCGGTGATCGATTCCTCGCAGTGGCTTACCACGAGGATCAGCTTGTTATCGCCCGAAAGTATATGCATGGCGCCGTAAAGCACCGCGTAGGCGCCGTCGCCCGCTACCTTGGATTCGTCCTTCAAATGCGAGCAGACGGCGTCGGGTATGGGCATGGATGAGATCGTCCTGCCGTCCCAGAAGTCCTGGGAACAGCTTACGACGGCTTCAACGTCATTCTTGAGGTTGATGCCCGCGGCCTCGACGACCTTGTCCGTGACCTCTACAACGAGGTCCATCAGGTGTTCGTAGGGTTTGGCGGCTTCGAACTTTGTCGAGGAGGCCGCCACTATTCCAACTCTGCCAGCCATTATTGTATGCCTCCTTTAATATTTAGATTCTACAAAATACCTGCGGTTGTTTTAATCATGTTGCTATATAAAGCGCCTGCTGTCTGTTGCCTCAGCCCTTGGGCTTTTTGGCCACCGCCACCTTGATCACAAGCACGGCCACATCTTCGTCGCGCTGGTTTTTGATATGCCACTGGCTCGCGACCACGCCCAGGTCGCCCTTGTCCTTGACTTCTATTACCTCGGTCTCAAGGTGAATGGTATCACCCAGCCTGGTGGGGCCCGTAAACCTCACCTTGTCCATGCCGTAAAAAGCTATCAGCGCTACATCGTAGGGAGTGACGAACCCGGATGCTATGGAAAGCACCAGGAAGCCATGCGCGATACGTCCGCCGAAGATGGTCTTTTTGGCAACTTCTTCATTGATGTGGATGGGGTACCAGTCGCCGCTCAGCGCAGCGAACATGGTGATATCGGCTTCGGTAACGGTGCGGCCGCGGGTGACTTCTTTCTGCCCGAGTTTGAAATCCTCAAAATAAATCATGTCGCTTCCTCCACCTGGTAACTTCCGCCTATTTTATAACAATTATACAATCATGTAAACATTGGATTAGCAGTAATATCATAAAATAAATCGAACGCAATTCGTATCTGGCAAAATGCATTGATTAACCGATTAGTTAACATTGATTACGGATTTTTCTTCTGGTAAAATGTCGGGCAGTCCGGCAAGTTGATGTCCCGGCAGGCAGGGGAGGGGTGATGCCGGTTACGTGAAGATTAGGAGGGCAATGTTATGGACTTCAAGTTCAGTGCTGAAGAGGAAGCATTCCGCAGGGAAGTCAAGGATTGGTTGGAAACTGCCATTCCGCAGCGCTGGCGGGAGCTGCCCACCGGATTCTGGCAGGAGACGGATGAGGGATGGGAAATATCACGTCAGTTTCAGAAGAAACTGGGGGCCAAAGGGTGGCTGGCGCCGGCCTACCCCATTGAACTGGGCGGCGCCGGGCTGGGGCATATCAAGCGCCTTATCCTGGCCGAGGAACTCACCTACTATGATGCGCCTGTCAACATCGAGGCCGAGATCACGGTCAACTGGGTGGGCATGGCCCTGCAGCACTTCGGCAGTGTAGAGCAGAAGAAAGATTACATTCCCAGGATAGCCAAAGGCGACATAATATTTTGCCTTGGATACAGCGAGCCTAATGCGGGCTCCGATTTGGCGTCGCTGCAGACGCGCGCTACCGAGCAGGGGGATAACTATATAATCAACGGCCAGAAGATCTGGTGCAGCTACGCGCACTATGCCGACTACTGCTGGCTGGGGGCAGTTACCGACCCCGAGTCTCCCAAGCACCGCAATATGAGCATGTTCGTGGTGGATATGAAGAGCCCGGGCATTACCGTACGCCCGCTCATCAATGTTATCGGCTGCCATTCCTTCAATGAGGTCTTTTTTGACGACGTCCGTATTCCCAAAGACAGCCTCGTAGGCCAAAAAAACAATGGATGGTTCCAGCTCGCCATGGCGCTGGACTTCGAGCGCTCCGGTGTCCAGACCGCCGCATGGAACAAGCTGCTGCTGGACCACATGATCAGGTATGCCAAGGCCAACAAAAGAAACGGCAAACTGATATCGGAGGACCCCATCATGCGCAACCTGATGGCGGAGATGGCCATCGAGATCGAGGTGGCAAAGATGCTGTGCTACCGCATAGCCTGGATCTACAGCAAGGGTGGGCACTCCAACTACGAGTCGTCGCAGGCCATGGTATTTGGCAGCGAACTGCTGCGCAGGATATGCGATGCCGGCATGAAGGTGCTGGGCCAGTACGGCCAGCTTGCTTTCGGGTCCCCAAGGGCAATCGGGACGGCGGAAATATACAGGAGCTACCTGGCATCGCTGTCCATCGGTGTGGGCGGCGGCACCAATGAGATTCAGCGCAATATCATAGCCATGCGGGGGCTCGGGCTGCCGCGGAAATAGCTGCGCCGCAATAAAAATAAGGTGTGCTCAAACATATGGATTTTCGCTTAAGCGAAGCTGAAAACAAATTCAGGCAAGAAGTCGAGAAGTTTGTCCTCGATGAGATGCCCGGGGGTTATTCAGAGAGGGATTTATATTGGCCGGGCGGCTATGGCGCCATCGGTGAATTTGAGATCAGAGATCCGGAAGTGGAAAAGTTCCGAAGCAAAATGGGTGAGCGCGGGTGGCTTACCATGGCATGGCCAAAGGAATACGGGGGTGGAGGCCGCTCGTTTGTTGAACAGGCCATATTTTTTGATGTCGTCAGCTACTATGGTGCTCCCGGCATGGACATCTCCACACTTATATCAGGCCCTACCATTTTGCGCTTCGGCAGCGAGGAAATGAAGCAGCAGTGGATTCCCCAAATAGTCAAAGGGAATCTCAAGTTCTGGCTGGCCTACAGCGAGCCCAACGCAGGCTCAGACCTTGCCGCTATACAGACCACGGCGGTCGAAGATGGGGATTACCTGATAGTCAACGGCCAGAAGATCTGGGGCAGCGGGGCGCACGTTTCCGACTGCGGCTGGATGGTGGCCAGGACCGATATGAAAGCCCAGCCTTACAAGGGAACCACGCTGTTTATCGTGGACAACAAGACGCCGGGCATCACTATAAGGCCCATCATCAATATCGATGGTTTTCACTCGTTTAACGAGGTGTTCTTTGACAACGTCAGGGTGCCCAAAAAGAATGTGGTGGGCGAGATGAACATGGGCTTTTACTACCTGATGGTTGCGCTTGATTTCGAGAGGCTGGTGATATCCATAGGTGGTTTCCGCAGGCGCTTCGAAGACCTGCTGCAATATACCAGGGAAACCAGGCGCAGCGGCAAGTTGCTGAGCGAAGATGCGCGGGTAAGGGCGAAGCTGGCTGAGCTCGCTATCGAGATCGAGATCGCCTACCTGCTGTATTACCGCACAGCCTGGATGATGGACAACAACCTCTTTCCCAATATTGAGGCCTCCGAGATTAAACTGGTCACAACTTTACTCAGCAGGAAGCTGGCAGATACCGGCCTGGAGATAATGGGTCCCCAGGGGCAGCTCTGGACCGGCTCGGCGCATGCTCCACTGAGGGGCAGGTTCTCCCTGGGGTACCTTGATTCCCTGTCGGCCGTGATCGGCGCCGGCACCTCTGAGATACAGAGAAATATTTTAGCCCAGCGTGGGCTCGGCCTCAAACGTAAATGAGGCAGCGGTTTATCGATAAATATTAAAACCGGGAGGGACAAACATGGATCTGGGATTGAATGAAGAACAGGAGATGTTAAAAAAATCGGCCCGCGAGTTCCTGAGCAGGGAATGCCCCAAGAAGCTGGTGCGGGAGCTGGATGAAAGCGACAGCGGCCTGTCGAAAGAGCTCTGGAAAAAGATGGCGGATCTTGGATGGATGGGCTTGCCCTTCCCTGAGAAATACGGCGGAAACGGCGGCAGCCTGCTCGACCTGACTGTCCTGCTGGACGAGATGGGCTACAACATCGTGCCCGGGCCTTTCTTTTCCACGGTCGTTTTAGCGGGCTTCACCCTGCTCGCGGCAGGCAGTGAAAAACAAAAAGAGACGTATCTTGGCAAGATATGTTCCGGCGACATGATTGTGACGCTGGCCCTGACCGGACTGGAGGGGACCTATTCGCCGGCCTCCCTCGATACGGAAGCCAAATCATCGGGCGGCCAATATATTTTAAACGGCGCCAAGATGTTTGTTCCGGATGCCAGCGTGGCCGACTATATTCTGGTGGTAGCGCGCACCAAAAAGAGCGCGGACCCGGAAGACAGTGTGGGCATCTTCATAGTAGATGCAAAAAGCCCCGGCCTCAAGGTCACGCTGCTTAAAACACTGGGCCGCGATAAGCTGTGCGAGGTGGCCTTTAAGGACGTCAAAGTCCCCGCCGACAACCTGGTAGGCAAGCTCAACGGCGGCTGGCCGGTCATCAAGTCCATATTGAGGAAGGCCACTGTTTGCAAGTGCGCCGAGATGGTGGGGGGCGCCCAGGCCTCGCTGGACATGGCGGTCAGCTATGCCAAGGAGAGGGTGCAGTTCAATCGGCCCATCGGCGCATTCCAGGCCATCCAGCACTACTGCGCGAATATGGTCACGGACGTTGACGGCTCGCGCTTCATAACCTATAAGGCGGCCTGGACCGAGAGCGAGGGCCTGCCTTCCGATATGGAGGTCTCCATGGCCAAGGCATGGACCAGCGAAGCGTTCAAGCGTGTAGCTGTGCTGGCGCACCAAATATTCGGCGCAATCGGCTTCACCATGGACCACGATATGCACCTTTACTTCCGCAGGGCCAAAGCATCTGAAATAGTCTACGGCGATGCTGATTTCCACCGGGAAAACGTTGCTGTGCAACTGGGACTGTAGGGTCCGGACAGGTTATTGAATTGTCACAGAGTATAAAGCGGCCCGCGTTGGATTATATCTTTCACCCCGGATCAACAGCGGTAGTCGGCACTATCCCCGATTCACAATCCAGGTTCAAGTTGGGCAACCAGTTCATCAGGATCCTGCTTGAGCACGGGTACAAGGACCCGCTGTACGCAGTCGGGTCGGGAGAGGGGGAGGTTTGCGGCCTGCCGATCTACCGCAGCGTGAGCGATATCCCCGGCAAAGTCGACTACGTGATCACGGCCATTCCCAATCAGTTCGTCCCGCAGCTCGTAGAGGAATGCGGCAAAAAGGGTGTCAGGGTGATGCACCTCTTTGTCTCCGGGTTCGGCGAGATCGAGGATAAGGCCGGGCTGCAGCTGCAGGTGGAGATGCTGCGCAGTGCCCGTAAATACGGCATCCGCATCATAGGTCCTAACTGCATGGGGATCTATTGCCCGGAGTCCAATCTGGGCTTCGGCATGGGTTTCTCCAGGGTATCAGGCACTGTTGGTTACCTGGCGCAGAGCGGAGGCCAGTGCATACTGGGCATCAAGGAGGCAAACCGGCGCGGCATCGATTTCTCAAAAGTCGTCAGCTACGGCAACGCGTCCGACATCAATGAGTGCGATTTGATAGAGTATTTCACGGAAGACCCCGGTACCGACATCATTACCGCCTATATCGAGGGTACCAACCATGGACCCCGCCTGGTGCGGGCATTGAAACAGGCAGTTGCCAGCAAGCCGGTCATCGTATTTAAATGTGCCGACACGGGCGGCGGTTCACAGGCGGCTGTATCTCACACCAGCGCCATCGCCGGCGCCAGCCTGACCTGGGACGCGCTGTTGCGCCAGACAGGTGCCATACGGGTTTTTAATGTACAGGAGATGTTCGACGTGGTCACGGTACTGCAGCGCTGCCCGGAGATCACCGGGCTGAGGACGCTGGTCGTCGGGCACGGGGGCGGGTCATGCGTGCAGGCTTCCGACGATTGCTGCCGCGCCGGCCTTTCCATGCCCATGCTGCCGCCTGTCTTGCGGCAGGCCCTGATGAAGATATACAAAACCGATGCCGGCAATATCTTTAGGAATCCCCTTGACATAAATCCATACTGGGGTATTGATAAAGCCAAAGAGGCGCTCGGAGCGGTGGCGGGTTGGGATGGAATCGACCTGATCCTGCTCCACTCCGCGCCGGAGCAGGACCCCTTTGTGCCGCGTGATTTTCAGTATAAGATTCACACAGAGACGTTGATCGAGTGGGGCAGGATGTCGCCCAGACCCGTTGCGCTGGCCATGACCACCAACACGGCGCCGGGTGACGACGGGCTGCCCGAGAAGGCGTTTATCCAGATGCTTGCAGCCGGTCTGGCTGTGTTTCCATCTGTCGGGCGCGCGTCAACTGCCCTCTTCCGGGCTTACAGCTATTACCGGCGCCGCAGGCTTGGCCGCCGGGATCGCGCATAATTCAAGACGTTGGTCCGCCGCCTTACGCATTCACACTTTTCAACAGTCTTGGCATAAAACGGGGCACCTTTCGCTTATAGTCGAGGTATGCCTGCCCGAACTTGAGTTCCATCTCCTTTTCCTCAACCAGGGTGACCTGAAAGTAAAAGATGAGGACGCAGAGCGGCGAGAAGAAGAAGGTTAGCGATATTGATCCTGTCAGGATGCCGGCACCGAAAAACATCAGGAATATGCCCAGCAGCATGGGGTTGCGGCTGTGAGCGTAGAGGCCCGAGGTAATCAGCTTTTGAGGAGGGTTGATCGGCACAGGAGTGCCCCTTGCCGCGAGGAACTGTATCCATGTCCAGGAGATAATCAGGGCGCCCGGCGCCATCAGTAAAAGTCCCAGGGCCAGGTTCCACGGCATGAATATTACTGCGGGCAGATGCAGCCATCTGTCTGTGAAATATGCGCCGATAAAAAAAAGCGATATGAAGCATACGAAGAGGAAGGCCACCAGCGGCGTATAAAGCCAGCGTTTTTTACTGTCTTCCCTGACCATGCGGAAGATTGCCCTGGCTATGCTATCAAATATTCCCATATTGATTTACGCCGATTATACAACCGCGTAGCTCTAAATGAAACAGGGCGCCGCCTCCGGCGCCCTGTTTCAAATTAAAGATATCTAATTTTGACCCTGTTAAGGACGCCAGTGTCTGCCGTACAGAGCGCCTACCGCCCATTTCTGCCATTGTGTGCGCAGGTCGCCCGGCTCTATCATCGAGGTATGATTTCCCGATGATATCATGACCTGCTTTGGCTCACTGGCCATGGCGTAAGCATAAAGGAACCTGTTGTATGGAGAGGTCGGGTCGCCCAGGCAGAACACGAAGAGCTTTGCGCATTCTTCCAGGCCGGCCAGCGCCTCCGACGGTTTAGTCTTTATCCAGAATTCCAGGAACCGCCTCCAGTCCACGCGTATCTTGACCTTGTTGACCAGGTTGAAACATTGGAACATCGACCTGGCTATCAAGCGCAGCAGCGAATGTGTGAAATGATCGGGGTTCCTGACTACTTTGTTCTTGATCTCGCCGGGGCAGGCCAGGGCTATCAGTATTTTGGCCTTTTTAAGCTTGCCTGCTGCCAGTATGGCCGAGAAAGCGCCCATGCTGTGCCCAATCAGGCCCATGCTTTTGTGGTCTACCTCCGGCCGGCCGCGCAGGAAATCCCAGGCGTCTATAACATCGTTCACAATGTTGCCGTCCAGCGTCCCCTCGCTGGAGCCGTGGCCCCGGAAATCAAAGGTCAGGGCAACTATGCCCTCAGAGGCCAGGACCTTTGCGCTGTTCTCAAAGGCTGCGCCGTCGCCGCCGTAGCCGTGGCACATGACCGCGCCGGGGAGGCGGTGGTATTCACTCGCGCCGGACGGTATGAAGAGGGTGCCGTTGAGATTTACACCGTTGCTGCCGAAGGTTACGGGTTTCTCCGATACTGTGTGTATTACCGGTTCTTGTATAGCTGTTTTTATATGTATCACGTAATAATCTCCTTTGTATACGTAAAGTATACCCGCCCTGCTGTGCAATGCCATCGGATTTAGGGACGGTTTTTTACGGGATTAAAATGAGCAGGAGTAGTCTTAACAGGCTATTGGGCGGTCATACTTTTGGGGGATGGCAGCCCGGCGGATCGACCTGTAAACGTAAAGGCCGCCGTTGATCGGACGGCGGCCTTTGCATCCTGCGCGGCAATACAGATTAAATCCAGTTAAGGATGCACATGAACAGGATGATCGCGATGATGTCGACAGCGCCGATGATGCCGACCGTTAACAGCTTATTTTTAATAGTCTTCATATCGAATACCCAGTAGGATACCAGGAAGAAGGGCATGTAGCCGATCAGCCAGATAAGCCAGGGTGCGCCCATGCTCCACCAGCTGTATTCCCAGGTCAGCGCGCCGACCCAGTTGAGCAGGCATTCTATGAAGACAGCCAGGATCGATCCGACGATAGCAAACAGCAGTCTGTTGGGGATTCCCAGCAGCTTCAGGTTCTTGTCGGAAGGGAGCATCTTGCACATGACGATGCCCATGATGGAGAACATGAATGTGATCTCGATGTTGAGGCCTATCAGCAGCACCAGCGCGCTGCCGTGATCCGGTGTGCCCCATACCGGCGCGAAGCCGTTGAAATGGAACACCAGGCCGTTCCAGATCTCGTTGAACCAGTCCATCAGCCAGAAGGCCAGGCCGGCCAGCACCATGCTCCAGTTCTTTCGCTCGACCTCGTTGGCGTAGATATACATGACGATCAGCAGCAGGGGTATCACATACCACTGGAAATGGCTGCCGTCACGCAGCAGCGCCAGAGCTTGTTGGGCGGATTCTGCCATAATGTACCTCCTCCACTTTATTTATATATTATTAGCCTGATTATCAGGCTGTGAAGCCCAGCCGTTTCCTCATTTCGTTGATGAGCAGCTCGAGGTCTGGTGCTACAGCGGGCTGGCTCCTGGCTGCCATCACCTTGGCCGTGGTCTTCTGCACCGCCAGGGCCCGGGGGTTGATGCCCTGCTGCTTAGCCTCTTCGAGGATGCCCAGAGAGAGTGGGCCGAGCAAGTCGCGCAGCACCCTGAATACATCATCCGCGGTGCCGCCCAGGACGTCCACCACGCCCAGTATCACCCCTCCCGCGTTGGAGATGAAGTCCGGCACCGCCATTATGCCCTTCTTGAATATAATAGTCTCGGCCTCGCCGGTCATTGGTATGTTGGCGATGCTGGATATGATTTTGGCCTTAACGCTGCCCGCGTTCTTCCTGGTTATAACGTACGGCCGCGCGCCGGGTATAAGGATGTCCACCGGCAGGCTGTAAAGCTCCCGGCTCTTGATGCGCTTGGCCTTCTTATATTCGAGCACAGCCTTGTCGCCCGCCGTCTTGCGCGCCTCCAGCAGGGCTTTTACGTCCAGGCCGTCCTTATTGTAAATGGCGCCGTCGATGGTTGAGATCGCCACCACGGTGGCGCCGGACTCGCTGATATAGCGGGCCACGCCTCCCCCCACCTTGCCGAAGCCTTCGATGGCCACCCTTGCGTTCTTGATATTGAGCCCCGCGAACTGGCAGGCCGCCAGGGCGGCCACAACCACGCCGTAGCCCGTGGCATGGTCCTCCAGCGGTTCGCCCTCTATCATCTGTACCGAGAGGCCGGTGAATTTCTTCGGCACCCCCGCCCCTTCGAAGAAGGTAGCCACGTCTTCGTTGTCGGTGCCCATGTCCGCGGCCAGTGTGACGCCTGCGCCCAGCAGCGGCTTCACGGCCCTGCCGAATGACAGCATCAGCTCCCTGCGCTGCGGCCCGTGGATGCCGGGCTCGGCCCAGATGCCGGCCTTGGCGCCCCCGATGGGGAAGTCCAGTATGGCGAACTTGTGCGTCATGGCGCGCGCAAGCTGGAATATCTCCTCCGTGGTTATATCGGGCAGCATGCGCGTGCCCCCCGCCGCGCCGCCTATGGAGATGGTATCGACTACCACGACCCCCCTCAGTTCGGTTGCAGGGTCATAAACGTGCAGTACTTTCTCGGGACCTAGCTGGTCTATCGTTGTAACCCAAGCTGGCATGGTATCTACCTCCTTTTCAAGGTCTGGCAATTTTTACCACAAACCATATGAGAATGCAACAGGCGATTCATATCGCCGTCAATGTATGGGGGTCAGCTGATGGCTTTGAGAATTTTTTTAGCCCTGATGGGAATATCGAGTGTAAAGGTGAGGTCCTCCAGGGCGGCTATCAGCGGCTTCAAATCGTCCCTGTAGCGGCTGGTGACAAGGTCGTGTAACACGTGGTGCGCTCCCTCCCTCAACTCCTCCGATTCAGGGTAGTCGATCAGGGCCTGCAGGATCGGCTTGACCGATTTATCCCCTATCCCTATCAGTGCCTCGGCGGCCAGCCAGCGTACGTCGAACAGCTTGTCCCGCAGCGCCGTTACCAGCGCATCGATGGATTTGGGGTCCCTGATCTGACCCAGCGCCTTGGCTGCTTCCCACCTCATGGTCTGGTTGCGGTCCTTCATCGCGCTGACCAGCGCATCCACCGCCGGCCTGCCGATATCGACCAGGTCCGCCCTGGCCTTGATCCGCTTGACCCCGTCCTTGCCGCCCAAAAGGCTTACAAGAGAGCTGATATCGCTTTTATCGTAGAAATCATCTCGGCCGGGTGACCTGGCAGGCTTGTCTTTACTCATATCACGCTCCTGACGCTATATTTTGCGGGCCTGGCTGGAACCTGTATCTGCCGGTTACTGAGTATAGTATATGCCGTCACTGTCCTGTCAAGCCTCTTGGCCGCGGCTTCGCGGCAGGCGTTACGGGCAATGCTTGGCAATGCGGGCAGAGGTATGTGCCCCTCTGTCCCACCACGATGCGTGTTATCGGTGTGGAGCAGTGCGGGCAGGGACAGCCCCCGCGGTGAGCCACGGCGAATTCCTCGTGCGCCCGCCCCGCCTCTCCATCCGGGCGGCGGTAATTGCGTATGCTCGCGCCCTGGTTACTCACGGCCTTTTTCAGTACCGCCCTGATGGAGCTGTGCAGTGCAGCGACCTCCCGCGGCTTGAGCGAGTTGGACGGCCGCAGCGGGTGTATACCGGCGGCGAAGAGCGCCTCGTCGGCATACATGTTGCCGATGCCCGCGATGCGCTCCTGGTTGAGCAGCGCCGTCTTGACGGGCGTCGAGCGGGTACCCATGTACCCGGCCAGCGCCGCACGTGTGAATCCGCTGCCCAGCGGCTCAATGCCCAGCTTACCAACTATCTTGCCCGCGTCCCGTGCCAGGCAAAAAGTGCCGAACCGCCTCACATCCGTGTAAACCAGCTTCGAGCGGTCATCCAGTATGAACTCCATGCGTGAGAAAGGCTCCGGCCCGGCGGGGTTCCACAGCAGCGCTCCGGTCATGCGCAGGTGGACGACCAGATTATTCTTATGCGAGAGGCTGAATATGATATATTTTCCGCGGCGCGACAGTCCCTTGATGCTGCTTCCCATCAGGCGTTGGCAGAACTCCTCCACCCCGATCTGCTGTACCGGCCTGGTGTCCCTGACGACGATGCCGATAATAGTGCGTCCCACCACGCGGGGCCTC
>Ga0268277_1001189_pt1 | contig 18519 bp, 19 predicted proteins | sample saktaG_5_FD_190132 | JGI IMG/M metagenome (GOLD analysis project Ga0268277, IMG submission 190132) | Saline water microbial communities from Sakinaw Lake, British Columbia, Canada - sak_2010_1_5_50m | ecosystem: Environmental > Aquatic > Non-marine Saline and Alkaline > Saline ...
CAGTATAACTTAAAAATTTATTTGCACCTGCTCCAAAGTATTTTATTACATTTTCTTGACTAATAAAATTAGCAATTGCCCCGGCAATAAAAAAAGCGGGAATCAAACACAATAATACGTGTTGGCGAGCATAATCCTGTGCCATTAATAGAGATTCTAATATTACCTGCGGCATTCTGTAATTGCTAAATGGTATAAAATAAAAGAATATGAATACGGCGACTATAATGAAAATATTTGTTTTTTCTTTCATTGCTTTTTCTTAATACTCCTTTTAGAGGTACATGAATAAATTATCATATAAACATATTATTGTCAAATAAAAATATTAGTTTATTTAATAAAAATTGAATTAATTGTTAGGGTAAATTTAACGAGGTAATTAGATGGTAGAAGACCGTTGTCCTCTGTTACATAGAAAGTTGGTTGATGAAGCGGGGAGGCATTAAACAAATTTAAAAATTAGATACAATTCGAAAGAAAAAGCACAAAACAAAATTTAATTGATGTGATATTTGTGGGAGTTCGATGATTCTTGTTTTAAATTCATTAGTTTTATAGAATACATTTTTATCTCTCTCATTATAGAGATGTGGTTTTATTTTTTTAAGATTAAACACCTGCATTGTCCTTAACTCCTTTCATTTTAGTTTTATCAGTCCATTTAATTATCTTTTCTACAGATAGACCCATAATTGCTACAAAAATAATAGTTAAAATAAGCCTTAATGCCATAAATTCTAGTCCAAGAAATTTGAGCTCTACCATCTCTTGAGGAATCTTTATACACGCCCAGGCGGAAAGAAAAATAATAATGTTGGAAATTTTGGCTCCTTTTTTAATTAAGACTGCAGCTACCGGGAAGGCCACGTAAAGGGGGCCTGTCGGCAGCGCACCAAAGAATATGGCAAGAAAAATACCCTTTATTCCCGAAGTTTCCCCCAAATATTTTACAACCGTTTCTTTTGATACCCAAACCGCAAAAAGTCCCATCAACACCATCACGGCAGGAAGTATCCAAATCATTTCAATAAAAAATTCCCATGATGAGGCAGTTATTACTTCTCGTTTGTCAGGAAATAACGATATAAGGAATATTGCAATAGCTATTGCAACCCCGAGAATAATTAGATCTCGTATCATTCCTTTTCTTTGCTTTTCTTTCATATTTTTTTTCATAGTACAACCCCCATAATAAGAGCAATAACAATTGCAATAATAAAACTTATCCCATTTCTAAGTAAAGCCACTTTCTTACCTAATTCTTTTATTTCTAAAGGTAAAGTAATTGTTCCAATCATAGTTAATGTGGCAATGAAAGCGGCAACTGCAGTAATAGATGCTCCGTTTTTAAGAAGTGACGCTGCGAGAGGAAAGGCAATTAAAGATGGTATATGCATAATTGCTCCCAATAACGCGATCAAGAATACTCCCCAAAATCCTGCATGCTCACCTGCAATCTTGGAAATTTGGGTCTGTGGTACAAAACCTAAAAGCAAACCTACAAAAATTATTATAATAAAAACGATGGGCAGAAGACGGATGAAAGATTTTACCGCCCCTAACAGGGATTGTTTTGTTTTTTTTCTATCTTTAAGAAAAGAAAAAATAAGACAACCACCCGCAAAAATATTTATAAAGATAACAGTTATATTCATTTGTATTACCTCACATTTTCATTTGTATCATCTACATAGTCACTAACCATTTCTATTTGCGTCTACGGCCATTACTGAGATTTCATTCGCCAGCCCAGCGCTTCTTTCTGTGGGCAGGCAGCGATGCAAGATCCGCAGGCAAAGCAATCCGCATGGATTTTCTTTCCGTTATAAAAGTCATCCATTGCCTGAGTGGGACAGGCTTTTACGCACAATTCACATTTTTTGCACGCTTCCCGATTAATGCGTGGTCGAAACAGGCTTACCTGTTCTACCAACCAGCCGATCAGCCCAAAGGGGCAGAGAAACTGGCACCAGGGCCGGTAGATGAACAGACTAGAGATAAGTAAGGCAGATGCGAACAGCCCGATCCACAGGGTGAAATTGAACTGAAAAAGCTTGAACGGGTCAATGACTTTAATCCAATCCAAACCCGCAACCACAAGACCCGTGAACAATGCCGTGAAGGCGATAATGCGAACCGTGTTGGAGAGCCAGAAAGGCGGCTTCCACTTAGGCAGTGGTACACGGTGTAATAGGTCTTGCAGTAGACCTAACTCGCAACCCCAACCGCAGATAGATTTATTGGAAAGCCAGACCATCAACAGAAGGATGACCAGCATTATAATCACAGGTAATATAAATTCTTGGCGTACCAAGATAAAGGTAAGCAAGTTGCGTACCGAAAAGGCCGGATTGGGATTTACTCCTTGCCTGGTGAGCAGTCCAAAGGCGAACCCAAAGAGTAATGTTCCTCCGATGAGGGAAACGAGACGTACTTTGAGTGTAACCTTACGACGGCGCAGCAGAATGGCAGCAATCACCGTCACTGCAATCCATAGAACGAATTTGATCAGAATAAATGAGTTAAAAAGTGCTGGTTGGTTGGGCATTATAAAATCTCCTTTCTATTGATTCAATTTGTTTTTTTTATTTACTTTTTCTCCTATATTTATCGCACCTTTTAATTTTAGTGTTGCCGGGAAATCTTTTAAAAATTTATCTATCTTCTCCTTATTAGATGAGTAATGCACCCAATAACCTTTTTTTTCTATCTTTACCAGACCGGCTTCTCTTAAAATCTTAAGGTGCTGGGAAACTGCCGGTTGGGATATCTGTAAAAAATTAACTATACCGTTAACGCAAAATATCCTACTATTTAACAGGAGAAATATTTTAAATCTTGTGGGGTCAGATAGAGCTTTAAATGTTTTGGTAATTTCTTCAATTTCATAATTTGTCATTACTATTTCCTTTTATATAAGTATATTCATATTTACTTATATAATATATATTAAAAATATTCTCTTGTCAATTAGATTAATAAAAAACCAAAAAATTTTATACAAAAAGAGGGTTTCTAATATTTTTGCAGTAGAGATAGAGTAAGGAGTGAATTAATTAATTTATTAGAAGTACATTCTACAGAAGGAAATAACGAATGAAAAGATATAAAAGAAAGGAAGGTGTTGAGATCGATGAATGAAGATAAAAAATTAATTACTTATTGCGGACTCTATTGCAGGGATTGTGTTAATTACAAGGGAGAAATTGCAGATTTAGCCAGAGATTTAAGGAAAAAATTAAGACAGGCGAAATTTGATCGAGTTTCTAAAGGATTATCTAAATACTTTAAGGAATTCAAAGATTATGAAAAGTGTTATACGACTTTAGGGGCAATGGTTAGATTACGTTGTAGTAGAGTTTGTAGAGACGGAGGGGGACCTCCGTTTTGTAAAATCAGGAAGTGTTGCGAAAAAAAGAATATTCAAAGCTGCTGGGAATGTGAGGAATTTGAAACTTGCACCAAATTAGATTTTCTAAAACCCATTCATGAAGATGCCCATCTAAAAAATCTGAGAAAAATCAAAAAACAGGGAACCGATAAATTTCTTTCCGGAAAGAGATATTGGTAAATGATTAGTTTTAAAATTTTTGTCGGGCCTCGGAACTCTACGGTTGCTTCGCAACCTTAGCCTTAGGGTCATATAACAACGAATAAAAGGGAAATCAAAGATTTCCTTAAATCGCCTTCGGCAATTTCTTTTATCCGTAAAACGTTATATGTAAAAAGCGCACGCAAGAAAATTGAATTTATTTTGAAAGGATAAAGGATAACAGAATGAAAAATAAAATAAATATACGGGAACAATTGTTTTTACAAAGAGAAAATAAAGAGCTTTTTGAGATGGCAAAATCTTATGCATATACATATATGGGAAAAATCAATGACCGCCCGGTTTTTCCATCTGTAAAATCTATCCAACAATTATCCGTTTTCGATGAACCGTTACCAGAAAAACCAGGCAATCCAGATGAAATACTAAACTTATTACATAAATACGGATCCCCTTCAACAGTTGCTCAGACAGGAGGACGATATTATGGTTTTGTAAATGGAAATTCAATTCCAATTGCCTTAGCAACCAAATGGTTATCTGATATATGGGATCAAAATTGTGCATTATATGTAATGTCACCAATAGTTTCCCGGTTAGAAGCTATTTGTGAAAAATGGCTAAAAGAACTATTTAAACTGCCTTCCGGAACAGTAGCGGGACTAGTCAGTGCAACTTCAACTGCTACAATGTGTGGAATTGCTGCCGGCCGTAATGAAATATTACGTCGCCAAGATTGGGATATTAATTTGAAAGGACTTTTCGGTGCTCCTCCAATTCGTATTGTAATTGGTGAACAAGCGCACGCAACAGTCATTAAAGCTTTATCTTTATTGGGATTTGGGGAAGAACAAATAGAACGGGTTCCAGTTGATTCTCAAGGACGAATGGATGCGGACAAACTACCGTTGTTAGACGAAAAAACTATTGTAATATTGCAAGCTGGAAATGTAAAATCCGGTTCATTTGATCCATTTGTTAAAATAGGTAATCAAGCCAACAATGCCGGTTCCTGGATTCATATAGATGGTGCATTTGGTCTGTGGGCAGCCGCTTCCAGTGAAAAAAAGTTCTTAACAAAGGGTATTGAAAAGGCTGATTCTTGGTCTGTTGATGCTCATAAAACATTAAATGCGCCTTATGATTGTGGAATTATTCTATGTAAAAATAGAGAAGCATTAACAATGGCCATGCAGGTAAATGGTTCTTATATTCATTATAGTGAAAAACGGGATGGTATGCATTTTACACCTGAAATGTCTCGTCGTGCCAGAGCAATCGAACTTTGGGCAACACTAAAATACCTTGGTAGAAGCGGAATTGAAGAAATCGTAGATGGATTATGCGATAGAGCTCAACAATTTCAAGAACAATTGAGTAGCGCCGGATTTAATATTTTAAATGAAGTTGTTTTCAATCAAATTATTGTTTCATGTAATACAGCAGAAGAAACTAATGAAACGCTAAAAAATATTCAAGAATCTGGTGAATGTTGGTGTGGAGGATCGAAATGGAACGGTGAACCTGTTATCCGAATTAGTGTTTGTTCATGGGCGACTACAGCAAAAGATATTGATCGCTCGGTAGCTGCTTTTATTAAGGCACGAGAAAAATATCATATAAACTTAGAAGCTTAAAGCGCTCGTTTTCGGTATATAACAGCAGCTATGCGCTGCAGGCTTCGCTCTTGGCCTTTAAAAAGCAATTTCATTCCCATCCAGGAGAAATAAAATTTAAATATAGACATGAGATACCAGAAATATTTAAAAAATTAAAAAAAGTAGGGGTAGATGATTATTTAGAGTTTCAGAAACAAAGAAGATCTTACCCTTCATGTGGTAGTAGGGTAAACCTTTATTATTACAAATGTAGTAAATGTGGAAAGGAAGTATTCTTTAATATTTTGGTACACCGCCTAACAGCGGGTTTAAGGTTCGCCCCTTCGTCGTTCACCTAAATTGCTTTACTTGACAACTTTTTAAACCCGCAAAACGTTAGATAAAATGTCCTAGCCAGCCGTTAAGAAAGAAGATTTATATAAAAGGATATGATAGAATTATTGCAACACTGCGGCAACCATTAAAAGAAAGAAGATAAAGAGGTAGAAAAATGCAATATGAGAAAATCCTTAAAAAACTAAAAGCATTATCTAATCCCAGGGCAGTAGAGGGCATGGCGCGGTTTGGTATTAGTCCGGAAAATACTTACGGAATTTCCATTCCAAATTTAAGGAAAATGGCAAAAGAAATTGGAAGGGATCACTCTCTTGCTCAGCAGCTTTGGGATTCAGGTATTCACGAAGCGCGCATACTAGCGAGTATAATTGACGAAGTGGATCAGGTAACAAAAAAACAAATGGATGCCTGGATAAGGGATTTTGACTCATGGGATGTATGCGATCAGTGTTGTATGAATTTGTTTGATAAAACACCCATGGCATGGGAAAAGGCAATAGAGTGGACAAATCGCGAAAAAGAATTTGAAAAGCGTGCTGGCTTTGCCTTGATGGCGTGCCTGGCCTGGCACGACAAGGAATCACCGGACAAAAAGTTTTTAGTCTTACTGCCAGCGATAAAACGGGAGGCGGATGATGATAGAAACTATGTTAAAAAGGCGGTCAATTGGGCCTTAAGGAATATTGGAAAACGGAATTTAAATTTAAATAAGAAGGCAATTGAAACTGCAAAAGAAATTCAAAAAATGGATTCAAAAAGTGCAAGGTGGATTGCTTCCGATGCAATTCGGGAGTTAATGAGTGAAGCGGTTCAAGAAAGATTGAAAAAAAGAGGTAAATAAAGAATACGGCGGGGTTTGGAACTCTGCGGCCGTTCCTATCGTCGCTCCCTTGCCCTAACGAGTCATTAATACGGGCTATACGGACCGTTTCACTGCGTCCAAATTGGCTCCCGCTGGGGCCATCAGCTTAGGCTATTCGCGGAACAGTATATGCAATTAGCTCACTCATATCGGAGCAGTGCGTTAGGGTCAAAGAATGGAGGTTTAAATGTGAAGAAATTATCGAAAACTCTTTTCAATCAATTAAATAGCTATATGAATAAAAAAGCTAGACCATTGGAAAGCGCTATATTTAATTTTTATTTTAATGATTCAAATGGTAATGATATATTTGATTCATTAAAAGAATTTCAAAATTCAGATGGAGGTTTTGGTCGAGGTATAGAACCCGATTTTAAACTTATACAGTCCTCACCGATGGCAACATCGATTGGCCTAAGATATTTGAGTATACTAGATAAAAGTGATAGGGCACGAAATATGATAGTTAGAGCTGTTGAATATCTAGAGACAGCTTTTGATAGTAATAGAAATGGTTGGTATAGTGTTCCAAGTAATATTAACGAATATCCTCATGCACCTTGGTGGGAATTTAGAAATGATATAAATATGACAGTTATTGATTATTCATGGGGAAATCCTACAGCTGAATTGATAGGGTATCTTTATAAGCATAAAGAATACCTTAATAACCTGGATATTTATTCATTAATAAGTTACGCTATAACAAATTTAAATGAACGTACAGAATTTAACTCAGAACATGAAATATTTTGTTATATTCGAATGTATAATTCTCTAGACGAAGAATTTTCCAGTCAAATTGTAGATACACTAAAATTGGCTGTTTCTCAATTGGTTAACCTAAACGAATCTGAATGGATAAATTATGTACCGACTCCATTAAAGTTTATAGAGTTCGATTCTGAGAACTTTTTTGGAATTGAGCGTAAATTTATAGATCAGAACTTAGATTATTTAGTAGATAGACTTGAACAAGATGATAAGCTATTACCTACCTGGCAATGGGACAAATATTTAGAGGAATGGGAAATCGCCAAGATTGAATGGATGGGAAACCTAACCCTTATGGCTTTATTATCTTTATTGAAGTTTAATCGGATATAGATAGTTCTTGATATTAAAAATTTTAATGGCTCTTCATAAGTTATAAATAATAATAAAAAGGAGATAATATGAAGTACAGAGTTCATCGACTGGGAATCAAAATGGAAAATGACCAAAATAAATTAGAACAATTTTTAAATAATTTAGAAGGTGAAGTTGTGTCAATAATTCCAAATATTAAAAGAACATCCTTATTTCAAATTTATGGTCTTACTGATAAAATCGATTTCCTGCTTATTATCGAAAAAATAAAATAGCTATTACGAATTAGTTGAAATATTTTTTTTAAGGAGTAAATGTGGACATATATTTTTTAATCAAAGGAATTATCATTGGATTTTCTATAGCGGCCCCGGTTGGTCCTATCGGAATTTTGTGTATTCGTCGCAGTCTTACCAAAGGTCATTTATCAGGTTTTATTACTGGAATGGGGGCAGCCTCAGCAGATGTGGTTTATGGTGTAATTGCAGCTTTTGGTTTAACTTTTATATCTTCTTTTCTTGTAGAACAACAACTATGGCTAAAAATTATTGGAATGATTTTTCTATTTTACCTTGGTATAAAAACTTTCTTGGAAAGGCCACCAGAAAAGGATGATGGAAAAGCTAAAAGCAATGGATTATTTAGCGATTTCTTATCCACGTTTTTTCTCACAATAATAAATCCAATGACAATTTTAGCTTTTGCGGCAGTATTTGCAGGTCTTGGATTAGGAGAAACAAGTGGAAACTATATATCTGCTTCAATTCTTGTTTTAGGTGTATTCATTGGCTCAGCTCTTTGGTGGACTATCCTTAGTAATGGTGTTGGAATCTTCCGCAAAAAGATAAAATCAAATATCTTAGTTTGGGTAAACAGAATCTCCGGATCTATCATTATTTGCTTTGCTCTTATAATATTTACCTCTTTGATTAAAAATTTACTATAAATCATAATGAGAATAAAAAATAATTTTAAGGAAAAAGTTTTTTAAAAAATACTTAAAGGGACGTTACACGAAAGAGCGAGCCAAAATAAGGAGAAATCAATATGAAACAATGGTATGAATCGTTATTTGAGAACTATGGTAAAAAATATGATAATGAAAGCTTTACACAAGGCACAATTGGTGAGTGTGATTTCATCGAAAAAGAAATTGATTTTAATAAGTCGCTAAAAATAATTGATATCGGATGTGGTACCGGTAGACACTCGATTGAATTAGCAAAAAGAGGATACAAGGTTACAGGAATTGATTTGTCAGAATCACAATTGAAGCGGGCAAAAGAAAAAGGAAAAACTCAAAATCTGCAAATAGATTTTCAGAAACATGATGCAAGGAATTTACCATTTAAGAATGAATATGATTTAGCAATAATGCTTTGCGAAGGAGCATTTCCTTTGATGGAAACAGATGAAATGAATTATGAAATATTAAAAAATGCCGCAAAGTCATTAAAGGATTCTAGCAAGCTGATTTTTACAACATTAAATGGATTATTTCCACTATATCATTCAGTTGAAGAGTTTTGCACATCAACAACGGAAGAGGGGAATGCGACCTATAGAAGTAATACTTTTAGTTTAATGACTTTCCGAGATCACAATATTACCACAGTAGAAGATGATTTTGGGGATAAGAAGGAACTGGAATGTAATGAAAGATATTATGTACCATCTGAAATTACCTGGTTATTAAAAACATTAGGCTTTAAAAAGATTGATATTTATGGAGCAAAACTTGGAGCCTTTTCGAGGAATGATAAACTCACAACTGAAGATTTTGAGATGCTGGTTATTGCTGAAAAGTAATGCCTCACTCCATCGTGTGAAATACGATTATTAAACAATATTAACATCAGGAGGAATAGAGGAATGATGAAAACAGTTGTTGTCTATAAATCAACATCAGGTTTTACTAAAAAATATGCGGAATGGATTGCAGAAGAATTAGAAGCCGACTTATTAAAGCTAGGAAAAAATGATATTGATATATTACTTAAATATGACATTATCATTTATGGCGGAAGCTTACATGCGGTTGGAATAAGCGGAGTAAATATTATAAAAAACAACCTCAATAAATTAAAAGATAAGAATATTATCATCTTCACCACTGGGGCATCGCCATCAAAAGAAAGTACAATATCTGAGGTAAGGGATAGTAATTTTTCGGTGGAGGAACAAAAACAAATACAATTTTATTATTTTCGCGGAGGGTTTGATTTTAATAAATTGAACTTAATAAATAAGATATTAATGACTCTAATGAAGTGGAAAATAAAATTAAAACGTCATAAGACACCAGATGAAAAAGGAATGTTAGCGGCATACTCCAAACCAATGGACTTTACTAAGAAAGAAAATTTAAAAGAGTTGTTGGAATATGTTCGTTCACCAAGATGAGGAATAATATGCGACTTCATCTAACAGCGGATATACGATCCGCTACGAGATACGCCATATTTTCACCTACGCTATCGCTACGGTGAAAACATTGTACACACGCGGAACGTTGATATACTAAATATCTAACATCTATCTGCTTAAAAATTATTATCTACTTTTTTTTAACCCTGCATAGAGTAAAATAAAGAGAAGAAGTTATTTTTATATTTATATTACCACTGGCTTAACACAAATAACTAAAAATCTTTATATAAAAAGAGGGTTTTTGCTTATTTTGTAGAATAAAGAATTATAACTATTTCGTTAGATTATTTTTACTATCAATTATATGTTACATCAATTCCGATGATAAAAAGTTACAGAGCAATGAATTAAAAAGTAAAAAGGAGCAAAGAGGTTGTGAAAAAGATTTATAAAATTATGCTTGGTAGTTTAATTTGTCTTGCTTTAATAATACCAGGTAGTGTTAGTATGATAGGGTTTGCTCAACAGCAAGATACTTCTGAAATAAGCATTGAGGGTATCTGGGAGGGCCAATTAAAAGTTCCCGGAACGGAACTTAGAATTGTTTTTAATATTTCTAAGAATCAGGATGGAGCTCTGACTGCAACTTTAGATAGTCCTGACCAGGGAGTAACTGACATCCCGGTAGAAGAAGTTATTTTTAAAGATAACACTTTACACCTGGAAGTAAAATCTGCGGGAAGTGTTTTTGAGGGGAATGTCAGTGAAGATTTTTTGGTCATTGAGGGAGAGTGGAAATGGTCTGGACAGTCCGTACCCCTTATAGTTAATCGGATTGATAAAGCAATAGAAATTCTTAGACCTCAGGAGCCAAAAAAGCCTTATCCTTATATTGAAGAAGAAGCAATATATGAAAATAAGGAAGCAGGAATTACACTTGCAGGAACTTTGACCTTACTACCTGGGAAGAGTTCTTTCCCGGCAGTTTTATTAATTACCGGTTCTGGACCTCAGGATAGAAATGAAACAGTATTTGGTCATCGCCCTTTTCTGGTATTAGCAGATTATCTGACTTGTCAGGGTATTGCAGTCCTTAGGGTAGATGATAGGGGAGTGGGAGAATCTACCGGAGATTTTTCTCAGGCTACCAGTGAAGATTTTGCTTCTGATGTGTTAGCAGGAGTAGTATATCTCAAGACTCGAGAAGAAATTAATCCTGAACAAATCGGTCTTATCGGCCATAGCGAGGGTGGAATAATAGCTCCAATGGTGGCAGTTCAATCCCCGGATGTCGCATTCATCGTGATGATGGCGGGGACAGGATTACCTGGAGAAGAAATTCTATATTTGCAGGGGGCTTTAATTTCCAGGGCAATGGGGATTAGCGAGGAAGATATTACCAAGAATCGTCAGTTTAATGAAAAGATATTTTCAGTAATAAAAGAGGAAAAAGATAAAAAAAATGCTGAAGAACGGCTTCGACAGATGTTTATGGAAGATTGGGAAAAAATGAGCGATGAGGAAAAAGAAAAAATAGGTGACCCGGAAGTGTATCTTAATGCTCAGCTTCAGAGCTTATTATCTCCCTGGCTTAAGTTTTTCCTGACTTATGATCCTAAACCAACTTTGAGTAAGGTAAAGTGTCCGGTACTGGCTATAAATGGGGAGAAAGACCTTCAGGTACCACCCAAAGAAAATCTTAGTGCTATCGAAGAAGCCCTCAAGGCCGGTGGTAACCAAAATTATACTATTAAAGAATTACCTAATCTTAATCATTTATTTCAAACTGCTCAAACGGGTTTACCCTCGGAATATGTTAAGATTGAGGAAACAATTTCGCCGGTGGCTTTAAAAATAATAAGCGATTGGATTTTAGAACAAACTGAAACAAAATAAGATAAATAGAAGGGCGAATTATTTTGTTTTATATTATTGCCAAATTTATTTTTTTAATCATTTTTAAATTATTCTTTAGGCTAAAAGTAACCGGTTTAGAAAATATACCCCAGAATGGTCCGTTTATTATTGTAGCCAATCATTCAAGTTTATTGGACCCGGTTATCCTGGGAGTATCGGTTAAACCTAAAATTATTTTTGTAGCTGCTGCCTATCTTTTTGAAATAGGTTGGCTTGGTTATTTATTGCGGAAGGCTAATTCTATCCCGATTCATAGAGAAAACTATACAGATAATATTGAATCTATAAAACAAGCTTTGAAGATATTACAGAAAGGCGGAGTTTTGGGAATTTTTCCTGAAGGAGGAGTTGACCGTCAAAAAAATAATTTACCCATTAAAGCCGGAGCCGCCTTTTTAGCTACCAGTGTAGGGGTTCCTATTGTACCCGTAAAAATTAAAGGAGCAGATAAAGTTTTGCCGAGAGGAGCAAAATTTGTCAGAAGCTTAAGCAAAATTGAAGTGGAAATTAAGAAACCGATTTACTGTTCAAGGCAGACTCATAAGGATAAAGAAATTATTAAAAGGGTAGTAGAATCTTATATAAAAGAGATATATTAAAACGAAGTTAAAAGAATATGACTCTGAGATTATTAGTGAAAAAAACCATTAACCTTAAAAATTAATAATTTGCTATATTTTTTTCAAAATAAAAAGGAATTTTTTCTTTTTTGTCGAATTCTTCTATTAAGGAGGGAAAATAAGATAGATGAATAAAATTAATTTAAAAGAAAAAATAGAAGTTTTGAATATGCACAGAATTGCCTTTGCGGCAGTTTTATTTATCTTATTAATTGTGATAGCCAGTATTCTTTTATTAATCTGGTGGCCGGCAAAACCATCATTAGCAGAAATAACTAATTCCTGGGTCGCTTTAATAATAGTGTATCTGGTTCTTAGTATATTATTATTTGATAAGCCCATTTATAAGTTCTTTGAAGAATTTATTACTGCTAAAAAATTAGGGCAACACGATTCTCAACAGTCAAGACAAGAACAATTTCTCGGTTTAGTTTCAGACATTAACATTGGCGATTTAACCCATTATTACGATTCCAGGCAGGACAATATATTAAATAAAGAAATTCAAGATGCAGACTCCGCCCTTTTAAGAGAAGAAGAGATGGCTAAACATATTCGAAAATTGCAAAAGGAAAACATTAGATGGCGATTTCTCTATGCTGATACCTATCTGGTCTTGTACGCAAAATATGTTTTATTCTGGCTTCATAAATCCAAATTGGTAAACCGAGAAGAATTTGATAACATATGGCAGTCTAAAATATCCGCTCCAGAAGAACGGGAAGCCATACTTGACGCCCTCCTTGATTTAGAATTTATTCGGGAAGAGGAAGGGGATACTTTTTCTATTACCGAATTAGGCTCAGCTTATGTAAATTATCTGAAAGAAATGGATAAACAAATAGGAGATCAAAGTAGCAACCAATAGAGAATGGGTTTAGAAATCAAAGGGTGCAATTAATTACAAGCTAAAAGTTTTAAGGTTATCAAAGGGGGTATTTTAGTGAAAATATCAATAGGGGTAATTACTAAAGATTTTAATTCTTTAGAGCCCATAGATGAGTTTTTAGAAAATGCTTCAAAACATAATCATGAAATTTACAGTATAATAATTGTGTATTCGCACAATTGTGATTTTCGATTAGTGAAAGCTTTAGAAAAAAAAGTCAAAGTCTTTCCGGTAAAGATAAACGATGTTCCGGAGATAAAGCGCCAACTAATAAAGATGGGCTTATCTGCAGAAAATATAGAAATTTTACTCAATTGCCTTGCCTTAAAAAAGCATGGATTAGTGCCTTATGGCTTGAACAGAAATTATGCCCTGATCAAAGCTTTATTAAGCGGTTCAGAAGCATTAGTTTTTATCGATACTGATGTCTATCCCAGAGTATTGGTAAAAGAAGACGATGAAGTGAAGGAAAAAGAGATAGATTTCATCGGAAGACATTTGGAATATCTAAGGAAAGAAGAAGTTATTATTACCACCAGTGATTACTCCGGTTATTACATTATTCCTCCCATGAGCTTTACCGGGATGAAGGAATTATTTATTGGCTTACAAAAAGAAGGTGCTTATGAATTTTTAAGAAATTTCAACCAGCATAATTGTCTGTATTTAGATAATGATAAAAAACGAAAAGTTTTTGAAACAAATAAAATCTTAGGAGGAAATGTAGCAATTAAACTAAGCGCCCTTAAAGAATTACCTCCCTTTTTTTCTACAGTGTATAATGTAAATGGCGAGCATGTTCTATCTCGTGGAGAGGATACCCTTCTGGGAATTAAATTAAAAAAGAGCGATGAAAAATGTATCGATATAGATACCAAAATATTTCATAATACCTTTGGGAATTATCCCGAGGTACCGGATATAAAAAAAGACAAATCTATAAGAGATAGATTTTATTATACTTGCCTAGGGTGGATCGGGCGGAATCCCTTTCTTAATTGGTTAAAAGGGGAAGATGTAGAAGAGATAAAAAACAGACAGAAGAAGAATATAATTATCGGCTCCAAAGCCGCGGCCTCTTATCTTAATGATGAGAGATTTTTAATCTTACCCGAGGCCCTGGAAATATCTTACCATAATTTAGAACGGGTAATTAGTGAATACAAAAATACCATAAGGGCCTGGAATGATTTTATCAAAAAATTAGAGAAATAGGGAGGGTAAAAAATGAAAATATTAATAATCAACCACTTCCCCCTGGAGGGTTCAGGAAGCGGAGTTTACACTAAAAATTTAGCCAAAGAGCTAACCGAAATCGGGCATAAGGTTAAAGTTGTATTTCCGGAAAATCGAAAGGTACCCCGGGAAATTTTTGAAATGAGACCGATAATGTTTAAGGACGACAACACTAAAGATTATGAAATTGATTTTAATTTTCCCTGTTTTACCAGCCATCCCCGTAGTAATACCACTTTTTATCAACTAGATAAAAAGCAGATGAGAGATTATATCGATACAATGGTAAGGGTTACCCAAGAAGAGGCAGATATATTTAAACCCGATATAATTCACGCCCAGCATCTTTGGGTTACCCCTTATGCCGCCCAAAAGACCGGTTTTCCTTATGTTGCAACAGTACACGGTACAGACCTGAAAGGATTTAAGCAAGACAAAAGATATCATACTTACGCCTTAAAGGGTGCTCAAAATGCTCGAAAAGTTATTACCATATCGAAACAGGTAGACAGAGAAACCAAGGAACTTTATCACATTGAAGACGAGAAAAGAAAAATTGTCTATAATGGATATGATACTAAACTTTTCAAAGTAAATAATGTTTCCCGAAAGGAAGCTTTAGAGAAGTTTGGTATAAATGAGATACCAGATTATATTGTATCTTTTGCCGGGAAATTAGCCCATTTCAAAGGGGTAGACATTTTATTAAAAGCTGCTAAAATATATGAAAACCAGATGAATAAAAAAGTTATGACTTTAATTGCCGGTAACGGAGTATTATATGATGAATTAAATAAACTTAAAAATTTTTTAGAGCTAAAAAATACCTTTTTCCTGGGTTATGTAAGCCAGGAGCAGCTTATCGATTTATTTAATATTGCCGATGTAAGTACTGTGCCTTCCCGGAGCGAACCTTTTGGATTGGTAGCCATAGAGGCACTAGCTTGTGGGACTCCGGTAGTGGGCACCAATCAGGGAGGGCTGCCTGATTTTATCAATGAAGATATCGGCGCCCTGGTCGATGTGGATGATGATATTGCTCTGGCAGAAGCTATAATTAATGAGCTGGTAAGACCTGATAAAAATGTTAGAAGAAAACGGGCACACGAATACGCGGTTAATAATTTTTCATGGGAAAATACCATCAAGGAAGTAGAAAAAATATATAAGGAAGCAGTATTTTAACCAAGGAAAAATAAGTTTAATAAAAATTATTTACACAAAAGTGAAGGAGAAAGAAAATTATGCGGACTGTAGTAGTTATCCCTACTTATTGGGGGCGGGAAAAAGAGATTAGTTTTAAAGAAGGGGATATTGTCTATGACCATGCTACCCCCGTTGATGAAGAAGGAACCCTGGGTCGGACACTGGAAAGTATGAAGATATTAAAAAAGAAAGATTTTAAATTAGTTGTACTAATTTGTCCAACCCATAAGGAAATAGAACACCAAGCAGAAGAAAAAGTAAGAAAGATAGTTAAAGGGGTAAAGTTGGAAGTAGAAACCTATTTATTTACCCGAAAGACCTTAAAGAAGATTAAGAAATTCGGCAGAAATTCCGAATTAAAAGAGAATGTACTTTCTTTACTGAGCTTAGAGGGTTATGCCAACGTCAGGAATATGTGTATATTCTCTTCCCATATACTTAATTCTGATATTACAGTTTTAATCGATGATGATGAAGTTATAGAAAATCCTGATTTTATGGACATAGCCAGGGAATTCATCGGGAAAAGAGTGTATGGAGAAACCGTATACGGGGTAGCCGGTTATTACTTGAATAAATACGGAAATTATTACGATGATGTAAACATGGAGCCCTGGATGACTTATTGGAATAGGTTTGGGAGCAAATCCAAAGCATTTGACAAAATAATCGGCTGCGGTCCCCGGCTTAAGCATACCCCCTTTGTCTTTGGCGGGGCTATGGTAATTCATAAAAATCTATATCAGATAGTGCCTTTTGACCCCAATATTCCCAGAGGGGAAGACATCGATTATCTCATCAATGCGAAAATGTTTGGTTTTGATTTCTTCCTGGATAATAAATTAAGCATAAAACATTTACCTCCCGAAAAAACCCATTCTATCTGGAAAAGGACCAGAGAGGATATCTATAGATTTATTTACGAAAAATCTAAAATTGATTCCCAATACGAAGTAAGCAATATGCGGACAGTAACAGCGAAAGATTTTTCCCCATATCCCGGAGAATTTTTAACCGGCGAACTTGAAGACAAGATCTTCAAGACCAACTTGTTGCTTGCCCTGGAATATCTGGCAAATAATAAAGTAGAGGCCTGCAAGGAATCTATAAAAAATATATATTTAAGCATTCATGAGGCAATACCTGAAAAAGACCCTTTTACCGCTTACAGGAAGATACAGAAGTATTGGGAGAAGTTAATAGACTTTACCCTGGAGAACAAAAAAGAGATAAGAAGAATAATGGAAGAAAAGAATCTATTTAAAGTCGAGGTAACTGTCGATAAAAAACATTATGAAAAAATTGGTCTGAAAGAGAAAAAAGAAACATTAAAGAGAATGACAGAGTTTAAAGATTTTAGCGAAGAGGAGTTAGAAAAAATTGCCCGAATATCCGCGGTCAAAGCCTACAAGGAAGATGAAATTATCTTTAAAGAAGGTGATGAGGATTCCTCTTTTTATATAATGATCAGAGGCTGTCTGCGTATTATCAAATACAATGAAAGAAACGAAGAGATTATTTTAGCCGATATATGCACTGGAGGATTCCTGGGGGAGACAGCTATTGTTAATGAAAGACACAGGGTAAATGCAGTGGCCAGTGAATTTGTAGAACTACTCTTTTTGGAGCAAGAAAATCTTGAACTTCTGATTAAGGAAGACCCAAATCTGGGGAATAAAGTATTATTAGTGTTTTTGGAAAAATTATCTATGAAATTGGATAAAACCAATCGTTTATTCCAGGAGAATTATATATTAGGCAGCTCCTCCCTTTCCGATATGGATTAGTTATTTACAATGTCAGAAAATAACTAAATACATATTATTTCTCGAGTAGGGGCGTATTGCAATACGCCCCTATAATGGCTAAAAACCTGCACTTCAAATCTCGGAATTTGCAACTTCCCTCTTAATCTAAAAACTTCTCTTCAAAAGAAGGATTTACACATTTCCAAGTAAAATATTGTTAGTTTTAAATCCTCTGTCATTACCAAAGAAAGGCACAGCTACTACATCCCTGTTACTCTTAAAGACATAGTAGATTTCTTATTATCATTTTACGAGCAAAGTGATAATAAGAAAATTCGTTATTATCACTTTTAGTGAATAAATTGGCTTTATTTTTTATTATGATTAAATATATGATAATGATATAATTATAAATAATAAAGAATGTCAAAGAGACGGTTTTATTGACAATGTAGAAAAATTAGATATAATTTATCAGCAATAGAAACCCAAACGCATTTATAAATATAGAGGATCAAGTATGAAAAAGATTATGAAGAAACAAGGGTTTCATCGTTGGGCCTGACGTCCCTTTAACAGGGGTTTTTTATAATAATTTAATATTACTAAAGGAGAAATGGATGGAAGGATGGATTCTTAAAAAAAAGAAAGAAGAGGAAATAGAGGACGATTCTTATGAAATACTTCGCTTTATTGAAGTCGCCAAAAAGAGAAGTATTAAAATACGGATTTTAAACCCGGAACAGTTTGATTTAATAGTGACTCGAGAAGATAAAAAAAGTATTGTTTTAGATAATCAATCAACCCAATTACCCCAATTTCTATTACCCCGGCAGGGGGCCAATACCCCTTATTTTTCCTTGGCTGTTATTCGTCATTTAGAACGTTTGGGGGTGCCTACATTTAATCCTTCTCATAGCATTGAGGCGGTTAAAGATAAGTTGTATACTCAACAGATATTAGCTGCCAGTAATTTGCCGGTACCCAAGACTATGCTTGCTCGTTATCCGTTGAATATCGATCTCATTGAGAAGGTGATTGCTTTTCCCGCAGTGGTAAAAACTATATCTG
>Ga0268277_1001191_pt1 | contig 18510 bp, 13 predicted proteins | sample saktaG_5_FD_190132 | JGI IMG/M metagenome (GOLD analysis project Ga0268277, IMG submission 190132) | Saline water microbial communities from Sakinaw Lake, British Columbia, Canada - sak_2010_1_5_50m | ecosystem: Environmental > Aquatic > Non-marine Saline and Alkaline > Saline ...
GCACAACAGTGTCATCATCTGGCAAACGTATTCGTTCATCTGATCAAGCCCTCCGTTTAGTATTGAAAGCTTGACCAGTATACGTTAAATCATGAACCTGTCAAACCCAACTTAGCGGAAAGTAGGGCCTCCAGAGTATGTCTAAAAATCAGAGTGCGGCCTTGAGGCCGCCGCATATAGTATAGTCAACCAGGGGCAAAATGTCAAAGTCTTTTGGGGCTTGCGCAGCGAAGCCCGAAGAATTTGGCTCTTTGGATTTCACCTGGTCAAGGTGAGAGATTTGCCACGAATTGCACGAATTAACACGAAAAAGAAAAAGACGTGAAAATCCGTGCAGTTGGTGGTAAAAAGCCGTTTGGTTCTGGCTTGTCCAGGTCAGGAGCTTAGTAGGATGAATGAATGCGGTGGTTTTGACGCATTAGTGTATGTGTGCTACAATGCGCTGGGGAGGGTGGCATCTGCCTATGAACGCAAACACCAAACTCAGTAAAGTGCAGGCCATCGTAGTCATTGCCAGCTTGCTGGCTTCGTTCTTCCTCGGCTTTGCCCCGCCGGTAGGAACAGCCACTGCCGAACTGTTCTTCTCAGAGTACATTGAGGGATCGAGTAATAACAAAGCCCTCGAAATCTACAACGTCACCGGATCCGCTATTGACCTGGCTGCCGGAAGCTATTCCATCGAGATCTACTCTAACGGCAACACTTCACCCAGCACGACCATTGCGCTGACTGATACGGTTGCCGATGGCGACGTCTATGTCGTCGCTGATGATGGGGCAGCCCCCGCCATCCTGGCCGAAACGGATCAGACGTCCACCGCCAGTTTTTTCAATGGCAACGATGCTGTTGTCCTGAAGAAGGGCAGCGCCATTATTGATGTCATTGGACAGGTCGGCTACGACCCAGGCAGTGAATGGGGCAGCGGCAATCAGTCCACCCGGAATAATACCTTGCGACGCAAGGCTTCTGTTTGCCAGGGCGATACCGACGAAACCGATGCCTTTGATCCATCGCTCGAGTGGGACGGTTTTGCCCAGGACACCTTCGGCGGACTGGGCACCCACGCGGCGGACCGCGACGGACCTGGCGACTGCGGCGATCCGGCCACCTTCATCCACGACATCCAGGGCAATGGCGCAAGCAGCTCTGAAGCAGGCAACACCCACGTGATTGAAGGCGTGGTCGTCGGCGACTTCCAGGGAACCAACGAACTCAAGGGGTTCTTCGTCCAGGAAGAGGATGGTGACGTCGACGCCGATCCGCTGACCTCCGAGGGCATCTTTGTCTGCGACGACGGCTTCGGTGTCAATGTGAGCGTAGGCCAGGTGGTGCGCATCCAGGGCGACGTGACTGAGTCCTCCGATCTCACGCAACTGAATAGCATCAGCGACGTGGCGGTCTGCGACCAACCTGGCAGCGCTTCGGCCGCTACGGTCGCCCTGCCCGTGTCAAGCCTGGATGTCTGGGAACAGTACGAGGGGATGCTGATCAACGTCCCGCAAACCCTGTTTGCCACCGACAACTATAACCAGGGCCGTTATGGCGAAGTGGATCTCTCCGTCGGCGACCGCCTGGACAATCCGACCAATGTCGTTGCGCCGGGCGCATCTGCCCTGGCTTTGCAGGATCTCAACGACCGTAGCCGGATTCAACTGGACGACGGTAGCAGGGTTGAGCCCCCGGCAACCGCCCCTTACGTGGGCATCGGCGACACCCTGCGCGCCGGCGACACCGTTTCTGAATTGACGGGTGTTTTGAGCTTCGATCACGACAACTACGAAATACATCCCACGGGAGCGGTGAACTTCACCCGCGTCAATACCCGAGACGCAACACCGCCGGCCGTTGGCGGCACGCTCAAGGTCGCCAGCTTCAACGTCCTCAACTACTTCAACGGCGACGGCCTGGGCGGGGGCTTCCCAACCTCACGCGGCGCAGATACGTTAGACGAGTTCAACCGCCAGCGCGATAAGATCATCAGCGCGATTTCGACCATGGACGCCGACGTCATCGGCCTGATGGAAATGGAGAACGACGCCGCGCCCAACAGCGCGCTTGAGGACCTGGTGGATGGCCTGAATGTATTAGCAGGGGCAGGCACGTATGATTTCATTGACACAGGCGTCGTAGGCAGCGATGAAATCCGGGTGACCTTCATCTACAAACCTGGCGCAGTTACCCCGGTCGGGCCATTCAAGATTCTTGACTCGTCGGTGGATCCAACGTTCATTGATACCAGGAATCGCCCTGCCTTAGCTCAGACTTTCGAGCAGAATTTAACCGCTGCGCGGTTCACGCCCGTGGTCAACCACCTGAAATCGAAGGGCTCCGCGTGCGATGACGTGGGAGACCCGGACGCGGGCGATGGCCAGGGCAACTGTAACCAGACCCGCACTGACGCCGCCACTGCGCTGGTCAATTGGCTGGCTACAGACCCCACCGGCAGCGGCGACCCCGACTTCCTCGTCATCGGCGACTTGAACTCTTACGCTATGGAAGACCCCATCACCGCCATCAGAAACGCGGGCTACACCAACCTGGTCGAGTCCTTCAGCGGGGCCGACGCCTACTCGTACGTCTACTATGGGCAAGCCGGCTATCTCGACCACGCACTGGCCAGCGCCACCCTGACGCCACAGGTGACGGGCGTGGTCGAATGGCACATCAACGCCGACGAGCCAGCCGCCTTGGACTACAATGACCACAACCAACCCGCCCTCTACAACCCGGGCCCGTACCGCGCCTCTGACCACGACCCGGTGGTAGTTGGCCTCAATTTGGAGGAGAGCTCAGGCGCGATCATCATTCAGAAGGTGACCGACCCGGCGGGCGGCACGGGCTTTAGCTTCGATGACAATATCGCCGCCCCCAACAGCTTCAGCCTCAATCACGGCGGGACAAAGACCTTTAACAACGTGGTCCCGGGGCCTTACACTGTCACCGAAAACGATCCAACGCCCGCCTTCGGCCTCACCGACTTGAACTGCGTGGAATCTGGAATCAACAACTCCGTCGGGGACATCGGTGCGAGAACAGCCACCATCAACCTGGAGCCAGGCGAGACGGTCACCTGCACCTTCACCAACACCTCGAAGCAGTTCACTCTCACCGTGAACAAGGCGGGGATCGGCACCGGGACGGTGACCAGCGACCCGGTCGGGATCAACTGCGGTGCGGACTGCACAGAGAACTACCTCTGGAATACGGTCGTCACCCTGACGGCTGTGCCCGGCCCCGACTCCTTCTTGGTCGGTTGGAGCGGGGACTGCTCCGTCCCGGACACCATCACCACGGTCACCATGGACGCTGACAGGGCCTGCACCGCCATCTTCGGACGCACGCGGAAAGTGTTCTTGCCTATGATGACAAAAGATGCGTCCTCCCCCCTCTGATTTTGTCAACCTCTTCTACCCTTCGGACTTGAGCCCTCAAGGGCGCAGCCTTCGGGCCCAAGTCAGGCGCCTGGCTGGACAAAGGCGGCCAAGTCAAGTATAATTCTCTTTGGGATGACGATGAGGAAAGATGCCCTGGGCAAAAGAAGGGCACGAAAACACACGAAAGGCGCGAAAGCCTTTCATGCCCTTTCGCGGATCTCGTGATCCAGAATTCCTCAAAGAGGATTTGCCATGAACAAGACGAAGCTGACACATAGGTTTGTCAGAGGACTCTATCTGTTCGTCATCGCTGCGCTGCTGGCGGCTGCGGCTCTCGGCCTGGCCCCGGCACCTGTGGCTCAAGGGATCGGCCCCGTCCACCAAGAGGGCTGGCCACCGGTCCCCGGGGAGCCACCGCAGACCCCCGAGCCCTTCCTGCCAGACCTGGAAAGATCAAAGGCCCGGGAGCCCCGGCACCTGAGGCGTGCCCAGGTTTCGGAGTCCCGGCACCTCAGGCGCCCCGGGCTCCCCGATCTCCGGGAGGCCCTGCCCCAGCTACCGCCGGCGGCGGCTATGACGACAGCGGCCGTCGCTGCGGCCTGCAACGTGCCCAGTGGTGCTTATGCCACCATCGCGACGGCCTTGGCCGACCCCACCTGCGACCCCATCAACGTCGCTGCGGGCACCTACAACGAGAACCTGGTGGTGTCTCGCTCTGTCACCATCCAGGGGGTGGGCCAGGGCGCGACCACCATTGACGGCAGCGCTGTGGACAGCGTCTTCGTGATCTCCCCCACTGTGGTGGCGACCCTGGCCGATATGACCATTACCAATGGCCAGGCAACCGATGGCGGCGGCATCTACAACGAGGGCACGCTGACGCTCAACCGCAGCACCGTCAGCGGCAATGAGGCGACTGGCGACTTCTACGACTACGGCGGCGGCATCCTCAACGACGAAGGCACGGTGACGCTCAACGACAGCACCGTCAGCGGCAACGATGCGATTGGCGACTACGGCGACTACGGCGGCGGCATCTTCAACGACGCCGGCACGGTGACGCTCAACGACAGCACCGTCAGCGGCAACGATGCGATTGGCGACTACGGCGGCTACGGCGGCGGCATCCTCAACGACGGCGGCACGCTGACCCTCACCGACAGCACTGTCAGCGGCAACCAGGCGACTGGCTACGACTACGGCTACGGCGGCGGCATTGACAACTGGGACGGCACGGTGACGCTCAATGGCAGCATCGTCAGCGGCAACGAGGCCACTGGCTGGGACGAGTACGGCTGCGGCGGCGGCATTCTCAACGACGAAGGCACGGTGACGCTCACCGACAGCACCGTCAGCGACAACCTGGCCACTAGCGACTGGGAGAGCTACGGCGGCGGCATCGACAACTACTATGACGGCGCCACGCTGACGCTCAACAACAGCACCGTCAGCGGCAATCGGGCGACTTACACTGACGACCCCTACTACTACGGGGCCTGGTGCGTCGGCGGTGGCGTTGACAACTACGACGGCACGGTGACGCTCACCGACAGCACCGTCAGCGACAACCAGGCTACTGGCGGGGAAGAGAACTGGGGCGGCGGCATCAACAACGAAGCCGACGTGGAGGGCAGCGTCGCCACAATGACGCTCACCAACAGCACCGTGAGCGGCAACCAGGCCACTGGCGGGGAAGAGAACTGGGGTGGCGGCATCAGTAACGACGCTTACGATGGCGGCGTCGCCACGATGACGCTCACCAACTGTACCGTCAGCGACAACGAGGCCACTAACGACGGTGGCGGCATCTATGACGACGGCACAGCGACGCTGATCAACAGCATCGTGGCCAATAGCATCAGTGGCGGTGATTGTCACAGTACTGGAACGGTCAATGACGGTGGCTACAACCTCGTCGAAGACGGGACCTGTGGCTTCCCCGCAGGGGGTGACCCGGTGCTCGGCCCATTGCAGGACAACGGCGGCCCCACCTGGACTCACGCCCTGCTCCCCGGCAGTCCCGCCATTGACGCTATTCCTCCTGCCAACTGCCCCGTCGACACCGACCAACGCGGCGTGACTCGTCCGCAAGGCAACAACTGCGACATCGGGGCGTACGAGTGGCAGCCGCCCGTCGGCGGGATCATCGTGCCGGTGAATAGGCTGGAGCTTCTGGCCCCATGGCTGGGGTTGGTGGCACTGGCTTTGCTCGCGGCCTTCACAGTTGTACTGGTCAGGAGGCGCAGGGCCTAGAAATCAATACCCCCAAATAGATCGCAAGGTAGAAGGTTCTGGCGGATGGTTCACCAGAACCTTTTGTTTTGAGGGGCGCGTTGTCTAACTGGACAAACACAGCCAAGTCAAGTATAATTCTCTTGGAGGAGGATGAGAGATGCCAGAGTTCAAACTCGTTTCCGATTTCCAACCCACGGGCGATCAGCCCACAGCGATCGAGAAACTGATGGAGGGACTCCATCAGGGCTACAAGCATCAGACGCTGCTTGGGGCTACAGCCACCGGCAAGACCTACGTCATGGCTCAGGTCATCGAGCGAGTGCAACGGCCAACCCTCGTCCTTGCTCATAACAAAACCCTTGCCGCCCAGCTCTACAGCGAGTTTCGGGAGTTCTTCCCCCACAACGCGGTGGAGTACTTCGTCAGCTACTACGACTACTACCAGCCCGAAGCCTACGTGCCCCGCCACGACCTCTACATCGAGAAGGACGCCTCCATCAACGACGAGATTGACCGCCTGCGGCTGGCGGCTACCTCGTCCCTCTTCTCCCGCCGTGACACGATCATCGTGGCCTCGGTCTCCTGCATCTACGGCATCGGCGACCCCGAAGAGTACGGCAAGGTGGTGGTCAGCCTGCACCAGGGGCAGGTGAGCAGGCGAGACAAGATACTGCGCCACCTGGTGGACATCCACTACGAGCGCAACGACGTGGATTTCGCCCGCGGCCGCTTTCGGGTGCGGGGCGACACTCTGGAGATCTTCCCCGCCTACAGCGACCTGGCCTACCGCGTGGAGTTCTGGGGCGACGAGATAGACCGCATCACCGAGATCGAGCCCCTGACCGGCGAGGTGCTTACCGAACACCCGGAAATCGCCATCTACCCGGCCAAGCACTTCATCACTCCCCAGGAGAAGCTGACCCTGGCCCTGGGAGACATCGAGGTAGAGCTGGAGGAGCGCCTGGCAGAGCTCCGGGCCCAGGAGAAACTCCTGGAGGCCCAACGTCTGGAGCAGCGCACTAAATACGACCTGGAGATGCTGCGCGAAGTCGGCTACTGCGCCGGCATCGAAAACTACTCCCGCCACCTCTCCCAGCGCCCGCCTGGCAGCCCCCCCTGGACCCTGCTCGACTACTTCCCCGACGACTTCCTGCTCTTCGTTGACGAGTCCCACATGACCATCCCCCAGGTGCGGGGCATGTACCACGGCGACTCCTCTCGCAAGAACACCCTGGTGGAATACGGCTTCCGGCTGCCCAGCGCTCTGGACAACCGCCCCCTGAACTTTCAGGAGTTCGAAAAGAGGATCAACCAGGTCATCTACACCTCGGCCACGCCGGGGCCCTACGAGCTGGAACACTCGGCCCAGGTGGTGCAGCAGATCATCCGCCCCACCGGCCTGGTGGACCCTGAGATCGCCGTCAAGCCGGTCAAAGGCCAGATAGATGACCTGATCCACCAGATCAACCAGCGGCTAGAGCGGGGCGAGCGAGCGCTGGTGACCACCCTCACCAAGCGCATGGCCGAAGACCTGGCCGATTACCTGGCCGAGATGGGGATCAAGGTGCACTACTTGCACTCGGAGATCCAGACCCTGGAGCGAGTGGAGATACTGCGAGACCTGCGCCTGGGCGTCTACGACGTGGTGGTGGGGATAAACCTGCTACGGGAGGGACTGGACCTGCCCGAGGTATCGCTGGTAGCGATCCTCGACGCCGATAAGGAGGGCTTCCTGAGAAGTGACCAGGCTCTCATCCAGACCATCGGCCGGGCAGCCCGCCACATCAACGGCCAGGTGATCATGTACGCCGATGGGCTCACCGACTCCATGAAGCGGGCCATTGATGAGACCAACCGTCGCCGCAGCATCCAGACGGCCTACAACCAGGAGCACCACATCGAGCCACGGAGCATCGTCAAGGAAGTGCGCGACCTGACCGACCGGGTGCGGGCCGTGGCCGAGGAGCGGGCCGAATACCGAGTGGCGGCGAAGATTCCCAAGCACGAGCTGGCCCGCCTGATCAAGGAGCTGGAGAAACAGATGAAGGCGGCAGCCCAGGCGCTGGAGTTCGAGAAGGCGGCCCTCCTGCGCGACCAGATCTACGATCTACGCCGCGAGCTATCGGATATGGAAGAGGACGTGCCTGAGTGGGAGAGGGTGAGAAAGCTGGGGCGTTAGGGGCTTGCGCAGCAGTTCACCATAGTGGGGTAGCAGGCCATGAGCCAGTTAGTGAAGGGATTTGACAACATGGTGTTATTACAGTATAATGTATATCGGGAGGTGTGAAGCAATGATAAGAACACAAGTCTATCTTCCCGAGGACCTTTACGAAGAGGTGCGGCGAGTATCCTACGAACAGAAGATGTCTATCGCCGGGGTGGTCCGGGAAGCGCTAGCAGAGTATCTGCTGGCAGGGAAGGCGAAGGCCAAAGCGATCACATTGGAAGAAGAAAGAGAGCTTAGCGAAGAGGAGCTAAAAAACCACCCTCTGTACCAAATCATCGGCATGTGTTCCAGCGGCCTCGGAGACGGAGCCGAGAATCATGACTATTACCTCTACGGAGGAACCCGGGCTTGAGGACTTTTGTTGATACCAGCGCTTGGGTTGCCATCGTAGACGATTCGGATAAATATCATTCCAAAGCCAAGTCCCACTACCTCCAGTTACTCAAGAAGAAAACTAACCTTCTGACCTCCAACTATGTTTTGGCTGAGACCTATACCTGGCTCCGGTATCGTGTTGGCCATAGATACGCTGTCCATTTTCATAAAATGGCAACTTCAGCAGAAAAACTGCGGACTCTAGAAATCCTATGGGTAGACAGGGCCCTTACCGACGCCGCCTGGGAGATCTTTGAGAAGTACAGCGATCAAGTTTTCTCCTTCACCGACTGCACCAGCTTCGTGTTAGCCGGACATGCCAAGGTCAACGAGGTCTTTGCCTTTGACAAGGATTTTGTCACGATGGGGTTTGTGATGCGACCGTGAGAGGTGGAGAGATACTTCCTGGCTACCTAAACCTATACCGCAATGGTGAACTGGCCCGCCGCATCGAGCGGGCTTATGCTTGCTTGGAGGATTGTCGCCTCTGCCCGCGAGAGTGCGGGGTAAACCGCTTGCAGGGGAAGCAGGGTTTCTGCCGGGTGGGAGCGAAGCCCAAGGTAGCCAGTTGGAACGTGCATCCCTGGGAGGAGCCGCCCATCAGCGGAACCCACGGCTCAGGCACCATCTTCTTCTCCGGTTGCACTGGCCGCTGCCTCTTCTGCCAGAACTATCCCATCAGCCAACTGGGGGTGGGCAACGAGGTCACCGTGGAACGCCTGGCGGAGATGATGCTGGAGCTGCAACGCAAGGGCTGCCACAACATCAACCTGGTAACACCGACCCACTTCGCGCCCCAGATCATGGCCGCCCTCCCCCACGCCATCGAGAGGGGGCTCCGCCTCCCCCTGGTCTACAACACCAGCGGCTACGAGACGGTGGAGGCGCTGAAGCTCCTCGAAGACGTGGTGGACATCTACTTGCCCGACGCCAAGTACGCCGACGACGAAACCGCCCGCCGCCTGTCGGGCTTCGTGGGCTACGTGGAGGCCAACCGCGCCGCCCTCACAGAGATGTACCGCCAGGTGGGCGAGGAGCTGGTTCTGGATGACGAAGGCATTGCCCAACGGGGCCTCATCGTCCGCCACATGGTCTTGCCTGACGGCCTGGCAGGCACGCCAAAGGTGCTGCGCTGGCTGGCCGCGAACTTATCCCCCCGCGTCCACGTCAGTTTGATGGATCAGTACTTCCCCGCTCACAAGGCCGTAGGCCACCCCATCCTGGGCCGCAAGATCACCACTGATGAGTACGAGGAGGCATTGAGCGCTTTCGACGAGGCGGGACTGGAGAACGGCTGGCGGCAGGAACACAGGGAACACGGATGACACGGAAGGCGCGGAGGGCGCGGAGGGCGCGGACGACAGGGTCAATAGTTCAGAAACAGGGCACCACCGCCAATGCCACGGCGCGGTCGGCGTCGTCCAAGGCCTGCGCCATGGCGGCGACCTCGACCAATAACAAGGCGGGGCAGGGTAGTGGTAAAGAAGTAAGTGATGGCCTCGCGAGTTCGCTGGCTGAGTAGGAGCGGCAGCGACGTATCGAAGCCAAGAACGAGCCTGCAAGTGCCGCTCACCCTCGATTTCGATACGCTGGCGCTACTCAATCAGCGGGTTCGCTGCAGGCTGCAAAGTATTATCACTTACCATTTAACCACTACCTGGGGCAGACCAGGGGCAGCCGGTGCTGCCGCACCACGCTGAACACCTCGCCTGCTTGCCAGCCTGCTATCTCACTGACCCGGAGGCGGTTCGGATCACGAAAGCTGCGAAAGGCCGCGAAAGGCACGGAAGTCTGCTTGGCGACAGGACTTCCTTTTGCTTCGTGTGCTTTCGTGACCTTCGTGTTCCGAACTCTTCTCTCCATCTCCTTGCTCACCTCCTTTGGCAACGCCAATAAACCACCTGTTCAGTTCACGCAGGTGGCTTTTGTCGTCTCCCAGGAGGATCGTCTCCCCCTCAGCGCCGAATCGAGTCTATCATGTCCTGGGTCGAAAGGTCAGTCGGCCAGGCGTTTCGGGCCGAAACGCATCAGGTACACCTGGCGATAGCGATCAAAGAGCGCGACGAGCAGCGTCAAGAGAAGCACAAAGAAAAGCGCGTTCCCTATGCTGACCGGGTCATCGAGCCTGGATCGCAGGAAGGCGTATGCCAGAATCAAGCCCAGGTTGACCACAGCCATCACCATGAACTGTCCCAGCGCAAACGCCCACCCGAATCCGCACCGCGCCAGCCAGTGGCTCAGTACGGTGTTGATGGTGACGACCGACGCCACACCGACGGCGAGCTGCAGGCTGCTGGCCTGCACATCCGGAAGCACCTGGGCAAAGCTGATGCTCACCAGGGTGATCAGGACGACCTTTTCGACCAGCGCGGCATCCACGATGCGGCTGGCCTCACTGGCCACCGCGCTGCGCACTTGTTCCTCGGTGAAAGCTTGTGGTGAGCAGGGTCGAACCATCGGCTGGTGTGCGTTGGCGGAGAATGTCAGCGCACGGTCGCCGGGCGGCAATCGCCGTGTGGTGAACCACCAGACGGCGACCAGGACGAGGGCCACCACAGCCAACACGGCCAGAATGATCCCAGGCCGGGTCTGGAAGATCTCGCTCCACGGCCTGTCGGTGGGCGCACCAACCAGGTTGGCTTTGATCCAATCGGTGGTGTCGGCCTGGGCGATGTGCAGCCAGTATTCCTGCGGCAGTTTGATCACCATCCAGATAAACGCGGCCGCGCCGATCAGGAACTTCCCGGTCATCCGCTGCGGGTCCCAGCGGAGGCGATAGGTCTGGTAGAAGATAAAGAAGTACTCGAAGGTGTTGGGGAAGATCAGCAGCAGCGAACGCAGGTGGGTAAGCTCGAACAACGCCACGCCCACCAGTCGCCAGTAGAAGAGGAAGCGGCTGACCTGGAACGCAAAGGGGTTCACCCAGTTGCGCAGCGTCGAGACGTAGGCGATGGTCAGGTAGTAGATGTCGAGGGCCTTGTCATAGCCCTGGTAGCCCTCCAGCGGCAGGCTGGTGAACTGCTGAAAGATGGTCTGGTCAACGCCGTCGAGCACCAGCGACGCCACGATCCCAGGCAACGGATATCGCGGGATGGTGAGCGGCAGGAGAAAGCGGGCCGCCGCGACGACCCAGAAAATCAACCAGTCGGATGTCTCTGTCACGGCTAGCATCGTCATCACCTTGGCGATAAGCTAACACTACAACAAGATTTCAAGCCTTGTGTCATTCTGAGCGACCAAAGGCTTGTCCTGAGCTTGCCGAAGGGGAGCGAAGAATCTCGTTTCCGACTGACGATTCGTCACTGTGAAACGAGATTCCCTTCGACTGGGCTCAGGGCAGGCTTCGTCGCTTCGCTCCTCAGAATGACAAAGTCTCGGTAGTATTAACGTGCGCAGCGGAAGCCGACGTCGTCGTTGGCCAGGGTTGTGGAGCTGGCACTGCGCTCGGTGGTGCGCACCAGGTTCTGGTCGCTGAACCAGCCGCCCCCCCTGATCACCCTGTACTTCTCCCCAAAATAGGGAGAATAGAAGTCCCCGCCAGGATAGGCCTTAAACCAATCGCTCGTCCACTCGGATACGTTGCCCGCCATGTCCATCACACCATAAGGACTGGCCCCGGCAGGGAAGCTCCCGACAGCGGTGGTCCCGCGATTACCTGCCTCCTTGGCGTTTGCCCTGGCTGCATCCCACTGGTTGCCCCAGGGATAACTGCGCGCATCGGTGCCCCGCGCAGCCTTTTCCCACTCCGCTTCGGTAGGCAACCTCTTCCCCGCCCACTGGCAGAAAGCAATGGCGTCGTTCCAAGTTACCTTCACCACGGGGTGCTGAGGCTTGTCCTTAGCATAGTACCGCCAGGACGTGTCACCTGCCTTCTCCTGATCGGTGACGTAGCCCGTCTCCCGCACAAACCTCTCGAATTCCTGATTGGTCACCTCAAGCTTGTCAATCTCAAAGCCATCAACGAAGACCGCATGAGGCGGCCTTTCGTCCTCGACATTGCTGCCCATGGTGAACTCGCCAGCAGGGATAGCGATCATGGCCGCCTCTACCGCGGGCGGCGGAGCCGGCGGGATCGGGGTAGCCGTCGGCGCCAGCGGGATAGGCGTTTCGCCAGCCAATGCTCTCAGCTCCGCCGTGGCCTCTCCTCCGTCTGGCTTGACGTCCAAGGCGCGAGTGAACTCTACCTTCGCTTCCTCAAGCCTACCTTCTTCGACGAGTTGGCGCCCATAGTTGACGTGGGCCGCGTACAGCTTCTCGATCATGTCAGCGTTGCCAGGGTTGACGGCCAGAATCTGCCCAATCAATCCTATGACTTCTTCCCACTCCTCCGCTCGTCTGTCATCATCGCTGGCTATCGCCCACGACTCGTGCAAGCGCTGTACCAACTGTTCTTCAGCCAGTGCTGGTGTACTGATAGGAACAACGGCAGGCGTCGGCGTCGGCACCTGGGTAGCTGCTTGTTCCAGTCCCGCCTGGGCTTCTACGCCGTCGGGTTTGATCTTTAGAGCACTGTTGAACTGCGCTACCGCCCCATCAGGATCGCCCTCTTCGGCGAGTTGGCGCCCATAGTTGACGTAGGCCGCGTACAGCTTCTCAACCATGTCAGCGTTGTCAGGGTTGATGGCCAGAATCTGCTCGATCAATCCTATGACTTCTCCCCACTCTTCCGCTCGTTTGTCGTCATCGCTGGCTACCGCCCACGACTCGTGTAAGCTCCGTTCCAACTGCTCCACAGTCAACGCAGGCAACTCCCCTGGCTCTAGAGTGCAACTGGTAAACACCGGCATGGCCGCGAGGATCAAGAGGATGGCGAGCACAGGCAAGGGCTTCAGGCTTGCCTGCTTCTTATAGGGCTTTTCAAGATCGGTGCTACTGCACACTGGGCATTTCAACTGAGTTGTTGTCATTCCTCTGTCCCTCCTTAAATAGAACTACAGAATCCATCTGCCAGGCTTGACGACAGACGGGCTTGCGTGCTACACTATCCCTACCGGGCTGTCGCCGCTGGGCACTTTTGGCGAGACGTCTAGCTTTTCTTCTCCTTCTCCTTCCACAGCGCCCATGCCAACAGCACGATCCCCCCAATCCCAGCCAGGGCTATGTCCCAATAACCCAGGATGGCCGGCAGGATCACGCCCAAAAACATCAGCAGCACCCAGGCAAGACGTTCAGCGTTCATGGCTCTGTCTCCTGTGGCTTATTTTAAGGTCAACCGACAAAGCTCTCGACGTACTCCAACGATTGGTCTCACTACGCTGAGCACTTCGCCTGCACCAGAGAAAGCGTAGTGCCAGCGGCCATCAGCTTCAGTCACGTTCAGGAGCTTGAACTTGCCAGTCTCGTGCGGTGTCAGCCGCTAATGCGGCGCAATAACAGTGATGAAGCCCTTGCCGAGCTACGTGTGATCGCCGACGTGGGATATTCGCCGCCCACGCTTCTGCCCCTATGCGCCCCTGGCCCATTCTCTCACCAGCTCCCGATGGGCCGGCACATTCTCCAGGAACGAGCGCCGCATCTCCTCGTCTGTGGTGTTGCCTGCGTGCTCTTGCAGCAGGTTGTGCGCCGTGGTCAGGATCTCCTGGGCACGCGGGTCCTGGTTGGCCTTCAGAACCCGATAGCAGGTCAGGTATACCCGGAAGGGTTCATCTGTACCTTCCAGAGAATTGGTCTCCAGATAGCTCAGAATCTCCCCGACCTGAGCCTGGGCCTGGGATGGGTTCCCCTGGGCCAGGGACATGCGCGCCAGACCGGCCAGGGAGTCCATCGCCGGGTTGAGATGACCCAACTCCCGCCACAGATCCTGGGCATCCCGATAGGCAGCGGCGGCTTCCTCCAGGCGCCCCAACTCCACCAGGGCATGGCCCAGGACGGTCAGAGCCACGACCTCCTGGCGCTGGGCACCCATGTCCTGGGCGATGCCCAACGCCTGTTGGCTGTGTTCCCTGGCAGCTTCATCGTCTCCCAGGCGATGGAAGAGCAGGCCCAGATACGCCAGTATGTAGCTCTCAAACCACCGGCTGCGGATTTCGAGGCAGAGCGCCAGAGCTTGCTCCAGGTAGCCCCGCGCGCCGGCGTAGTCGCCTGTACGAAGGCAGACCTCTCCCAGGTTGATGAGCGACCAGCCCTCGCCTAACCTGTGGCCGGTTTCGAGGCAGCGGGCCAGGCACTGCTCCGAGTAAGCCTGCGCCCCGGCGTAGTCGCCTGTACGAAGGCAGACCTCAGCCAGGTTCGCCAGCGGGAAGGCCTCGCCCCGCCTGTCACCGATTTCGCGGACGAGGGCCAGAGCTTGCTCCACATAGCCCCGCGCGCTGGTGTAGTTGCTCTGCCCCATGGCAAAGGAACCGAGGCTGTTGAGCGCAAAGGCCTCGCCCCGCCTGTCGCCCATCTCGCGGCAGAGGGCCAAGGCTTGCTCCCAGTAGTCTCGCGCCCTGGCGCCGTGTCCCTGTGCAATCACCACACCGCCGAGCATCAGCAGACTGTCCACCTCCACACGACGCAGCCCGGCCTCTTGTGTCAGGCGCAGGCTCTCCTCCAGTTGCACGCTGGCCTCTGGGTAGTCCCCCTGTCGGTAGAGCGCTGCCCCCCACCACAGGTAGCCGGCCGCTTCGCTTTCCACCACGCCCGCTTCCTGCGACAGGGAAATCGCCTGCTGGGCCGCCGCCGCGGCCGCCGGGTAGTCACTGGTCACGTAGGCATAGTTGGCCTGGCGCAGGGCCACCTCCGCCCGCCGCCCAGCCTGCCCTGAGCTGTCACCCTGAGCTTGTCGAAGGGCTGTCGAAGGGTCTTCCAGCGCCTCGGCCAACTCATTCAACGCTGCCAGGTCCTGCCGCTGGACCTCCCGCTCCCCTTGCACGTCATAGGCCCTCTCCCGAGCCGACAGGATGGCGTAGCGCTCGGCGTGATCTGTCTTCGGCGTCAGTTCCAGGGCCCGGCTCAGATACGCCACCGCTTCCTCGTGGGCGTACTGGCGGCGTGCCCGCTCCCCTGCCTGGTACAAGTAGTGTCTAGCCTTTTCCCCAAGCCCCGCTTCCTCGAAGTGGTGCGCTAACTGCACCGCGATCTCATCCGCCTGATCCCCGTACAACTCCTCCAGCACCTTCCCCACGTCCTCGTGGAAAAACTCCCGCTCCGCCTGGCCCAGATTGTTGTACAGGTAGCTCTGGAACAGGTTATGACGGAAGCGATAAAGCGACAATCGTTGCCCGCCTATTCGCTTGATCCCGCGCTCCTGTACCAATCGGTACTGCCTATCCAGCTCCTGGGTCAGGCGGTGCACCAGATAGCGCTCGCTCATCTCTTGCACGCCTGCGATGACCTGGGCAGTGAAGTCCTCCCCCTCCACGCTGGCCACGGTCAGCACCTCCCGCAACTCTTCCTCGAGCCGGCCGATGCGCTCTTCGATCACCCCCTCCACCCGCGCGGGCAGCGTGCCCCACTCCAGAGCTCGACCCTCAACCCAGCGGCCCTCTTCGTCCTGAGCCAAATCCCCCCGCTCTTGCATGTCTTGCAGCAGCTCAATGGTGAAGAGCGGGTGTCCGTCGGTGTGCCGAAACAGCGCCTGGCGGAAGTCCTCACCCAATCGGTTGGGTTCGGTGTCCAGCAAGGCATCTACAAACTGTCGGGCCTTGGCCTTGTCAGCCACGTCCAGGTCCACCCAGATGTCCCCGAAGTAGCGCTTGAACTCCGCCAGCACTTTCTCCAGCGGGTGCCGCTTACCCGCGCGCCCCACGGCCACCTCATCTGGCCGATAAGCTCCCACGATCAGGATCCGGCTCTCTGCGACGCGCCGACCCAGGTGGAACAAGAGGCTAGTCGAGGCCGCGTCCGCCCACTGCAGATCGTCCACCACCAGCATCAACGGCCGCTCCGCCGCCAGAGCCCTCAGCACGTTGGTGTACTGCTCGAAGATGTGGCTCTGCTCCAGACTCAGATTGCTGACATCCGGCGCCCTGTCCTGAGCCTCACGAAGGCGCTTGCGCTCGATTAGCTTCTCCAGTCTCTCCAGCCAGCCCACCTGGTCGGCCACGACGGCCCCTGCTCTCGCTACCAGTCCGGCCCCGGGTACCAAGACGTCAATCAAATCGGGACCGAACTCCACCAACGCATTACCCGACCAGCGCAGCAACCCCCGCAGCCGGCTGGCGTTCTCCTGGGTGATGACCCTCTGCGACAGCCTGGCTTGCACGTCGCCGGTGAGCAGACCAAGTACTTCCCGGAAGGGGAGATAGGGGTCGCCGATGCCGGTCTGGGCATTGCAGTCGCCGATGGCGATGACCAGATCGGCGTTGGCTTCCTCGGCGCGGCGGGCGAACTCGGTGATCAGGGTGGTCTTGCCGCTGCCGGCTTCGCCGGTGACAAAGCACACCTGACTCTGGCCGGCGAGGGCTGCGTCGAGAGACTCGTTCAGTTGTGCGAGTTCGCGCTCGCGTTCGACAAACACTTGCTCCTTCATGGTGCACCCCTTCTGAATTGTGCGGACATCCTTTGGCCTATTCTACCACGTCTAACCCATTTGCGCAATCTGGCCCAACCAAGAAAGCCACCTGTGCAGTTCACGCAGGTGGCTTTTTCCACTCCGTAAGTCAGAGGTCAACCGACAAAGCCAGGCGGACTGGGTCGTCGTCTAAGTACGGGGGTCTGTAATCTAACTCCTGGACGTTGGGCCTTTTCACCCTCCACGCCAGCACCGCCAGCCCAGTCACTCTGTCCAGGCCCACGCCCCAGTGTCCCACAGCCATGGATAGCACTATGCAGATGAAGACGGTCAAAATCCAACCCGCTACCTCGGCCTTGCTTTCATGTACACCTTAGCTTTGTCTGATATGTAGTAGTAAACAGCGAGAGGCTACTGCTGCCTGGTATCGTAAAACTGAATCTCGGTCAGAGCCTCTGGTGAAGCTGGTGAAGGTATATGAGGATATGCTAGTGGAGGCACCCAGCGGAGCCAGTTCTCACGGAGCATATCCACTAACATCATAGTAAAACCGACAACTAGGCACACAAGTGAAGCCTTACCTGCTGGAGTGCGAAGGGGTTCGATATCCCAAAAGGGCTTGCCAACTGCACGATAGCCTGCCCCCAGGAGTGCATAAAATGCAATTAAAGCAGCCCCTGCGCCTAGACTCCAGGTCAAGCTTTGCATTGCGTAGTATTCCCGACGAGTCATAGATTTGGCACCCTGCACTTCAGGCGTTATGCGTGGTCCATCGTAGGTGATGCGGAGAAACAAACGATCCCGCTGAAAAACACGTCCTAGGTAGGGGATTTGAATGACAATGGCTGGAAACATTACATCACTCCTCGAACCCAAAAATGGATCAATGGGCTCAAGCGGAACCTCCTCAATTCTAGCTCTGACTTCTCGTCCACCAAGACGCGGGGTTCTACCGTCACTATTCGCAGCGGTGATGCCAAGAACGGTAACATTTGGGGAACGCAGATTGAGAGTGATCGAGCAGTTCTCCGCCACCTGTCGCGGGTGACTGTTGAATATCTCAAGATCCATTTGTCTTAATTGCTCGATATCAAAAGTGGTGTCTTCCCCTATGTTAAATGTCGCCTGCACCCTGTCACTCAGTACAGAGTCCACATAGACAAGGCTACGGTTCTCCAAGAAGCGCACAATCAGCGGGTGAGTGGCAAACATGCTGTAAAGCCAGCCAAAGATACTTACTAGCCCTCCTACTGCGAAAACCAGCAGTGTCGCCATTGCTTCGGGGTTTGAAGCGAAGAAATCCCATACAGCTTGCATCCTGCACCTCCCGCTGGAAAGAAATCAAGTGAGACCGTCACGAACCAAGAAAGCCGCCTCCACTTGCCCAGGAAGCGGCTTTGTGCTATCATATCCCCAAGCCTGTCTCCTAGGCCATTCAGGAGTAGGTGTTGGGATTACTAGAGCGGCTACTCTGTAATCCCTTTTTTGGTTTGCGTTACGCCTCCAGATTCACTTCCCAAATCATCTCCTGCAACAGAATTGAATTGAAAAACATCCTATCGCGATACTTCTGTGGATAGCTTGCAATGCGCTGTCGTATGAAATCTCTAGCGTGCTTCAGTGAAATGTTGAGATATGCCTGATTCCTAGAGGGGGAATTGGATATCAGTACTTTAGCAATTTGATACCGATCACCAACAGAGCATGTTGCTGAAGTATTTAACTGGGGAACTATTTGACCCTACTTTCCGCTAAGTTGGGTTTGACAGGTTCATGATTTAACGTATACTGGTCAAGCTTTCAATACTAAACGGAGGGCTTGATCAGATGAACGAATACGTTTGCCAGATGATGACACTGTTGTG
>Ga0268277_1001193_pt1 | contig 18487 bp, 13 predicted proteins | sample saktaG_5_FD_190132 | JGI IMG/M metagenome (GOLD analysis project Ga0268277, IMG submission 190132) | Saline water microbial communities from Sakinaw Lake, British Columbia, Canada - sak_2010_1_5_50m | ecosystem: Environmental > Aquatic > Non-marine Saline and Alkaline > Saline ...
ACAGCAATCATGCCAATTCCAGGTGTGAAGTATTTATCCTTTTTCTTTTCCAGACCAGTGCCATAAATGAGAATATCATCGTCATTTGTTAAAATAATATTGCTTATTGCCCACCAACCCTTTGATTCAAAACTGAAATTATCCTTAACAGTTGCGTCTGATGCAATTCTGACATAATGCCAATTCATAGGATTCGGATCTTTGTTTTTCATTCCCGGTGCTGAAAAGGGAGCAAAAACCATTGCAAGCGATCCGTCCGCTAAGATTTGATTATAAACCAGGTTTACCGGATATCCAAGTTCAAAGGTTTCATAATGTTTTTGGGACAAATCTTCAGCTGAGTAGCTCATTGATAGAAACACCTGCTTTGGCTGTTTGGTGTCAAAATCCATCTGATCGCTGCGACCGATAATTAAAATATCACCGGACGCTTCGGCATAATTTTTCGACCGTGCCCAAATACTGCCATAAACGAAATTTTGTTTTCCAGTGGTTATATTAACAGCCGGTTCATCGGTTGCATAGGCCAGCAGAATGACTTTCTCACCGGCTTTTTTGGCCATGTTAATTACGAATTTAGGAGCACCTTCGGGAATATCGACAAGTCCTTCAAACTTTGGAGTAACCCGCTGCATTTCATTAAAGTTGTATTTCCAGTACCATGTTGTGTACTGATAATTGCCTTTTTCTTCAACAGACTTTGTCCATTCTCTGGATAATGTTCCCTGCTTTAGTACAATTTGACCACCAAGGTTAGGCTCAACTCTAACCACCTTTGGATCAGACCAAACATCGGATGGTGCATTAAAATCAAGCACATAAGAGTATTTTACTTTGGCCTGATCCTGATCGAGAGTTTCATTTTTTAACAATTTGAAGTCATTGTCGAAGAGATAGACTTCATAAACATTTGTCTTTTTCATTTCCCGTCCGAAAACAAGAGTGTACTCCTTAGTTTCGTCATTAAAACTGAAGTTCAGCAGTTCACCTTTGCGTGCGTCCTTGGACAATTCCTGAATGTTATCTTTTTCGAGAACCTGAGCAAAGACCGTCGTCGAGACCATAAGAAAAACACAAATACACACCAAAAAAGTTTTCTTCATTTTCCCACCTCTGTCGTTGATTTTGATATAAGATATGCGTTGACAATAAAAAAATCAATAAACAAGATTAATTTGCTTTTATTTTTTATGAAAAGATTTCATATTAATGTCACTATGAATGTCAAAGCTCTTCTGATAATATTTTTTATACTAAACCTGTATACATGTACAAAAATTGAAAAAGTTTATTTGTTGCCTGAGCGGGAGGATATTGTTGATGCATTGCACGAAACTATTGCATCGGACGGCGTGTTTTCCATTGATGGTCTGAATGATGGCGGCGCTTATTTTTTAGATTATTCCTCATCGTCCCTGGGTAAAGTAAACTTTCCGGATACCGCCGATTATAGCATTGACGATATAAAAATAGGACGACAAGTCACCCAGATAGTGGATACAACGATTAGTTATGATATCAAATGGGATTCGGCCTATGTGGACGTAAAGTACTACTTTAAGGGTAATTTTAAAATTGTCCTTTTTGATATTGTGACTGACAGTTCAATAGCATCTGTTAATTATATTGACGGTGAACAATACGATACAACCGGATATGAAATTGATTCGATTTATATTGATTTATACAGTATTTGGTTATACGACACGACTTATGTTGTTGATACTTCTATGGTGGTAGTTGATAGTGTTCTGACCTGGTCATATGAAGATCATTATTCTGCGGTTGACTCGACGACAAAATCGTTCAATCATCATACAGAACAGAAAGCGATATTTCTCAGAACTCAAAACAGTGATAATGCCTCGAAAGACTGGAAATTAAAAAAAATCACACCAATCGTTTTCAGACCAACTAATGAATCATTTATCATTAGTGAAATTGAATTTTCCACATCGGGTAATTCCTCAAGTATTACTTTACCTGAAGATGAAGATACGGATTTGCTTGACACATATTTTGCAAGAGATTCATTACCTGAGATTGATTATCAGGAAAATCTCATCCTTTCATCGGTAACAGTCACAAATACAGATCCGTACACCGATGGACCGGGAGAAGTGGTCTTGGCTCATTTTGGCCAAGGAATCAATGTATATAAAATCAGAAAAGGATTAACCGATTCTAACGACGATGGCAGCCATTCTGGTAGCTTCGCAGTAAATTCTCATGGATCACAAGTTTATCGGTTATTTATTGATGCAATCGACTATCGCACTATTTTTACCAGAACCGGTTTATATAATGCCCATATCGTGATGATTCCATTCAGTGTTCCTTAACATATTCAGATCAATATAATAGCACCGAAATTTACGTATACACTCCAAATAAAATGCCGGAAAATTACTGTTTAAAAAAGTGATTCTTAATTCTTGGATATTCTTGGATAATGGATTAAACTATTGCGCTTTTTGGAGAGGTGTCCGAGTGGTTGAAGGAGCACGCTTGGAAAGCGTGTGTGGGTTAACGCCTACCCAGGGTTCGAATCCCTGTCTCTCCGCTAATATTTTTATCAAAGTCTACTAGCTATTATACAACTGTCCGCCTCAGTTAAAAGTTGTGAATTAATACTATTTAAAAATTTTGCTTTAATTCTCCCCACATTATTTTATATTTTAACAATAATTGTAAGCATAAAAATGACAAGGGAGAGGGAGATTCACTTGAAAATCAAATGCAAAATACTATCAATATTGTTCATTGCGTCGTCACTTGTTGCCCAAACTTCTATTGCTGTTCTTGAACTGGAGGGTAAAGGCCTTTCGGAAATGGAAGCCAGTATTCTCTCTGACCGGTTGCGGCACGAACTGTTTCAAACGGGTAAATATCGCGTTATTGAACGCGAATTGATGGGTGAGATAATGAACGAGCAGGGTTTTCAATTATCGGAATGTACATCCACCGAGTGTATGGTTCAAATCGGACAAGTTTTGGGCGTCGATCAGATGGTAGGCGGAAGTGTCAGCAAATTCGGAACAATGTATTCTGTTGCTGTGCGTCTGGTCAGTGTCGAAACCGGTGAATTTCTGGGAACTGCAACCTATGACCACGAAGGCAGGATGGAGGATTTATTGAAATACGGAATGAAAACCGTATCAGGTAAATTAGGTGGTTTTAAAATAAGTGAGCAAAATGAGTCCATCGAAACAACTATAGTTCCCGAACAGGTTGTGGCTAATCAAATACCGGATGTGGAAAAAGAGGAAAGTCGAGAAGCTCAATCAAACGCGCCGGCAACCACTCCTCAAAAAACCGTTCAATTGGCTCAAAAACCGGTTTCCAAACCCAAAATCCCAACCATTATGTTAAGATCGGAACTGGGTGTATATGGATTGGCAAATCAGGATCGGAAAGATTTCTACGACGGAACAGCAGGACCTCTGTTTGGTGTGAGTGGAATTTTTAACATTATTAAATTACCAAATTTTGGTACGGTAGGCCTGTTAGCAGGTGTGCAAAGCATGGTTTTGGTATTATCACCGAAGGACAGTGACTTCGGTAATTGGGAAGAGCAGGAACTATATGTTGTGACAAAAGCTGGTTTTCAGGCCGCTTCAGTGAGCCAGTCAAAACTCAATGTCACAGCAAGTGTTGGTTATGCAGCTGTTACTACTTCAACGATTTTTGTTGACGAGCGCGGCGATGCCTCTGATCCGGTTCAGGATAGCGCCGGAGGTTTATTTGCGGATTTTATATTCAGTTACAGACCTCTGGATGCCATCAATATTACTCTAGATGGAGGTTATGGCACTCTTGTGGCCGGGAAGGATAATTTTTATGGTGGCAGTAAGTTTATCATCGGAGCGTCCTTAAATTTCTAAAAAATATGTCGATTAAATTCATACAGGTTCAATTTACAATTGATAATAAAAGCAGCGCAGAAAAGATTGCCAGGACGTTAATTGATGAAAAACTGGCGGCCTGTGTTCAAATAATTGGGCCGGTCACTAGTATATACCAATGGCAGGGTAAACTCGAACAAAGCAGTGAATTTTTATGCCTTGTAAAGACTGAGAAATCCCTGTACTCAAAACTTGAACAAAGAATCAAGGCCTTACATCCTTATGAAACACCTGAAATAATTTCGATTGATATTATAGATATTGAGTTGAATTATTCAAAATGGATTCATAATTCTTTATCATGATCAAATCATATCTGTTTAAATAATAACTGTTTATACTTAAAGTAAAATATTAGATTAATGGACACTGGGTTTCATATATGACTTGAAATGATTTACTACCGGATACTTTGGGGTTTAATGAAAAAAATGATTATTTTACAGATGAAATGAAAAATGCTTAAAGGAAAATAGCGATGAGTGAAATAGTTATATTGATTGTCGGTCTTCTGATTTTGATAGTGCAAATCCTGATTATCATCAAAATTAGTAAAAGAACTGATAGTAGACTTGCATCGGAAATCAAAGAGCAAAAAGATAAAATTGTGGCGTTTGAATCGAAACTGGATCTGTTTCCGGAACTTCTGAAGTCAAAAATTGCCGAGTCCATTCAGGAGCAGTTTACCAATTTCACCCAGCGGATTATGGCCCAGATTCAGGAATTGGTCGAGAAATTTGGTGTTTTTAAAACAGATATTACAAAATATCTGGCAGAATCAAGTCTGAAAACCTCGACGGATTTAGCCACATTTAAAGAACTGTTTCAGAAGAGTTTATCCGGTGATTTTGAAAAATTGACGATGAATGTCGAGAAAAAACTGGATATGATTAACAATAAAGTCCAGGAAAACCTGAGTGAAGGATTCAAAAAGACGAACGAAACCTTCAACAATGTTATTAAACGTTTGACAAAAATAGATGAAGCCCAGAAGAAAATCGACAGTTTGTCGACAAACGTGGTTTCATTGCAGGATATTCTGACTGATAAAAAGAGCCGGGGGATTTTTGGCGAAGTGCAATTAAATCAGATTCTCTATGCGGTTTTTGGTGAAAAAAATGATAAAGTCTACCAAACCCAATATAAACTGAGTACCGGCAAAATGGTGGATGCTATGCTTTTTGCACCAGCACCAACAGGAAATATAGCGATTGACTCAAAGTTTTCACTCGAAAACTATAAGCGAATGACGGATAAACTGTTGCCGAATGATGAACGCAAGCAGGCTGAGAAGATGTTTAAGATGGATGTGAAGAAGCAGATTGACGATATTGCAGATAAATATATTATTCCCGGTGAAACTGCTGCTCACGCGATGATGTTTTTACCGGCTGAGGCGATATTTGCTGAGGTAAACGCCTATCATTCTGACCTAATTCAGTACGCTCAAAGACGCAATATTTGGGTGACATCACCCACGACGTTTGTCGCCGTACTCAGTACATTACAAAATGTACTGAACGATATTGAGCGTCGGAAGTATGCGGATATCATTCAACAGGAAATTATCAAACTGGCTGAAGATTTCAGCCGTTATCAGAGCCGATGGGATAAACTCTCTACACATATCGATACGGTTCAGAAAGATGTGAAAGATATTCATACGTCGACACGAAAAATTTCAAGCAAATTTGAAAAAATCGCCAGGGTGGACTTGGAAAAAGAAGGCAATCTGAAAAAGTCGCTGCCAAGTAAGGTAATTAAAGAACCAGATGAGGATTGACAATTGGATATTCTGTCAATATTTGTAATAGCAGTTGGCCTTGCTATGGATGCGTTTGCGGTGTCCATTTCCTGTGGATTTACTGTGCCGTCGCCAAAGCGCTGGAATGCACTAAAAATTGCGTTTTCATTTGGTTTATTTCAGGCTGTTATGCCAGTTATTGGGTGGAGTATAGGCCGGTTTTTCAGTAATTATATTGAAGCCTTCGATCATTGGATCGCTTTTATTTTACTCAGTTTTATTGGAATCAGAATGATTTATAATGCCATAGTATCGGATGAATGTGAAACAGTTGTTGATCCTACAAACATAAAAACCTTGCTGATGTTATCGATAGCAACAAGCATTGACGCATTGGCAATCGGAGTCACTTTTGCTTTTCTCCAGATACAAATCATTACTCCGGTTTTGATTATCGGAATTATTACATTTATTATATCGTCGATCGGTCTACTGATTGGTCATAAATTGGGATGCTATTTCGAAAAACGTGTTGAGATATTTGGTGGTATAGTGCTGATCGGAATTGGCATCAAAATCCTGGTTGAACACCTCTTTTTCTAAAATTTAGGCCAATGAAAAAAATACTTGAAAAAAAGCATTTACTAAATGGTGATATCCGGGTTTATAACTGTGAATTAATCTATAATAATCAATCTGTTGGAATATTGAAATATATCTTGGAAAAACAGTACAATGTATCTGGTTTAATTTTACCTCAATCATCAATAACTTATGCATTTTACTGGATTGATCGACCATATACACTGTATCGCTGGTATCACGATAGTAAAAATATTGGTAATTATTTCAATATTGCCAATCAGATTGTTCTGAATGATTCGGAATTTGAATGGCGGGACATCGTTGTCGATGTTTTATATCGATCCGATGATTTGCCAATAATTCTGGATGAGGATGAATTACCGAAGGACATCCCAACTGATTTACTTGAATATATTCATTCTGCCAAATGTCATATAATTGAAAATTATCAGGATATCATCACGGAAACCGACCAGTTATTAAAACTGTATAGTAATTTTCTCGTTCCTGAAAAAAACTGATTTTTTATATAAAAGTTTCGGTTTAATAATTCATTTAATTTAGATATATTTCGACTTGGCTTTTTCAGTTATTAATATTTATAAAAACAACGAAATTTATTATGAAAAACAGTCAATTTAATAACGGACAATTGTATTTACCGAATGATTATCACCCTTTCCTGGATTTGCGGGAAACTGAAGAGGCGATTAAGTTTATTAAAAGCCTGTTTCAGGATAAATTTTCTGCTGAACTGAATTTACATCGTATTTCTGCGCCGATTTTTGTAAGTAAAAGCAGTGGTATTAATGATTATCTATCTGGAACCGAACGTCCGGTCCAGTTCAATATTTCCAGTATTAATGAACAAGCTGAGGTAGTTCAGTCACTGGCAAAGTGGAAGCGGCAGGCGCTGAAGGATTATGGCTTCATCAGCGGCGAGGGACTTTATACCGATATGAATGCCATCCGTCCCGACGAAACAGCGCTTGATAATTTGCATTCGGTATATGTCGATCAATGGGATTGGGAGCGGATTATCGCTGAGAATGAACGGAAATTGGCCGTCCTGGAGTATATCGTAAAAAAGATCTATCGTGTGCTTAAAAAGGTTGAGCACTCGGTTTGTCGCAAATACTCGCAACTGCCACGTGAATTACTACCGGAAAATATAACGTTTATTCATAGCGAAGAATTGGAAGCACTTTATCCCGATTTAGCTCCCCGTGAAAGAGAGAACCGAATCTGTAAAGAGAAGGGAGCAGTGTTTGTCATTGGCATCGGAGCGGATCTGAAAAGTGGAAAACCTCACGATGCACGGGCGACTGATTATGATGATTGGATTACGGAAACTGAAAACGGCTATCGCGGGCTGAATGGTGATATTTTAATTTGGTATCCACTTATGAACAGTGCCATTGAATTATCCTCAATGGGAATCAGGGTCGATAAAAACGCCTTGCTAAGACAATTAGCACTGAAAAATGAGGATTACAAAAAAGAATTTCCTTTCCATAAGGGAATATTAAATAATGAATTACCGCTTTCGATTGGCGGTGGAATCGGACAATCCCGCCTGTGCATGCTTTACTTGCGGAAATGCCATATTGGCGAAGTACAAGCGAGTATCTGGCCAATGGACATGATTGAGGCCTGTCGTCAAAAAAATATCATGTTACTTTAATATTAGAATTCAGATAATCTCATGAAAAACAGAAAAATAAACGTACTATTACTGGAAAATATTCACGCTGATGCGGCCAGGATTTATGAAGATGAAGGAATTAATGTCCAAACGGCCGTTGGCAGTCTTGATGAAGAGGAATTGTGTAAACAAATTAAAGATGTTGCCGTCCTCGGAATTCGTTCAAAAACGCAAGTGACCGAGAAAGTATTGGATTGTGCTGAACATCTGTTGGCGATTGGAGCGTATTGTATTGGCACGAATCAGATTGATGTCGATACTTGTTCGAAACGAGGAATCATTGTTTTTAATGCTCCATACAGCAATACCCGCAGTGTTGTGGAATTGGTATTGGGTGAAATAATCATGCTGATTAGGGGAATATTTGACCGAAGCGCTAAACTTCATCAGGGAATCTGGGACAAGAGCGCAAGCGGGACGTTTGAGATCAGGGGCAAGAAGCTTGGGATTATCGGATATGGCAATATTGGAGCACAACTGTCAGTAGTGGCTGAAGCGGTTGGAATGAAGGTCTATTATTATGATCTGGATGAAAAATTAGCCCTTGGAAATGCTCGTAAATGTGATTCAATTGAAACGTTATTAGCCAAGGTTGATATTGTTACGGTTCATGTTGACGGACGGCGGGAAAATCGTGGATTGATTGGTGCTGACCAATTTAGATTAATGAAGCGCGGATCAGTTTTTCTAAACCTCAGCCGGGGATTTGTTGTCGATATGGATGCTTTGGTAGAGAATATAAAAAGCGGAAAAATACGTGGTGCTGCCGTGGATGTGTTTCCCGATGAACCAAAACATAATGACGATCAATTCCGCTCGGAGCTGCAGCAATTGCCGAACGTTATTATAACACCACATATCGGTGGAAGCACCGAAGAAGCTCAGAAGAATATCGCCGAGTTTGTAACGGGGAAAATTATAGATTTTGTTTATAATGGCGGTACAGCATTAAGTGTAAACTTTCCGAATCTACAATTGCCGGAAATCAGGAATGCGCATCGCCTGATTCATTTGCATATGAATGTACCGGGCATTCTGGCAAAAGTGAATAATATATTAGCCGCGCACTCCATTAATATTTTAGGGCAATATTTAAAAACCAATGAGCATATTGGGTACGTAATTACAGATATCAGTCGGGAATATGACAATGAAGTAATGACTGAAATAAAAAATATTCCGGGAACCATCCATTTCAGGATCCTATATTAATGTTTTTATTTCAAATTAAGTTATTTTTAGCGACGTAAGGAAGTATTGATCATGAGTTATCCGTTCAGGGAAATTGAAGAAAAGTGGCAGAATCACTGGGAAACAGAAAAGACATTCAAAGCCGAAGATTATTCCGATAAACCGAAATTCTACGTCCTGGATATGTTTCCATATCCATCGGGAGCCGGGCTGCATGTTGGTCATCCGGAAGGCTATATAGCTACTGATATTGTTGCCCGCTATAAACGAAAAAAAGGATTTAACGTGCTCCATCCGATGGGGTGGGACGCTTTTGGTCTGCCGGCGGAAAATTATGCATTACAGACGGGTACTCATCCGAAAATCACGACGGAAAAAAACATTGATACTTTCCGACGACAAATAAAATCCTTTGGCTTTTCTTATGATTGGGACAGAGAAGTTAATACGACAGATCCGAAATATTATCGCTGGACCCAATGGATATTCTTACAGTTGTATAAAAAAGGACTCGTTTATCAGGCCGAAGTCCCTGTAAACTGGTGTCCTGAAATGAAAACCGTTCTTGCAAATGAAGAAGTAATAAATGGAAAATCCGAACGCGGTGGCTATCCGGTTGTCCGGTTGCCAATGCGGCAATGGATTTTAAAAATTACTGCCTATGCTGATCGCCTTTTACAGGATCTTGATCTGCTTGAGTTTCCGGACAGTATCAAAGAAATGCAGCGGAACTGGATTGGACGCTCAGAGGGTGCAGAAGTCGGATTTAAAATTGTTGGTTCGAATCAGTTACTGAAAGTCTTCACGACCCGGCCTGACACGCTTTTTGGTGCAACGTATATGGTTGTTGCACCCGAACATCCATTTCTTGAGAAAATGGTCACAGGAGCCTATAAACCGGAAGTTGATGCGTACAAACAAAAAGCCAGCACAAAAAGTGATCTGGACAGGACAGAACTCGCTAAAGAAAAAACCGGTGTGTTTACCGGTATTTTTGCTATAAATCCGGTGAATAATAAAGAAATTCCTGTCTGGACATCGGATTATGTATTGATGAGTTATGGAACCGGAGCCATTATGGCAGTTCCTGGCCACGACCAGCGCGATTGGGAGTTCGCCAGAAAATTCGGTCTGGATATTATTGAAGTGATTTCCGGTGGTGATATATCAAAAGAAGCTTGGACCGGTGACGGGACTCTGGTTAACTCAGGAATTCTCAATGGTCTAGATGTTAAAGCAGCGATAAAGAAAATTATTAACTGGCTGGAAGAACACCAGATTGGAAAAGCGACAATTCAGTTCAAATTGCGTGATTGGGTATTCTCAAGACAGCGGTATTGGGGCGAGCCGTTTCCATTAAAATTTAATGAAAAGGGTGAAATAATTTTATTAGATGAGGATGAATTACCCTTGGTTCTGCCTGAAGTTGAAAAATATGAACCAAGCGGTACAGGTGAATCGCCACTGGCAAACGTTGCAGATTGGATTGATTTCAGAGATTCAAAAACAGGGGAGAAGTTCTCACATGAAACCAATACGATGCCGCAATGGGCAGGATCATGCTGGTATTACCTAAGGTATATTGATCCCGATAACAATCAGTCTGCCTGGGACCCGAAAAAAGAGAAATATTGGATGCCGGTCGATCTGTATATAGGCGGAGCAGAGCATGCAGTTCTGCATCTTTTGTATGCACGTTTCTGGCATAAAGTCCTGTATGATCTCGGCTTTGTAAGCACATCTGAACCGTTTAAGAAACTAATAAACCAGGGCATGATTCTCGGTGAAGACGGTGAAAAGATGAGCAAATCCCGTGGAAATGTCATCAATCCCGATGAAGTTATTGAAAAATTTGGTGCTGATACATTTAGAATGTACGAAATGTTTATGGGGCCACTAACCCGAACAAAACCCTGGAGCACATCCAGCATCGATGGGATTTTCCGCTTTTTAAATCGTGTTTGGAATCTTTTTTTCGATGAGAATGATCAATTAAACAGTGATATTCTGGACGTCGAACTCGATCAATCGTTATTAATATTATTAAATAAAACGATTCAAAAAGCATCGGAAGATACTGAAAATTTACATTTTAATACGGCAATCTCACAGTTTATGATTTTTATAAATGAAATTATTAAACTTGATGTAAAACCATTGTCAGTACTTAAAATATTTATTCAGATACTGAATCCCTATGCACCGCATATCACCGAAGAAATCTGGGAAAGACTGGGTAATCATAAAGAATTATCCTATACAGATTGGCCGGATTGGGATGAAAAGTATCTGAAAGAGGATAATGTAAAAATGGCCGTGCAGATCAATGGAAAAGTTCGGGGAAATTTTGAAATTGAAAGAGATTCCGATGATGATGATTGTATATCCGCGGCAAAAGATATTGAAAATGTAAAACGATTCCTGGAAGGCAAAAAAATAATCAAGCAATTTGTCATTAAAAATAAGATCGTAAGTTTTGTAATCAGATAAACAGTGAATAGAGAAGGGCGATACAGGTAAAATTGGTCGCCCTTTGAAATAGTATTAATAGTTTACATAATATATCTTATGCATAACGTTATTTGGCTATATTCTTTATATCTAATTACTTGGGGTTTTACTGTTGTTCTATGAATTTGTGAAATTTCCTGTTGAAAAAAAGTCAGGTATGTATCTGTAGTCATGCAATGCAGTAATTGTATCTTCGGAAATGTTTTTAATTAGAATTGTGATAGACTTTATTTTCTGATTCGTAATAACTGTTTTACTTATAATCGAGATTTTAATCTTCCCCGGTACATTCGGAAACGTCTTAAAACGATCTCTAAATATATTTTCAATAGATTTTATCATGAAATAATTCGGATTAATGATTTCGTAAGGAACATTTGATTTTTCCAGATAATGTCTGAAAATGTGTTCGACATATGGAAAATGAGTACAGGCTAAAATCAGAAAAAGCTTTGAATAATTACTATCTACGAATCTCATACCTATTTTATTTACACAAGATTTTATAATAGATTTTGCTTTCATACTTTCAAAATCATCTTCAATTGCCGTTACTAATTCCGTACATGGAATAGCTAAAACATTACTGAAAATACAAGGATATTTTTGAAAATAACTTCGGTGAACCTCTGAATCAATCGTTGTTTTTGTCCCTAAAATAGACAATAGTGCACTGTAAACGGATCTATGATTTTGAATTACTATTTCTGTTCCAAACTCAATGATATCAATAGTATAATCTTTTATTTGCGGATAAATCCCGGCTTTTTTAAGTAGGACGCTCAAAGTATTGCAGGCAATAACGATTAAATCAGGTTTCAATTTTTGATTAATGTTGACAAGAAGATTATTAAAAATGTTGATTTTTAATTTTTCATCTAAAATGGAATTATAACCGTACTTTTCGTCAGGAAGGCCATTGACAAATATTATATCCATTGTTTCCATAGAATTGTGTGATTTTAGCGACTCATATAATCGGGCTGCTATACCTAAACCGCCAAAACCTGAATCAGTAACGACAATTTTCATAAAAATAAATGCTATTCATGAAGGGATTGGTTTAGAAAATATCTAATAAAATTGACAATGAAATCCACAGCAGGCTCAATTAAATCATCACTCAGAATAAAATCGCTGCTATGCGAGCTACCACTGCCTTCTGCGCCGACCTGAAAGTATAATCCTGGAACTTTTCTCAGATAATAGGCGAAATCATCAGCGCCCATGGATGGTTTTTCCATTTCTACAAGTCGCGAACCATATCCATTTTCTTTACTGAACCGTACCAAGTCGGAATACATCTTTGAATCATTAATAATTGCCGGAGTGCTGTTTGGAATATCGACGTCGATTTGGCATTTATAAAGAGTTGCAAAATTATTACTGAATTCCCGAATGCCTTCCAGTAGTACTTTTAGCACATTATTGTCAAAATTTCTAAGAGTACCGGTAACTGAAACTTCTGATGGAATGATGTTATGATACTGGCCGCCATGAATGCTACCAAAAACCAGGGTAAAATCATCCCGGCTATCAATAATTGTTTTAAGGTATCCATTTAACTGACTAATATACAGTGATGTTACACGAATTAGATCAACCGTATCATGGGGTCTTGAAGTATGACCGCCAGGGCCGATAAATTTTAATTTAAGGAGTGTCGAAGAAGCGCAGGCTGTTCCCTGTTTGATGGCAATTCCGCCGTTGTTGAACCGAAGATCAACATGTATTGCAAAAATTCCAACCATATTGTCAAATAGCGGTTCTTTATGTATGTGCGAAGCCCCGTCAGGACATATCTCTTCAGCAGGTTGAAATAGGATTCTTAGTTTACCATTCAACTCATCGGGATGTCGTGAAAAATATTTTGCCAATCCCAGACCGATCGCTGCATGGAAATCATGCCCACAGGCATGCATAACACCATTGTTTTTTGATTTGATTGAATGCCCGGCATTTTCAATAATCGGAAGTGCGTCAATATCTGCCCGGAATCCGAGCATTGGCTTCTTCCCTTTTCCCACATCCACATAGCCGCCGGTTTTAAGAGAACTGAAGTGTTTTAACTCAAGATTCCATTCTTGTAACTTTTCTTGGATATATTTTGTAGTGGCATGCTCTTTATAAGACAGTTCAGGATTCTCATGGAGCCAACGACGCGCACTGATAATTTCTTCAAAAAATGCTTTTTCTACTTTGGTCATGGTTGTTTCTATACAGTCACTTTCATCATATCAGGAATTGCATTTGTATATACATTTTTCAGATCATCAAGTGAAATATCGATCGAATCATTCATTTTTAATCGATTATTGTTTTTAACGCGGCCGATTGTAAAACAGGGCACAATGTTCTTGGCAGCAATTCGTTCCATATCGAGTAAATGATTTTCTGATATCGAAAGAATAATTACCGATTGAGTTTCGCCGAAAAAGATTTCATCGTCTCTTTGTTTACGGGAAATAAAGATTGAAGCGCCCATCGGTTTATCAGGATTATTTATGCAGGATTCCGCAATCGCAACGGCTAATCCACCATCGGAAATGTCATTGGCAGAATTGACGATTCCGTTACGAATAGCTTCCAGACAGGCATTATGGACCCGTTTTTCAAAGGACAGGTCGATTGTCGGTGTATCGCCGGCAACCATATTGTGGACAACTTTCAAATATTCACTACCCCCAAGCTCACCTTTCAAAGTTCCCAGCATAATAATGAAGTCGCCATCGCTTTTAAAATGAGATGTGGTAACATGGTCCAGATTTTCAATAAGTCCGACCATACCAACAACGGGAGTTGGATAGATCGCACCGTCGGGAGATTCATTATAAAAGCTGACATTACCGCCCGTTACAGGAGTATTGAATGCACGGCAAGCATCACCCATTCCAAGAATCGCCTGCTTGAATTGATAATAGATTTCCGGATCGTACGGATTACCAAAATTTAAACAATTTGTTATAGCGATCGGTTTTGCGCCGGTACAAACGACATTTCTGGCGGATTCAGCTACCGCAATGGCACCACCACGATAGGGATTCAGGTATGTGTACCGTCCATTTCCATCGGTTTTGGTTGCGATTGCCTTGTTGGTACCTTTGATCCGGATTACGGCAGCCGAACCACCTGGCGGAATCACTGTATTTGTTCGGACAGTATGATCATATTGACGATATACCCAGGATTTATCGGCAATCGAGTGAGACGCCATGATTTTTAATAAAGTGTCGTTATAATCCTTGGGTTCAGGAATTTCTTTTAAATCCATTGAGTGTAATTTATTCAGGTATTCCGGTTCTTTTGTTTCACGCAGATATACCGGAGCACCGCCACCCAAAGCAAGATGCCATGCAGGAATTGATCCGACCTTTTTACCCTTCATAAAGAGATCAAGATTGGCCGTATCAGTAACAGAACCAATTTCGATACAATTCAAATCCCATTTGTCGAAAATCTCTTTGACCTCTTTTTCAAAACCATGTCGAATAACAACCAGCATGCGTTCCTGGGATTCCGAAAGCAATATTTCATAGGGAATCATTCCCGGTTCCCGCATAGGCACTTTACTTAGATCCAGTACCATTCCGCTTTTGCCTTTGGCAGACATTTCCGAGGTCGAACACGCAATGCCGGCAGCGCCCATGTCCTGAACGCCGATGAGATAATCTTTGCGGGCCAGTTCAAGTGTTGCTTCAAGTAATAATTTCTCGGTAAACGGATCACCGACCTGTACGGATGAACGTTTTTCCTCAGATTCTTCACTTAATTCTACTGATGCAAATGTAGCGCCATGGATGCCATCACGTCCCGTGGAAGAGCCGACAATCATGACAGTATTGCCTTTACCTTTGGAAATAGCACTGGCGACCCGGTCATGTTTCACCAAACCGATTGTCATGGCATTTACCAATGGATTGCCGGTATAACATTCATCGAAATAAACTTCACCCGCCACCGTTGGAACGCCCATGCAATTTCCGTAATGTGCGATGCCTTTGACGACTTCATCAAAGAGATACCGGTTCCGGGGAATGGACAATGGACCGAAGCGTAGTGAATTAAGCGAAGCGATTGGTCGAGCGCCCATTGTGAAAATATCACGCAGAATACCTCCCACACCTGTTGCAGCACCTTGAAATGGTTCGATTGCCGATGGGTGATTATGGCTTTCGATTTTGAATGCAATTGCCAGACCATCACCAATATCGACGAGACCGGCATTTTCTTCACCGGCGCCAACCAGCAATCGCTTGCCGGAACGGGGTAATGTTTTTATCATTGCAATTGAATTTTTATAACTACAATGTTCACTCCACATGACAGAAAAAACACCCAGCTCGGTATAATTAGGCTCACGACCGAGAATATCCAGTATTTTTTCCCATTCTTCTTTATTTAAACCGTGTTCAATGGCCAGTTCCAGTGTAACTTTCGGTTCCCGAATTTTAATCATTAAGTCTCCAACTATTATATCAATGCTTTCTTGTTCTTAATAAACGCAGGCTAATTTCATCATCTTTTGGCAAAAATACAGCAATAAATTGAAAAAAACACAGCTATCCGTGATGCATGAAATCCCAAATGGTTTGAGCCAATTTTGGTCCGATTCCCTCAACTTTGCATAATTCTTCTACGGAAGCGGAACGCATCTTTTTTATTGTTTCAAAATAATTCCATAAGGTTTTTTTCTTTGCAGAACCCAGTCCAGGAATTTGATCGAGAATTGAGCCCAATTCATTTTTTCCTCGTAAATTGCGATGATAAGTAATAGCAAACCGATGGGCTTCGTCACGAATGCGTTGCAGGAGAATCAAGGCAATACTGTTTCTGGGCAGTACAATCTGCTCAGCTTGATCGGGTAAAAACACCTCTTCCAGTTTTTTAGCCAGCCCAATGATCGGAATTGAAGGAAGATTCAGTTCATCCATTACCACTTTCGCAATAGCCAATTGACCTTTGCCACCATCGATAACAATTAAATCCGGAAGAGTTTTTTTCTCCTCGATCTGACGGGTATAACGGCGCCGCACAACTTCCTGCATCATGGCAAAATCGTTAATACCTTTTACGGTTTTGATCCGGTATCGTCGATATTCGCTCTTGAGCGGACTGGCATTATAGAATGTCACCAGTGATCCTACGGCGTATTTTCCCTGAATATTGGAAATGTCAAATGCTTCTATTCGACGTGGGATTTCAGATAAGTTCAGATCAAGTTGTAATTGTAAAAGTGATTTTGGGATGAAATCCACCTTTCTTGATTTCTTTGCAATTAGTTCCTGTATCTGCACTGTCGCATTTTTTTCTGCGAGACGAATCAGCCGTAGCTTTTCCTCTTTAGCCGGGCGGGTGATTTTAACGGATTTGCCATGCATTCCGGACAACCATTCCTGGAGAATTTCCTGTTCCGCCGGGTATACATTAACGTCAATTTCCGAAGGAATTAATTGAGATTGGTTGTAATATTGCTGAATAAAAAGACGCATAATCTCATTTTCAGCAATATTGAAAACCTGTTCCAGAAAAACGGTATCTTTGCTGAGCATTTTTCCCTGCCTGACGCGTAAGACAACGACGGCACCGGAATCCTCTCGGGTGATCAGGCTGATGAAGTCCCTGTCTTTAAAATCGGTAAACTCAACCGATTGTTTATGAAAATACCGTTTTAAAAGACCGACATTATCTCTGTAGCGAGCGGCAATTTCAAACTGTAATTGTTGTGATGCAATAGCCATTTTTTCATGCAAATACGCGATCACGTCATTGGATTTTCCGTTCAGAAACGATTCTATGTGTTCGATCATGTGGTTATAATCTTTTTCGAAAATCAGTTGTTGACAAGGACCTTCACAGTTATGGATGTGGTATTGTAAGCACAGTTTGACCTTTTTCGAAGTGACCGTATTTACATCAAGCCTGTAATGGCAATTTCTGACGGTAAATACTTTTTTAATAATCCGGAGGATTTCCCGAATTGCCCGGGAGTCAGTATAAGGACCGAAATATTTTGATCCGTCATTGATCAATTTTCGGGTTATAAGAATACGCGGAAAATGCTCATTGGTAATGCGAACATAGGGAAATGTCTTATCGTCACGAAGAAAAATATTGTATCGCGGTTTGTTTTCCTTGATTAATGTGTTCTCAAGAATCAGTGCTTCAATTTCGGAATGGGTAACGATAAATTCGATATCCCGAATCCTTTTGACCATACTCTGAGTTTTAGGATCGTGCGATTTATTGGCACTGAAATACGTTTTAACCCGGTTCCGCAAATGCTTCGCTTTGCCGATATAGATTATTTTATTTTGATCATTCCGGAACAGATAACACCCTGGATCCACCGGTGCATTTTTGACTTTTTGAAGAACAGATTCCGGGAATTTAGACATCAGTAATCCAAATTATACAAAAGCGTAACGATTTGATCCTGCATATTATTCACGACACTGGTCGGAACTGGATAATGATTAACCAGGATTGAAAATATGTATTCGTGGCCGTTTTTAGCCTGGACAAAGCCAGAAAGTGCCCGGACCCGGCCTATGTATCCGGTTTTTGCAAAAACGTGTCCAGCAGCCTCTGAACCCTTCAAACGGCCTTTTAGTGTACCGTCTAAACCGCCAATTGGAAGTGAATCATAGAATATATGGTAATTGGGATCGTTACGGATACCCCGTAAAATGGTTACAATCTGGTAAGTAGTGACGAGATTATGACGTGATAAGCCTGAACCGTCGACGATAAAAATATCATCTGGGCTCAAGCCAATTTGTGTGAACCACTGTTTTTCTGCCTCGACGCCTTTTTTTGAACTGCCTTCGTTGAAAAATTCAACACCCA
>Ga0268277_1001196_pt1 | contig 18457 bp, 23 predicted proteins | sample saktaG_5_FD_190132 | JGI IMG/M metagenome (GOLD analysis project Ga0268277, IMG submission 190132) | Saline water microbial communities from Sakinaw Lake, British Columbia, Canada - sak_2010_1_5_50m | ecosystem: Environmental > Aquatic > Non-marine Saline and Alkaline > Saline ...
AGTTTTTTATATCATTTCGCAAAACTAGCAAGGGGGGGCATAAAGCTAACTAGCTATTATGAATGAGATAAACGAAGCATTAAAACCGCTTATAATCGATATAGACACTATAAAGCCAGATACAAGGAACACGCGAAAACACAATGAACGTAATATCAATGCTATTAAAGACAGTCTACGTTTATATGGCCAGCGAAAACCTATTATCTGCAATGCTAAAACGAAGATAATCGAAGCGGGTAACGGTCTATGGACGGCGGCAAAGTCGCTAGGATGGACCGAGATAGCCGCGATATTTGTCGACGACGACGCCAAAACAGCCAAGTCGTATGGCATAATGGACAACCAAGCTGCCCTGTTATCAGAATGGGACTGGTCCAATTTGAAGGATACGTTTGAAACTCTGGACGACGGCAGTTTCGATTTAACCGCCACTGGATTTACTGATACTGAAATCGAAGATATTATGACCAGGTATTTCAAGCCCGCTAACATCGACGATCTACTTAGTGAACTCGATATGTCGAATGCCGTACGCACGCCGATATGGGCGGTTATCAGGACCGACGCCAGTAATAAGGCCGTTCTGGACAATGCTTTAATCAAGCTAGAACAGACTGGAATTAAAGTAGAACGCAATTATGAAGATTAAGAAAGTCGACAATTCTATGGCGCCGCAGAAGGCCGAACTCCGCCGACGCAACCTACCAAGGCGAGCCCGGGTACTGGACCTGTTTTGCGGAAACGGTGAAATGTATAGACTGACATATAAGAACCGCGTGGCCCTCTATCACGGAATAGATAAAGAGAAGGTCCACGACCCCGGTATATGCACATTGATTAACAATAATATTTATATCACTCATAATGACATGAACCAGTACAATGTATTCGACCTGGACGATTACGGTTCACCTTGGAAACAGATATATCTTATCCTGAGAAAGTACACCAAAGCGAAGCTAACTCTATTTGTTACGGATGGACTGGTGTTACACCAAAACTTAGTCGGAGACGTTTCAAGGTTCGTATCTGCTACTGAAGGTTTACCCAGGCAAACTAATATCCCTGGCCTTGGTCGCTGGTACGTTGATATATTCGCCACCATGCTACTGGACCTTGAAAAGCGGTATGGATACCAGACACAGAAGGCCGAATACTTCCATAATGATAAGCGGACAGTCTATTACTGGCATATAGATTTACAGAGAAAATCTAAAAAATAGCTGTAAAAAATCTGATTTTAGCTTTAAAAACCTTGACATCCCTAGCTATATTGCTTATAATTACTATAACGAATATATCGAAAGGAGAAGAAAATGGAAAGGGAGATAAGGCAAATATCACTAAAAACCATCAAATCAGACCCAGGGCAGCCACGGAAGGAGTTCGACAAGCGATCCATTTCAGAGCTTGCTAACAGTATTAAACGAAATGGCCTACTTCAACCGATCAGTGTCAGGTCAAATTTTAACGGCGGCTATATTATCATAGCTGGCGAAAGAAGATTCCGGGCAGCCCACAGTCTAGGCTTAGAACATATAGACTGCATAGTTTTCCAAGGCAACAAAAATAAAGCTAAAGAATTCCAGTTACTAGAAAACATCGTCCGGCAAGATCTGAATTCAATAGAAGTGGCAGAGGCATATCAGTCATTCTTGGAGAAAGGTTACACGCTGGACGAAATAGCCGATATCGTCGGCAAGCCTAAGAACATCATATCCTGGCTATTGAATATTCTGAAAACCAGACCTGAAATCCAAGCCATGATTAGGAAGGATCAAATGAGTCTGGTAGTAGGCATAGCACTTGGTAAACTGACACCCAATGGTCAACTGAAAGCATTAGGTATAATGACCAGCAACCAATTATCCGTTCAGCAATGCCAGCAATTATGCGAGAAAGTCTATTCAGAAGAAAACCAGACCGAACTATTCCCGGAAAGCAAGTTAAGCAATGAGGAAATGGCCACTAGGCTAAAAACCAAAAACGCTATCGAGCGCGCCTGTAAAGCTCTTGAAGAAATAAACGAACTGGAACGGACCAGCCCAGGTATTACAGCCGCGTCCATGCTTGAAAGACTGGATATCACCAAAGGCCAGTTAAGCCTAATGGGTAAACTGATTAACAAACTCATGAGAAGCCTGGATAGCCAGAGAGTGAGGGCGTTATGCTAAAGACTAAAATCATCTATGAGCCACAAGGAAGAGCAAGGGAATATAACGATTTGGCCGCTAACTTATATAACGGTTGTGGCCACCGTTGCACTTACTGTTATGCACCAATATTTACCCATAAAAGCAATGAGCAATTCCACGATCCAAAGCCACGTAAAGATGTTATAAAACTGTTAGAAAAAGACTGCCAGATACTAAGGCAAACCCACGCTGGCCAACAAGTATTCTTATGCTTTACCTGCGATCCTTACCAGCCTATTGATAAAGAATTCCAATTAACGCGAGAGGCCATAGCGATAATTCATTTCTATGGCTTACACGTTAATATACTAACCAAAGGTGGGTCTAGAGCAGAACGTGATTTTGATTTATTAACCTCAGAGGATAGTTTTGGCACCACGATAACATTGTTAAAAGGCTTTGAAGAATGGGAACCAGAAGCAGCTCCGCCGGCGGAAAGAATAGAAAGTATAAAACATGCTCATAAACAGGGGGTGCATACTTGGATTAGTCTTGAACCCGTTATTGAACCTGAGCAATCCCTGAAAGTAATAGGACTAACCGAAAGGTTTGTTGATAAATTCAAAGTCGGAAAGCTTAACCATCATCCATTGGCCCAAACGATAGACTGGCATAAATTCGCCATAGATGTTATAAATACCCTGAAGCGTTATAATTGTGATTACTACATAAAAAAGGATTTAATGCAATGGGTGAAATGAAAAAGACGACAATACAGATTGGGCAGGATACAAAAGAAGCGTTAAGCAACATGGGGCGCAAGGGCGAAACATACGACCAGATAATCCAGAAACTAATTGAGGCTCAGAGGAAGCCCAACAAATAGAACTAGTATAACCAAAAGACTGGAAAGGCATAGTTTGACCGCTATGCCTTTTTTATTGAGGTGGATTATGGAAGGAAGAAAACCAAAACCAACAAATTTAAAAATATTGGAAGGCAACCCGGGTAAAAGGTTGCTTAACTTAAACGAGCCACGGCCAGAGCTCACAAAACCGCATTGTCCAACCTGGCTGCGCTTAGAGGCAAAACGAGAATGGCGGCGGATAGCGCCACAACTGGAAAAAATAGGCTTGCTATCCAAGCTTGACCGGGTGGCCCTGGCTGGCTATTGCCAGACATACGCGAAGTGGAGACAGGCAGAGGAATTTATTGAGAAGCATGGTTTTTCTCTGACCATTCCCAAGAAGGACGAGGAAGGCAGGGTAATATCAATGTACATTCAGCAATACCCACAAGTCAGTATCGCCAAGCAATGTCTGGACCAGATAAAAGCCTTCTGTGCTGAATTCGGATTAACACCAGCCGAACGAAGCCGATTATCTATTGGTGAGAAAGATAAGAAAGACGACCCTATGGCGGATATACTTAATGGTGTCCGTGATAACTAATGGCCGTACTTATTAAAAGTCGCCTTGGTAAAAGACGGTTACTTGAAAACGGCAGGGCAAAAGCCGACCGGGCCGTTAGGTTTATTAATACATTAAAGCATTCAACGGGACAGTGGGCAGGTAAGCCTTTTATCCTGATGGACTGGCAAGAAGAGCTAATCCGCAGATTTTACGGTACTTTAAATCCAGACGGAACCAGGCAATATAGGACTGTCTGGCTAGAAGTTCCCCGGAAAAATGGTAAAACAGAGCTAGGAGCGGGCGGATTTGCCTTACCCTTACTCTACCTGGATGATGAATTAGGTGCTCAGATATACAGCGCTGCCAATGATAGAGAACAAGCAGGGCTTTTATTCCAAGCTGCAGCCCCGATGGTAGAACAAAACCATACTTTAAACAGCCTGAGCAAGGTCTACTCACCGCAGAAGAGAATAGTCTATTACAGGAATAGATCATTTTATGTAGCCATCAGTGCTGATAGATACAATAAAGATGGGCTTAATGCTCATGCGATTATATATGATGAACTCCATGCCGCAAAGACTAGAGAATTATGGGATGTGCTTACAACTTCACATGGTACCCGAACTCAGCCAGCGGACATAGTAACCACGACTGCTGGATATGACCGTAACTCTATATGCTGGGAACTTCATAATTACGCTTGCAAGGTACGGGACGGAATAATAGACGATCCGACCTGGCTAGTTTGCATATATGCCGCCGAACCTAAAGAAGATTGGACCGATGAAGACGTTTGGTTGAAGTGCAATCCAGCGTTAGGAGTATTCCGCAGTATCGAGGAAATGCGGTCACTCTGTAAAAGGGCGCAACAAACGCCAGCACTGGAAATGACATTCAGGAGGCTATATTTAGATCAGTGGGTAAACTCAGCGGAACGATGGATGCGAATTGAAACCTGGGATGCTTGTAATAAGCGGTTACCAAAATTAGCGGGACTGAAATGTTACGGCGGCTTGGACCTATCTTCCACAAAGGACTTAACCGCATTGGCTCTGGTATTCCATATCGGCGATAAATACGCGGTGAAGATGCACTATTGGATACCTGAAGCGACCATGCTGCAGAAGGAAAAAGAGGACAGGGTGCCGTATTCGCTTTGGAAGCGCCAGGGACACCTTCACGTCACGGATGGAAATGTAGTTGATTATGATTACATGCGCGAGATTACCCGTCAGGAAGCTACTAAATACGAGATAGCAGAAGTTGCTTTTGATAGATGGAACGCAACTCAGATAGTCACTCAGTTAATGGATGATGGTTTTAACATGACACCGTTTGGCCAGGGATTTGTTTCAATGAGTCCAGCGACAAAGGATTTTGAAACGCAAGTCCTATCAGGAAACCTTATCCACGGTAACAATCCTATACTCCGGTGGAATATAGACAACTTGGTTGTCCGCCAGGATCCAGCAGGAAACTTGAAACCTGATAAGGAAAAATCAACACAGCGAATAGACGGCGCGGTCGCTACGATTATGGGGTTGAGCCTAGCGATAAAGCACGCAGATGAAGATGCGCCTAGTATTTACGAAACGCAGGGAGTTACAGCTTTATGAAAAAAAGTGATATTGTCGACGATGTTTTGACCGTTGGCGGTATAGTGATGATTGGCACTGGAATATGGTTTATATACTGGCCAGCGGCTTTAATTGCGATGGGATTATTATTTGCTTCCCTGGGAATATTGGGGAGTAGATTAAGGAGACGGCGAAATGGGTAAAATAGCAGATTACATAGAGCGCCGTTACTCGTTGTCCGATGTCCAGAAGAATATATTCAGGAATATATTCAGCCGACCTAGTGCGGCCGGAGTAAATGTTTCGGAGGCATCGGCATTAAAGGCATCGGCGGTATATGCTTGCGTCAGCTTGCTGGCCCAAACGGTAGCGTCCTTGCCATTACCTGTTTACCGAAGATTGCCTAGGGGAAAGGAAAGGGCAGTAAACCATCACCTATACGAGCTATTGCACGATGCCCCCAATCCTGAAATGACTAGCTACCAGTTACGCGAAACTATGGAAGGCCACCTGGCCACATGGGGGAATGCTTATTCTGAAATAGATTGGAACGAACGCAGCGGGATGATAAATGCAATCTGGCCACTACGGCCAGACAAGATGCAAGTCATAAGGGAAAAAGGGGAGCTGTTTTATATATATACCACGCCTGATGGTGTGGATCATAAGTTACCCTCTTTTAGAATTTGGCATATCCCAGGTTTTGGATATAACGGACTTGTTGGCTATCCACCTATCCAATTGGCCCGCGAAGCCATAGGTTTATCCCTGGCCACAGAGGAATTCGGCGCAAGATTTTTCGGTCAAGGGGCGCATATGGGAATGGTGGTTCAACATCCAAAAACACTATCCAAGGTGGCCCATGATAACTTGGAAGGTAGTTTGAATACCCAATATGCGGGATTAGGTAAGTCTCACAGAATGATGGTCTTAGAGGAAGGCATGACTTGGCAGAGAATAGGGATACCGCCGGAAGATGCACAATTTCTTGAAACTCGCCAATTCCAACTATCCGAAATCGCCAGATTTTATCATATTCCGCCACACATGATAGGAGACTTGAATAAGGCCACGTTCTCAAATATCGAGCAACAAAGCCTGGAATTTGTAATTCACTGTATAAGGCCGTGGCTTGTAAGATGGGAACAGTCGATTCACCTTCAGCTTATGGGTCCAAGCGAAAGGAAACAATTCTATGCTGAGTTTCTTATCGACGGCCTATTAAGAGGTGACTCGGATGCCAGGGGTAAATTCTATAATCAGATGTTTATGATAGGCGCCTATTCGCCAAACGATATCAGGGAAAAAGAGAACATGAACCCCATAGACGGTGGCGATAAAACTTACGTACCGCTTAACATGGTGCCGATGGACCAGGCTGACCAAATAATTGAAGAAAAAGCTGTCAGGTCATTGCCAGAGACAAGGGCCAAGAACGGTGCCATATCAAGAGCTCGGACGGCCAAGTCTTTTGAACCAGTATTTAAAGATGCAGGACAAAGGATAGTAAAACATGAAGCTAAAATTGTACGGAGAGCCGCTAAAAATTATTTAAGCGAAAGGTCAAATATTGATTTTACTGAATGGCTGAGTAGATTTTATCGCGAATTTCCAGAATATATCAAGCGACAGAGCGACCCTGCATTCCAATCATTAATGGAAGCCATAGTACCGATAGCCGCCGACGAGGTTAACGGCGACGGGATTGTTACCTCAGAGGTAAAGAAATTTGTTGACGAATATGGCAAGTCGTTTATGGCCAGATATACTAAATCTTCTGAGGGGCAATTGACGTATTTAATTCAGGAAGCCATCAAGGCAGGTGATGAACCTTTACCTATCATAGAGCAAAGATTAGACGAGTGGGAAGATAAACGCCCGGGCAAAATTGCCGCCAGGGACACCGTTCAATTAAGTAATGCCCTGGCCAGATTTATTTTTACTAGTGCGGGAATATTGAAATTAACTTGGGTGGCACTGGGAAGTAAGCCCTGTCCGTTTTGCCGACAGATGGACGGTAAGGTTGTTGGGATACAGGAAGCCTTTTTAAGTAATGACTCTATTCTGAAAGCTGAAGGAGAAAACGACTTGGTGGTATATCAGCCAAGGATGCACCCACCATTACACGATAAATGTGTTTGCCAGATATCACCAGGATAAACATACTGTAAGTTATGCAGGGCGGTTGAGGAAACACCTCGCTCCCTGCGCCAAGTTTAGGACTGTAAAAGCAGTCCTTTTTTATTGGAGGAGATATGAATTTTACACCATCACCTGCTAAATTAGTGCGACTTGTTGACGAGGAAGGCAATGTGGTTAAGCAAGTTCGAATGAACAGGGCAACAAGACGCAGATTAAGGATTAAAGGTAAAAATAATGCCAATACCAAAACCAACAACTAAAGAGACCGAGGAAGAGTTTATATCAAGGTGCATGGGTAACGATTTAATGAATGACGAGTATCCGGATAACAAGCAGCGCTATGCAGTTTGTCAGTCCCAATGGGATAAGGATAAGGAGAAAAAGACCATGAAAACAGAAAGAGAAATCAGGACATTTGAGCTCGATACTATAGAAATCAGGGCTGATGATGATAAGGAAAAAATCAGGGGGCATGCTGCTGTATTCAACAAACTCTCCGAAGAGATGTTTGGATTTAGAGAAATCATCATGCCAGGTGCCTTCACAGAAGCAATATTGAAAGATGACATCCGTGCTCTATTTAACCATGACCCAAACTATGTATTGGGTAGAAATAAAAGCGGAACACTGAAACTGGAAGAGGACGAGAAGGGGCTGGCTATAGAGATTGACCCTCCTGATACACAATGGGCAAGAGACTTGATGGTATCTATTAAACGTGGAGATATTAGCCAGATGTCGTTTGCCTTCAATATCAGGAGCAAGAAAGGTGAGGAATGGGACCAGCAGGAAGGGAAGATTCCTATAAGGAAACTTATAAATACGAAGCTATACGATATATCACCTGTTACATACCCCGCATACCTGCAAACAGATGTCAAAGTGCGTTCGGCATTTGAGAAGGCGGGATTAGATGCGGAACGGTTGATAACTGTAATGGAGATGCAAAGGGCAATAACTAATGAGGATATAACAGTGGTGAGAGAAGCCATTGATATATTAAATAGCTATCTTCCAAATAAAGCGGAAGATTTGGGCGTTCAGGGTGCTCACGATAACGATGGGTATGTTGAGCGTCTGAATATGGAACGCTGGAGAATGGAATTTGATAGCATCTAAATAAAAAACTAGGAGGATAAAAAAATGCAAAGATATTTTGAATTTCAGAGAAAGATTACTGCCTTGAAAGAGGAAGGCCTTGCTATTTTGGATAAGGCTGATTCTGAAAAGCGCAATCTCTCTGATGAGGAAAACACAAAACTAGAGGAATTTAAGGCGGAGAAGCAGAAGACGGAGAGGACTCGTAACGAGTATGTGGAAGCGAAGGGGTTGCAAAGTGAAATTGCCAATTTAGGCAAACGGGATGCACTCAAGCCAGACCCTGAGGGAAAGAACGCTAAAGACGACGATGCCGAACTGCGGAGTCATTCATTTATGAAATGGATGCGCCATGGACGGAATGGACTTTCGGATATTGAAAACCGCGCTCTGGTAGAAGATGCCACGGGGCAAATTCTTGTACCAGAAGATATCATGACTGAAATAATCAGGGTCTTGCCCGGTCTCACTGTAATGCGTGGCTTGGTAACCCCTCGAACGACTACCAGAGATCGGGTGAGAATCCGCTCTCTTACTGAAGTAAGCATGGGATGGGGCAAGTTGGAAACTGGCTCCGATGTTACCGAAACCATACCAGTTCCTGCTGAAGACTGGATGTATGTAGAGGACTTAACAGGGCTTGCCAAGATTGGGCGTGATGAGCTACAGGATACCGATTATAACCTGAAGGCTTTTATCGCCGACTCGTTCGCCCGGGCGCGGGCGGAAACGGAAGACACCGCCTTTGCCATAGGTACAGGCCATGCTAACCAGCAACCAGACGGGATAGCGGTGGATGCTCATATTACCAACGTCAACCTAGCCACCGCTGATGCTATCGTCGTTAATGACCTAATTAACCTGGTATATACTCTGCCGGCCAAATATCGCAAAAATGCCAGCTTCCTGATGAATTCGCAAACAGAGAAGGCAGTTCGATATCTGCGGGCGGAAGTGTCTGCTGGTTACTATGGCGATTATCTCTGGCAACCAAACGTCCAGGCAGGGAAGCCAAATTCCTTACTCGGATATCCTGTTTATAATCAAGATGATATGAATTATCCTGCTGATGAAGTCGTCGCAAAGAATATCATATTCGGCGATTTCAAAGCGGGCTATCGTATTCTTGATAAAGCACAGATGTCCATAGCCCGACTTGACGAACTCTACGCAGAGTCAGGGCTTGTCGGGTTCCTGGCTTACTTCAGGGTAGGCGGTGGCGTAGTAAGAACTAACGCCTTCAGGGCCTTATATAACAACACCTAAAATACATACCTATTTATAGGTAAAGTGAATAGAGTTGAGCGTCCGCATCGAGAGTGAAAATGATTCTCTCGAAATAATAGGACAGAGGAAAACTAAAAATGACAGCGAAGATGCACAGGATGCACTTACCCCAAGTGGGAGAGGGAGTAATCCATGTTCCAGGTGGAGTACCTTTCGAGGCAGATGATATTCCCCAGTATCCAGCAGCCTCATTTATGAGACTAGGTAACAAAGAGTTTATCTATGCCATAGCTGGAGCCACTCTTAATACTGACTTTGGAGCGTTTAATTCATATAAACAGAAAGTCATTCAGGCCCACTGTACTGCGGAGGTTGCAGCAGGGGAGACGGAGATAACCATTACTATAGATAGCGACGGGAGTCTATCTTATAGCGTAGGGGTTACGGCGAATGAACTCGCAGGTGGACAATTTATAGCGTTTCCAGGCAGCGAGAACAGCTATCGTCGGGGCATAATCGGCAATACGGCAATAGCTCTTGGAGGTGGAGATATAACTATCACTTTAGACTCTCCTACTCCAGCAATAACTCCCATAGATAAATGGTGCGAATGTATCAGAAATCCCTATGGGTGTGTCAAGTCGAACCAAGGCGCACAGGCAATGGTCATGGGTATGCCTACAGTAGCGGCAAAAGCTACTCAGGGCTTATGGCTTCAGGTATCAGGCCCGAACTGGGCTGCGCCTGTATCTGGTGCGGGTGGACCTGGTGGTGCCGATGGGTTACTGGAATGCGTGTTTGTAGGTAACGGAAGCATTGCTGTTCGTAACACTTCGAACGCCGCACAACAGCTTGCTGGAGTCGTTATCGCCTTTTTGGACGGCGGCGGGCAAGCCTCTCCGTTCATCATGCTTCAGATAGCGCACTAAAGTTGATAATCCAGGGGGAAGGGAAACCAACCCCCTGGATACCATAATGATTTAATGGGAGGGAGAATTGAAAATAATAATGCAAGAGTCGGCGGCTACGAAATTAGGCACTTTGGCCGCTGGCGCCATAATCGAAGTACCAGAGGAAATAGGGCGGGAATGGTGTAAATCTGGATTGGCAATTGAAACTACCTCAATTGAGCCACCTGAAAATGCAATGTTATCACGACCGATACGGAGAAAAGCACATGGCGTTAATAATAAAAACACAACCAACAATCGAACCAGTAAGCCTAGCAGAGGCTAAGAGCCATTTACGGATAGACTCAGAGGATTTCGCCACTGATATCACCACGAAACAGTCTATCGTACCTGGCAGCCATGTTATTGCCGCGGCTTATACCTTAGAAGGCAGTTCAATAGCAGTATTAGGATATTCCGTATTGGTGAATCTCAATGCTGGTGATTGCTCAGGCGGGACTGTTGATGTCAAACTCCAGGACTCGGATGATGAGATTACCTGGACTGATGTAACCGATGGCGCATTTACTCAGGTTGATGGGGACAATGATAATGCTATCCAGGAGAAAGCATATACTGGAGTTAAAGCGTATTTAAGAGCGGTGGCCACAGTAGCCACGGGCGCGTGTGTATTCTCAGTCGATGTTATAAAAGACGCGTCAACGGTTGTTGAGGACGACCTGATAAATGCCCTTATAGCAACCGCCAGGCAATATGCCGAGGACTTTCAGAACCGAGCCTACATTTCCCAAACCTGGGAGCTATGGCTTGATAAGTTCCCAGATAAGAATTATATCGAGATTCCATTGCCTCCGCTACAAGTGCCGGCCATAACTGCGGGCACCTTTGTAACAGGCACCGTTTATCGTATTCTGACCATAGGGGATACTGATTTCACTTTGGTCGGCGCCTCAGCCAATACAGTAGGCGTCGTATTTACGGCGACAGGGGCAGGCAGCGGGACTGGCACGGCAACGATATCGGGTATCATTACGTACTATAACACTAGCGATACCGAATACTTCATTGATGCCGGCGAATATTTTGTAAATACAAAGAGTGAGCTAGGGCGGATCGTATTAAATTATGGAAAGTCATGGCCTTCAACTACTCTAAGACCTGCTAATGGAGTATGTATTACATTTGTTGCTGGTTATGGCGCCCTGAGGGCAGACGTTCCAAGTAAAGTAAAACAGGCTATGCTGTTACTAATCGGCCATTATTACGAGAACCGCGAAGCCGTCTTGTCAACTGGCATGAATGCCGTAACCGTACCACTAGCGGTCGATAGTTTACTTTGGCAGAACAGGGTATTTTAAATGAGAGCTATAGAGATAAAAGTTACATTAAAAAGATGGCCAATAACATGGCAAGGCTTAAAGTTATATTGCAATGTTATTAAGAATTTAGCGCCTAAAATCAAGCTTGCGCAATTAGGCAAGTTAATATCTATAGCAAGTCCATTATTAGGTTTCAGGATAAATAAATGAGAGCCGGAAGGTTAAGGCATCGAATTACAATCCAAATTCCCACAAAAGTTAAAAATGCTATGGGGGAATGGTACGAAACATATACGGATTGGGCGACTGTTTGGGGGTCTATTGAGCCTAACAGCGGTAAAAACTACTTTGAAGCCCTGCAGTCTAACAGCGAAGTTCAGGGAAAGATTGTTATTCGCTACCGAACTGGAGTGACGCCTACCATGCGAGTCAAATATGGCAACCGTTATTTCAAGATAATCTCAATAGTGCATCCGCAGGAACGCAAGAAAGAACTGGACATCATGTATAAGGAGTCACTTGATTAGTTTTAAGATTATGGGACTTGAAAAAACCGTTAAAGAACTAGGGAAGATACAGAAGTCCTTAGATTCTTCTGTAGTGGGTGCTATTGCTGAGAAAAAGGCTAAAAAGATAGCAGACGAGGCACGTTCTAGGGCGCCACAAGGCCCGACTGGTAACTTAAAAAGGGCAATAAAGTCATTCAAGGGACGCAATAAGGGACTGGCTTTAGCGGTTGTAGATGCCAAAATAGCTCCACACCGTCATTTAGTAGAATTTGGCACGTCTAAAATGAGTGCTAGGCCGTATTGGCGTCCTACTCTTGAGGCTAATAAAGAGGGCATAGTCAAGGATTTAAAGGATAAGGTTGATAAGTCGATATGATAATCGAGCAGGCAATACACGATGAATTATTGGCCACATCTGGGGTGACCGCTTTAGTAGGTGAAAAAATCCACTACGTCAAAGCACCACAAGATGTAGTACCACCATATATAGTATTAACCAAGATTACCAGCAACCCGACGTATAGCCATGACGGGGCGGTTAATCTTTGCGAAAGCGTAATCCAGATAAGCATATTTGCTACTACATATAACAGCGTTAAATTGATAGCGGCCCAGGTAAAAAACGTCTTAAATGCTTACTCAGGGACAATGGGAGGTGTGAGCGGAGTAATAGTAAATTCATGTTTCCATGAAAACGAGATTGATTTATACGAAGAAGGCCAGGAATTATACCACCTGGCCGAAGAATATCGACTTTGGCATAACGAATAATTTAATTTATCACCTTTGGGACTTAGGGCAGTTTATACCTGCCCTTTTTTATTAAACAGACAGGAGGACAAAAAAATGACTACAGCAGCAGTATCAGGATTTGGAACTACTCTTAAATGGAATGGGAATACTATCGCGGAGCTTATAAGTATCTCTGGGCCGAATCAATCGATGGATCCGATTGATGTTACCAATCACGATTCGTCTAACGCCTTTAGAGAATTCTTGGCGGGCATCAGGGATGGTGGAGAGATAAGCATTGAAGGCAACTGGATACCTCACTCTGACAGTGATCAGGTAGTAATGAACACGGACTTTCAGGCGGGCACGTCACGTGAGGTTATTATTACGTTGCCAACATCAATGGCTACGACCTGGACGGCGACCTGTCTTATCACGGCCATTGAACCTTCGTATCCGTTCGATGACAAGATAGGTTTCTCCGCTACCCTTAAAATATCAGGTAAGCCAACTCTCGGAGTAACCTCTGCAACTGGGCCTACGGGTATAGTTGTCACCGGCAATGTAAGCGGTGCTTTATCAGAGGTACCAGACTATGCGGCTGGAACTTATATTTACTCGGTTGATGGCTCCAGCGAGGCTTCAGTAACCGTAACTGTCACAGCAGCAGGAGCAAACACTATCACAGTAAACGGAAGCTCTGTGACCACTGGAGTTCCTTCATCTGCAATATCTCTAACCAGTGGAGCGATTACAACCATTACTGTAATTGTCGGGGAAACCAATAAGGCCAGCAAGACTTACACAATCCGAGTAGTGGATGGTAGCTAATGAGCGAGAATAAAGCGAAACCTCAAGTGCAAATAATGCTAGACAAGGAACGTACTCTGATCCTAGACCTCAATGCAATGGTACGTTTCGAACAAGCGACTGGTAAGAATATATTGCAGCAACAGACCTTCAGCGACCTCAACGCAACTGAGTTAAGGGTTTTACTATGGGCGTGTCTAAAGAGTGACGACATGGAAATTAAACAAGATGAAGTCGGTACCCTGATTCACCCAGGTAATATGCAATATATATCTGAGCAGTTGTCAAAGATGTGGGACATATCCATGCCAGAAAAAGTTGAAGGTTCAGACCCTTTAGCGACCCACCAGAATGGCTAGACCTCTGGAAGTTTGGTAGATACTCACTACATTTATCAGAGGGCGAATTCTGGGGATTAACATTAGCACAATTCAACGCACTATCAGAGCAGTATATCAAGGAACAAAAAATACTAGACTCACGTACTGCTTTGATGTGTGCTGTTATTGCTAATTCACATCGTACCAAAGGTAAGAAGTTTAGACCTAAAGACTTTATGCCTAGATATGGAAGCAGGAGACAGACACCTGAACAGATGTTGAAGATACTTGAAGGTGTAACAAAAGCAACAGGCGGAGAGGATAAACGAAATGGCTGACAATATTCCTATTGGAACTATTAAACATGCAGAAGATATATGGCCTGATAAGGAATGGAAAACGCGTAGTAACAAGAACCGCAAACTTATTTGGCATGCATGTATTGATTGTGGAAAAGAACGTTGGGTAAGGTTCAGAGAAGGGAAGCCTCAAAACTCACGGTGTCTAAGTTGTGCTTTAAAAGAACACTTACGAAATAATCCCCACCCAATGGAAGGTAAGCATCATAGTCTGGAATCAAGACAAAAGATGAGTATTACTCATAAAGGGATTCCTAGCCCACTAACCAGTAATATCGAAAAAGGATGTTAGGCCCGAAAAATCGGAACTGGAACGGTGGTAGGTTTCTTGTTAATGGATATGTTTATGTATTGATTAGCGCAAATAGTTTTTTCTATCCGATGCACGCTCATGGCGATTATGTAATGGAGCATAGATTAGTAATGGCAAAACATGTAAAACGATGCCTTTTACCATGGGAGGTCGTGCATCATGTCAATGGCATTAAGAATGATAATCGTATTGAAAATCTTAAATTACTAAAATGTTCGACCGAGCATCTACCTTCACAAGCTATACAAAATCAACTTAAACGCCAGGACACAGAGATTAAAATGCTTAAAAAGAAATTAGTATTGCTTGAAGCTGAAAACGTTATATTGAGAAAGCAATATAAGGAGTCACAATGTCATCAGATTTGAGCCGTTTTTTTGTTGTGATTGGAGCCAAAACTGGGGAGCTGACCAAAGGCTTGAACCAAGCTACTGGCAGTTTGCAGAGCTTTGGTAAGAGCATGAATAAGGCTGGCAAGAATTTAACGCTGGGCTTGACTCTGCCGATTATCGGAGTAGGTGTAGCTTCATTGAAAATGTCTGCCGACTTTGAGTCTGCCATGCGAGAAGTCAATACCATGCTGTTATTGTCCGAGGGCGAATTCCAAGCCCTGTCTGCTGATGTTCAGCAACTAGCTAAAGACTTGGGAGTAGACGCAACTGGGGCAGCTCAAGCAATGTATCAAGCCATATCTGCCGGAATACCAAAGGAGAATGTCATTGACTTTCTGGCGGTGGCCAGCAAGGCAGCGATCGGTGGTGTTACAGATACCGCAACCGCTGTTGATGGCTTATCAACGGTGATAAATGCTTATGGCATGGAGGCCGAGGACGCAGAGAAAGTAGCCGATATAATGTTTACTACCGTAAAGGGTGGGAAGACCACGTTCGAGGAACTGTCCGCTTCAATGTTTAATGTTTTGCCTATGGCGGCGGCTGTTGGTTGGGAATTCGAGGAAGTAGCCGCCGCGTTAGCAGCCATGACACAGAAGGGTATACCCACGGCCCAGGCCACGACACAATTAAAACAAGTAATGGTATCCCTATTAAAGCCAACTAGCGAAGCTCTGGAGATAATTGAACAATACGGTATAGGGTTAAACAATGAAACAGTCGCTAGCCAAAAAGCAAAGGACGGTTTTATTGCTCAAAAGAATGAGCTTAATTCACTGACACTGGCATATCAGAAAACAACCGAAGCTATTAACGGCATGTCTGCGGAAATGGACGAATTGGGCGACATGCAAGCGGTAAATAGCCTGGAAATAAGGAAGCTACGTTTCGAGGCAGATAAGGACAGCAGGGAATTAACGGCAAAAGAGATAGCCAGGATTAAAGAACTGCAGATGGCTAATGAAAGTCTAGGCATACAGTATGACGAACTCAGTATAAATAGAGATAATGCTTCAGAGGCAGCAGAAGCTGAATCATTAGCAATAGACAAGCAAACTGGATTAGTTAATGCGGCTGTAGAAGCATATAACTCATCTGCCAAAGAACTTAAAAGCCTTCCTGAGATATTAGAGCAGATAAACACGGCGGCCATGACTGAACCAGAGATAGTTAAAATGTTTGGTTCTGTTGAGGCTGCTGGTGCCATTATGGCTCTGAAAGGTGAAGGTCACGCCGACGCTTATATAGAGCAATTAGAAAACATGGAAAATGCGCAGGGTGCGTCAAACGATGCATTTAACCAGATGGAAGAAAGCGTAGCCAGGAAGTTCGAAGATATGATGAACCAGTTCAAAGATATAGCCCTCACGATCGGGACCACCATAATACCTGTAATACAACAATTGATGGAAGCTATTGGGCCTATCATAGAAATAATTGGAAACTGGATTGCCGAGAATCCCAAGCTGGCACTAACGATAGCAGGAATTGCTGCTGCTGTTGGGCCGTTACTTATGATACTAGGAAATGTATTAACGGTGATCCCTGCGATAGCTGGCGCATTACCGCTACTGGGAGCTGCTTTTACGGCCATGCTGGGGCCAGTAGGCCTAATTATAGCTGGGATAGCGGCGGTGATAGCAATAGGGGTCTTGGTAGTTAAGAACTGGGACTGGATAAAACAGAAGGCGAGTGCGGTATGGAACGGTGTAAAGGGAGTTATCGGCGCTATAGGAACGGCCATCAAGTGGTATTTCGAGAACATGACCCCGGTCGGATTTATCATAAACAATTGGGAACTTATCTCAAAGATGGCCACTAAGATATTTGGTGGAGTAATTAAATTCTTCCAGTCAATACCCGGGAAGATTGGAGCTGCTTTTTCTACCTTAGCTAACATCATGCTTGCTCCGTTTCGTCTATGTGTTAAGGGGATGGAGGCGGCTATAAATTGGATAATCAGACAGCTAAATAAAATCTCAATAGACCTTCCAAACTGGCTTCCACCGCCACTGGGTGGTAAGCATTTTGGCTTTGACATACCAGAGATAAGTCTACCTTCGTTTGCTCATGGAGGCATAGTCACTCAACCAACATTAGCGATGGTAGGCGAAGCTGGACCCGAGGCAATCATACCTCTAAATAATGCGGGAGCTGCAGGCATCATAATAAATATAAATGGTAATTGGGCAATCAGAGAAGACGCCGATATTGGCAAAGTGTCGCGAGGACTTGGCCTTGAAGTCGAAAGAAAACTCCGATTACAGGGGTTATAATGAAATACAACGGTACCGATTTATCAGATTATAATTTAACAGCTAAGATAATCAGCCCTGCCTCATTTATGCCTTCGATAAGGAGTTCATATATCGAGGTAGCGGATAAGGCTTACGATTTCCAGGCATTTTTGAGACCACGAATCATTGAGCTTGAAGTATATGTTACTGGTGATAACAAAGCTGATTTAATTAGTAACCTGGATAGTATATCCCTTTTACTATCACCAACTGAGGGGACACAACCTCTAGTTTTAGACTTCCCTAGTGATAGATATTACAACGCAAAGGTTAATTCTCCGCTGGATTATCAGATAGTACACCACAAACTAGCGCAGGGGACGATATCGTTTATATGTCCAGACCCCAGGGGGTACGATAACGATAATACGTCCAGTGATTTTAACATCGATGCTGACCCTAAGGAGGAAGCCGTCGGCGGAACCGCCTATGTTGACCCTGTTTATACACTCACCGCGGGCCAGGATCTAACAGGTGTAACGATAAAAGTCGAGAATACAGATACCGAGGAAGAATTACAATGGACTGGCACGTTGACCAGCGGCCAGGTGTTAATAATTAATGTCGGCACCTGGTATGTCACAAAACAGGGGGCCGCTTCAATGGCCACGGTAACAGGGCAATTTCCACGGTTGAAGCCAGGCATGACCAATCATATAAAAGTAACGGCATTTGGCACCAATGGGACGCTCAATATAGCGTACAGAGATACTTATTTATAGGAGGGTAATATGACAGTAGCAGCAGTAGAGGTACAAACTTGGACGGGAGCTGGCCCAACGAAGGCCACAGCATCCAGCCCGCGGATGCACTCAAAGGATATCGTAGTAGCGGATAATACCTTTCCGATACCTATTCCAGCAGCAGATTTCAATTACTCATATTGGATGAACCTGGC
>Ga0268277_1001197_pt1 | contig 18455 bp, 10 predicted proteins | sample saktaG_5_FD_190132 | JGI IMG/M metagenome (GOLD analysis project Ga0268277, IMG submission 190132) | Saline water microbial communities from Sakinaw Lake, British Columbia, Canada - sak_2010_1_5_50m | ecosystem: Environmental > Aquatic > Non-marine Saline and Alkaline > Saline ...
TGAAGGTAGTTTTCTATAATGTCGAGAACCTTTTCGACACGATTGACGACAAGCATAAAAATGACAATGAGTTCCTTCCCGGGTCGGATAAAGCGTGGAATAGCGAACGCTATTATCACAAAGTGGCCAACCTGGGAAAGGTTCTTGTTGCCATCGACAGTCTGTCGCTGCCAGCTATCGTTGGTTTTGCCGAAGTGGAAAATCGCGAGGTGCTCGAAGACCTGGTTCGGCTAACCCCGCTTCATCGGGCTCCTTATCAGGTCATTCTTGAAGAGGGGTCAGACCCGAGGGGTATAGATGTCGCACTGATCTTCCGGACAGATAAACTACGCTACATCTCCCATCGGGCAGTTGCTGCATCCAGAGAGTTTCAGACCCGAAACATTCTCTATGTCAAACTGCTGGGACCTGCTGGCGACACGCTCCACCTTTTTGTCAATCACTGGAAGTCCCGTTCGGGAGGAGAAGAGAAGACCCGGCCCAAACGAATTGAGAATGCAACCCTCTTGCGTGAGGTGGTGGACTCCCTATTTGCCCTGGATCCTTCAACCCGGATATTGATTATGGGAGACTTCAATGACGAGCCGGCCGATGAGAGTGTTGCACTTACACTGGAAGCGTTACCGGTAAAGAAAAAAACAGCTTCAGGTGAGCTGTACAATCTCTTTTACAACTCCTTCAAGGAGGGGAATGGGACCTTGTGGTACCACGATTGGGATCTCTTTGATCAGATCATCGTTTCGGGAAGCCTGATATCAAAAAAGAGGCGTACTGTACCCTCCATCAATCCTCCTGCGGGGTATATCCTAAGTGAGCCCTGGATGCTTGATCCGGAAGGAGCGAAGGAACCCACACCTTTTCGAAGTTACGCTTACAAACGCGGATATGTCGGCGGATTCAGTGACCACCTGCCAGTTTATATTGTTTTAACTTATTAGACGAATTACAGGGAGAGTCGGCAGTTGGCAGTTGGCAGTTGGCAGAAAAGGGGTTGTCAGTTCACTTCCGGGTTTCAGGGTCTGGTAGGGGTTGTTTTGAATAATCGACCTCTTTGATCAGGTTTCCGGCCTGATCGTAAAATTTCCAGATGCCAACACGTTTGTTATCCTCGTAAAAGGCCTCGTAGCGAAGCCGGCCATTCTCAAAGTATGTTAGCCGTTTGCCATCATTTTTTCCCTTGTTGTAAGACCCTTCACTCCACACGTTCCCATTTTCGTAATAGTAAGTCCAGTATCCATCGCGTTCCCCATCTTTGTAAGCGCCCGTCATCTCTACCTGCCCGTTGGTATAGTAAAAGGTCTCTTTCAACAACACCTTATCCTCGCCCGAGCCTTTGTATTCGCACTCGCGCCGTGGAGACCCATCAGGATAGCTCTCTTCAACCACCTTATGCCGGGGGGAACAGGATATCAGCAACATGAAGAAAAAAAACGGCATTACCAATCGTAAGGTAAATCCGGCATGATTTTGCATGAAAAATTGTGCTTTATTCATAATGAAATGATAGTCTTTGTCCTTTACGTGTCTCATCAAGATTGCCTTTATGATAGGCCAGATGACCATTCACCCAGGTGGATTCTACCGATGACTGGAAGGTATCTCCCTCGAAGGGTGACCAGCCACATTTATAGAGGATGTTTTCAGGTGTAACCTTCCATGGAGCATGCAAATCTACCAGCACAAGATCGGCAAAACAGCCTTCGCGGATGTACCCTCTTTTTTCGATCCGGAAAAGGTCGGCCGGATTATGAGCCATCTTCTGCACCACCATCTCTAGAGGAATCTTTCCCTGAAGGTGCAATTCCAGCATAGCCACCAGGCTATGCTGGATGAGCGGGCCACCGGATGGACATGAGAAGTAGGGATTAGATTTTTCTTCCAGGAGGTGAGGTGCATGGTCAGTGGCTATCAAGTCGATCGTCCCATCCAGAACCCCAGCCAGTAAGGCTCGCTGATCCTCTTTCGATTTGATGGCAGGATTCCATTTAATCTTTGCCCCCAAACGTGGGTAATCTTCATCGTTGAACCAGAGATGATGAACACAAACCTCTCCGGTAACTTTTTTCTCACTCACTGGCATGCCCCGGTCAAGTAGTGGCAACTCCAGCGCAGTGGAGAGATGCAGGATGTGAAGCCTGGAGCCAAATTTCCTGGCCAGCGCAACCGCCCGCTCGGATGAGCTTAAACAGGCTTCGGCCGACCGGATGAGGGGATGAGCCTCCATAGGCACATCCTCTCCATAACGCTCCCGAAAGGAACGGATATTTGCCTGAATGATCTCCTCATCCTCCGAATGGACCGCAATCAACACTGGGCTTTGTGAGAATATTCCTTCGAGTGCCTTCCGCTTGTCCACCAACATGTTTCCGGTAGATGCACCCAAAAAGACTTTCACCCCGCAAACTTTGCGGGGGTCTATGTTTCGTATCTCTTCCAGATTTTCGTTCGTCGCTCCGAGGAAAAATGTGTAGTTAGCCAGCGATTTTCCTGCAGCCAGCTCAAATTTCTCCTCCAGAAGCTTTCGTGTGATGGTTTTCGGGTTGGTGTTAGGCATATCCATGAAGGAGGTCACCCCACCAGCTACGGCGGCCCGGCTTTCGGTGTAGAGGTCCCCTTTGGCCGTGAGCCCCGGATCACGGAAATGCACCTGGTCGTCAATTATGCCTGGGAGAAGGTATTTACCGGTGGCGTCAATAATCTGGATCCGGGATCCGGGATCCGGGATCCGGGATCCCTGATGCCAGATGCCGGATATCTTTTCGTTTTCAATGAGCACATCACCAACGAAAATGCTGCCTTCGTTAACGATGGTAGCGTTTTGGATCAGAAATCCTTTCTTGTCATGCATTTACCCGCTTGTATTTATGGATAATGCTCTTACACCTGAGTTTGATCACTCCAAGGATGGCCTCCTTGAAGATTCCTTTGCTCATTTTAGATGTCCCCAGTGTTCGGTCGGTAAAGATGATTGGAATCTCTATGATATTGAATCCCAGCTTCCAGGCAGTAAACTTCATCTCTATCTGAAAAGCATATCCCATAAGCCGAATCTTGTCAAGGTTGATGGCTTTCAGCACCTCACTCCTGTAACACTTGAAGCCGGCAGTAGTGTCGCGTACCTTCATCCTGGTGATCAGCCGTACATAGCTGGAGGCATAATAGGACATCAGCACCCGTCCGATTGGCCAGTTCACAACATTGACGCCCGTGATGTAACGGGAGCCGATCACCAGATCGCCACCATGATTTTTTGCCGAGTCATAGAGCCTTAGAAGATCTTCAGGGTTATGGGAGAAATCAGCGTCCATCTCAAAGATAAACCCGTAGCCTTGCTTTAGGGCCCATTTGAATCCGTGAATGTATGCTGTTCCCAGTCCCAGCTTGCCCTTTCGCTCTTCAATGAAAAGGCGAGATGGGAACTCCTGCATCAGGTTCTTTACGATCCCTGCAGTTCCGTCAGGCGAATTGTCTTCAACGATGAGGATGTTAAAATCCTTTTCCAGGGAGAAAACCTTCCGGATGATCTGTTCGATATTCTCCTTCTCGTTGTATGTGGGAATGATGACTAAGCTGTCCGGCATTTGCTAATTCGATATCACTATTTTACGTATGACGAAGCTGCTACTTGATCTCATCTGCAACAGGTATAGTCCGGAAGGAAGATCCCGCTGATTGATGATGATTGTGTTCTCGCCAGTTATAACCTCCTTCTCGAAACAGGAGACTGTCCTTCCGTTGTACGAGGTTAATTCAAAGGTAATGGTTTCCTGGCAGTTGGACTGGAATGTAAGTGTAAAATGACCGTCAGATGGATTTGGGTATACCCTCACCCGGGAGATGGGTTCTTGATTTTCCGGGATAGCTGAGCAATCCTTGAACGTGATATAGACTGTATCCCATTGATATCCATACGCATCGCTTACCCTGCACCAGACCATCTTCGTCCCGATGCCAACTCCTGTCGAATCAACGGTGGCAGTTTGGGAAAGATCTCCCGTAGACCAGTTATAGGTAGTGAACTTTCCGGCATCCAGGATTACCTCAACCCCTGCACACACCTCCAGGTTGGGGCCAAGGTTTAGAATTGTCTGCTGGTTCACTGGAATCCCGTTGATATAACGCTCACTGAACTCCTGGTAATAGAGGTTCACAATCCCGGCATCATGGATCACCACTGTATTTTCATCATTCTTCTGATCAGCGCTACTGCTCCAGTTATGTGAACCTGTCAGGATAAACGGATCGGAAGAGGAGTTGGACTGGTCGACGATCATCGATTTGCTATGCAGCGTTCCCGGTTCACCGAACTCCCTGAATTTATTTCCAAGTGTATTTTTCAGAGTTTCCACCACCGTGGCGCCACTGGTACTCTCATTGTCGATCATCACCTGTGTGTTAATGCCGATATTAGCCCTGGCGGCCAATGCATTGCCAATATCATCCCGCGTAATCAGCATGGTATTCACCTCAATGTCGTTATTCGATTTATTGATATGATCAATGATCACGCTGTTTACCCCATCCGACGGGCTGAAATAGACCTCCACCCGTTTCCCTGAAATGATCAGTTCATGCGGGGTATTATCAGTTTTGTCGATGCCGAATTTTGCCTTTGCCGGATCCGGGTTGGCCGTAGAGGAACCCCACATCTCTTCAAATTCAAGCATATAGACCTTCGCCATGCTCATATCCTGGATGAAGAGCATATTGTTATCATCGGTGTTGATGTTCCATTCAGTCCAGTTGCAGGAGCCTGTCCACACGATCGGATCATTCGGAACGGTCGATTTCCCGTCGATGATCATAAATTTGTCATGCATGATCCCGTCGCCGGCGGGGCGGGCTATCTTCTTAATTCCACCAGTCAGTTCCGGAATTCCACTGTTACCAGTAGAACCGTCGGTCACCACCCGCACGGTCACCCCACGTGAAAATGCGGCATTCAATGCGTTGGCGATATTTGATATACCCTCAATGGTAAAATTGTAAATCGCCACATCAATGGTATACTTGGCACGGTTGATATACTGGATGACAGTGTCGTCGGCCGAGGCATCCAGAAAGATCGCATGGGCGCCGGTGGAGACTGAGTTATCAACAGTGGCCGTAAAATAGACCTTGAAATCTCCGGTCGAGACCGACTCGGTGATAAAGGGCCTTACAGGGCCGAAGGCAGTATCCTGGCCGGTCACACTGAATACCTTCACATAAACCAGGTCGGAAGGCGCCAGGGAGGTAAGGCCTAAGGTGTGAGACGTTCCAGTACCCGGTGTCGAAATGTGGCCGACTTCGAGATCGGGAGTGAAGCCGTAATAGAGTTCTGTGGATCCGTCAACATCTGTCTCCCAACTCAGTAGAAAGTCCGTAGTGGTTATATTCGACTGAGTGACGGGGGAGATAATATGGATGGAACTTCCTGAGAGGATATCCTCGGTATCGCGTAGCAGTAGCTGATATCCAGAGGATGAGCTTGTATAGGAAAACTGGGAGCAAAGGCCAACCAGGTCTACCTCTCCCGAAGGGATGATCTCCCCAACCAGCGAAGAACTGTTGTTGATTCTTATCTGCGCCGACTCTCCTCCTGCTGTGATCGTATAGTTGGTATTGCCAGCAAATGTACCGCCTGCATTGGAAAAGAGCACGTTATTCATTCTAACGATTTCAGCTTCATAGGATTCACTCATCTGATTCGGAGTAATCAACTGGGGAGCAGGCAAAGGCTTGTTCCCGGCAAGCACCGTAAATGAATTCACCGGGTCCAGTTCAAGCAAGTAGTTGTAGTTCTTCAATACGCCAGTAACTACTACTGAATCTCCTCGTTTAACTGAACTCATATCATAACTGTAGGCCGCAATCCCGGCTGTGGCATCCTGCATGTACCTGATGGCGCCCAATTCGGCTCCGTTCGTCACAACACCTTTCACCGTCACTGTTGTTCCCAGCGCAAGGGCCCGGGCTTCAGCAATGGTATTCTGCGAAAACCCTGTCTGCAAAGAGAACAATACCGCTCCCAAAAAAATCAATGTATACTTCATCATTTTCTGTTTTCTATCTTATTAAGACTAATAATTTTATCGTTAGTTGTTTCTAGTTGAATCATCATCACTATCACTGCAACGCCATTTCGCTACCTCGCTACCTCGCTACCTCGCTACCTCGCTATTTCCTTTAATAGCTTATCATGATTGAAAAGTTGAACCTTCTACCCAGGCCGAAGAAAACCCCTGCAGATGCTGCATCGAAGTCTGTTTTACTCGTGGAATAAGAATCGTTATTTTGGGCATCGGCGATGTATTTCTGGTCAAGCAGGTTCAGCACGGTACCCCGCAGGTCCAGTTTAAAATTCTTGAATACAAACCGATATCCGGCATTCAGGTCAACCAGGTAATATAACGGAAGTTCCCATGAATCCCTTGGTTTCCCATTTTCATCCAGATAGTTCGGATTGTAGTCGGGGCTTAGTGTTACCGGATCCATATTTGAAAAGTTTTTGGCAAAGAGGGTAAATGACCCTGAGACGTACAACCGTTTAATGATCTCCCATCGCAGACTCTCCATCAACTGAAACTGGGCTGCATCGCCAACATGCACTCCCTTGGCATTGAAGTAAAACTTCTTGATCAGGGTGTTGGCTTCGCTATAGATATAAGCGGTATCGGCCGACATCCATCGCCAGTCGCCCCAGGAAGCGACCTGATCCCATTGCAGGGAGGGGATGATTTTCCAACCGAACTGAAGTTCAATCCCCATATGGAAAGCATCAATGCCATTGATATTCACAGGATATGAATCCTCTTCAAATGTAGCATAAATCGGGCTATCCAGCGGTTTGTTCTTCCAGTTGGTAAGGTACCCGTTAATGTTCAGTCCGATTTTTTTCGAATAGTAGCTGTATCCCAGTTCGAACGCCTGGACGACTTCGTTGCGGATATCCAGAAACTCTTTGTTATCCGTATCAAACACATTGTTGAATCGTGGCGCGCGGGAGAGGTAGCCCAGGTTCATATAGACATTGTTTCGCTCATCAATGTTGTAATTGACACCTCCCTTCACTGTATATCCGGGAAATATCCGCCATGGCGTCCTGGTAAACCGGGCTTCCGGGGAGTTCATATCATAACTGCTGGCATCCACAATATAGAGGGTGTCACGCGTAGATCCCGCCCGTTTGACAACGAACGTAGTATCGTTAGACTGGAACTGAGAATCGCCGGCTACCATTGAATAGATGAGGTTCTGGGAACCATTGTAATAAAAAACATCCCCATACCCAACAACCTCAGTATAGCTGATATTATCAAGGGTAACATCCTTTTTCCGGAAATAGTCAATCCGCTGATAAGCAGACAGTGCGGCAGTCAGGTTCAGAAACGCGGTCCAACCTCCCCGTTTAAATTCTGCCTGCACAAACAAGCCTCCCCATCGAACTTTGCTGTCGTTGTTGTAAAGGATTTTATCGTCATCATACAGCTTCTGATTCCAGGATTTATTTCTATTGGAGTTGTCCAGGAAAAAGGATCCACCAAGCAGATCATATACCTCACGGTAATGCTCTCCGCGATATGTCCGAAGATCGAGGCCGCCCGAAAGAGTCCATTCACCCGTAATCTCCCAGTTAAATGTAGAGAGCAATCCAAACCAGTAATGGTCATTCCGGCTGCTTCGCAGGATGCCGCTTGATCGTCCGGTAGAATCTTCCATATTGGAGTTGTAATAATTCTGGAACATTACCTGGCCAGTAAACGGATCGAGGGGTGGCGTAGAGCTTCCGGGTGAGCCGAATTTGTCGGATGTTGCCGTTCCGGTACCTCCACCCTGGCCAAATGAAGCGTAGATAATGTTAGACAAGTATAACTTGTCGTGTATTCTCCAGAAATCGCGAAGGCTAAGCTGTGGTTTAAAATAGTAGTTCATGGCCTGGGAAAGCTTCTCTGGCTCATCCTGGTATAATACCTCCCCGTTTGAGCCATATTGCCACCGGTTCAGATACCCCCAGTTGGGGTTGTATTTGATTCCAAAGGATGGGCCTAAATTGGCAGTATCCACTCCCAGTTTGGCAGCATAATTTTTGTCAAACGTGGCAATCGTCTTTTTATAGGACCGCTGTGCATGTTCCTGGGGCGCTCCCATGGCTGAGAAGGTAATCAGGTGGTTTCCCAATTTTTTATCCACCCTGAGGTAAAAAAACCATCCTTTGGTCCAGGTGTTATCCACCCAGCCCTTCCCTTGTTTATAGGAGCCGGAAAGTGTCACACCCCATCCATGTTTCATCTGGCCGGTGGTTACACCAAGGGTTGTTCTCATGAAACCATCACTCCCCACCTCCTGCTTGATGCTGCCTCCCAGTTTGGTTTCAATGCTCTGAGTCAGGATATTCATGGTTCCTCCTACAGAAGGCAGCGCCAGTTTGGACGCGCCAAGGCCACGTTGTACCTGAATATTCCGCGTCACGGCATCCAGCCCAAACCAGTTTGACCAGTAAACCCATCCATTCTCCATATCGTTGACCGGGATCCCGTCGATCATCACGGCAAGGTTTCGCTGGCTAAATCCACGGATGTTGATCCGGGCATCCCCATCACCCCCCCCCTGCTGGGTAGCATATGCCCCGGGTGTTTTATTCAGGATCATCGGAATATCCTGTGAAGCCAGCTCTTCCTGAATCTCTTTCGGCCTGATCGTTGAAAAGGCCACCGGCGTTTCCCGGGTCAGCGCCATATCCGCTACGACCTCCACTTCGGTGAGGGTCATGGTTTTAAGTTTGAAATTGAGGGTTACCGGTTTGCTGCCTGTCGTCAGGATCTGTGTCTGTTCCAGGTAGCCTACATAGGAAACCCTGATGGTGTATGTCCCGCTGGGGACTTTCAGTTCATACTGTCCATCCATGTCGGTCACAACTCCTTTCCCTTCACCATACAGGATTGATGCCCCTATCAGGGTTTCACCCGTAGTGGCATCCGAGACAGTTCCTTTGATTGTAAAAAGCTGTGCGCTAAGGAATCCTGGGAAGAGGAGAGCGATAAAAATGATTGATAGAATCCTCATACCATTTCCTGCCCATTACCGGACCACCATCTTTAGCGTGGACACCCTGTTATTTCTTGTATTTACCTGAACCATCAGAACACTGTTCCGCATGTTAGATGTAATATCAAGCACGACCTCACGTGTATTGGCGATGAGTTTCATCATGTAGATGCGCTCTCCCAACATGCTGTAGACTTCGATGGATTCAATCGGTTCAAGGGCACGGAGGGTGACCTGATTTCCGGTTACCGGATTGGGAAAAATCTGAGTCCGATCCGGATTTTGCCGATCCTTGATGCTCAGTGATTTACAATCACACGTATGAAGTCCGAGGCTGTCAAAAAAGTTGGCTGGAAGTGAATCAAACTCAACAAGGGCGTTGAAGCTGTTGGGGAAACCTCCGGTCACTGTATCTCCATATGTGTTCATTGTGACTCTATTGATGCCATGCTTGATTGTTGGCTTACGGATCAGGCTTTGATTCTGGGTCAGATATGCACCTTCCCCTCTCCAGTAGGGGGGCGTATCGGTCCAGGCGCCTGCAGGAGTGACCTCTCCCTGCCAGTTGAGAGGCCGAACACCAATCTCAGCGAAGATATCTATATCCACCCAGTTCCCACCTGTTTTTTTCTGGATAGAAATAGCGTCATCGCCATTCCAGAAAACAACCCGGCATCCCTGGGTTCCGGCATTATAATCGGCAGGAGCGAGGTAATCCGCCTTAGCTCTCAATCCGGCCCACACCATGGAATCCTGTCCCGGGAAGTTGGTATCCTGAATGATGACAAGAGCCTGGTAGGGCTGAATATCTCCCGTCAAGGGCAATACATACAGAATATCCTGATCGGCAATGGTAGAGCCGTTCGACCATCGGATCAACCGGTAGGTATTGGTAAAGGTGATGACATTGGGGGTAGGGTTGTAAATTTCAATTGCTTTGTTATTGTACCACCCCTCCACATATTCCGAAATAAAGAGGTCTGAGCAGTCTTGAGCAGAAATGTATCCGACCATAGCTAAAGCAATAATGAAAAGGTAAAGTTTCTTCATAACATATAAGATTTGATTATACCTATTGACGAATGACAAAAATAAGAAAAGTGAAAGGAGATGGGATTACTGAATTGTTAATTGTTAGTAACTTTCAGCCTTCCGGTTGATTTTTTGATATGTGAACAGAGAGACTTGCCACCCGATTTCCATCCATCTCGAGAATGGAGAAGTCGTAGCCACCAAATGTGAAGTGATCGTTCACCTCCGGAATGCTTCCCAGGGTATACATAGCCAATCCCCCAACAGTACTGAAGTTCCGGGCCTCTTCTTCAAACTCTTCATCATCCAGGTCCGGAATCTCCAGCATATCGGCTAACTCCCAGAAGTTCATACTGCCACTGATGATGTATGACCCATCAGGATTCTGTTCGTAGTCGGGAGGCTCCTTATCAGAGAGGTCGGGCAGGTCGCCCAGAATATGTTCCACCAGGTCGTGGAGCGTAATCAGTCCCTCAACAGTACCATACTCATCTACGACGATTGCTATGTGGATCTTCCGTTCCCTGAATTTCTCCAGGATGTCGGATGCCGACATGTTCTCTGTCACATAGAGAGGTTCTGACAGGATGGATGTAATATCAGGCGTATCCCCTGAGTGAAGAATCCCGATCAGGTCTTTGACCACGAGAATGCCCTTTATCTGGTCGAGTGATCCATCGCCAACCGGGTATTTCGAATATCCCATTTCATTGATGAGTCCTAAGATTTCATCCTTCTGCATAGTCAGATCAATCCAACGGATATCGATCCTGGGTGTCATGATGGAGAAGGCTGTCTTTGCTCCAAAGCGGAATACATCTTTGATGATCTCCGACTCCTGCTTGTCAATCACGCCATGTTCGGAACTCTGGCGGATCATCAGCTTCAGCTCCTCTTCCGTGATATGAGGCTCTGTACTGCTTTTCACTCCGAAGAGTTTCATGATCCCTTTGGTTGACATGCTCAACACCCAAACCAGTGGGTGAAGCACCTTTGCCACCCCCTTCATAAACGGGGCAAGTGTGATGGTGATTGGTTCTGAATGCTTGAAAGCGATCGACTTTGGCACCGTCTCCCCGAAAACCAGCGTAAAATAGGTAACAAAAGTCACAACCAGGGATAATGTTATCCTATATAACAGATCAGGATCAATATTAAGTCCCTGGAGATAAGGTAGTATTTTAGCTGTTATAGCAACACCGCCGTACGCTCCTGCAAGGATGCTGGCGAGTGTAATCCCGATTTGCATGGTAGAGAGGAAGTCTTCGATTTTTTTTAACTGGCCCAGCGCTATCTTCGCCCCTATATTTCCATCTTCAGCTTTTTCCTGAAGCCTGGATTCCCGGCAAGATACCAGAGCAATCTCATACATGGAGAAGATGCCGCTGACAAGGATTAGGATTGCAAGAATAAAAAACTCCATAAGGTCATATCAATTATTCAAAAGTAAAAAAAATTAGGAACATTTGCAGTTATCTTGGAAAAACAGAAAGTTTTCCGATAGCTGCTTCAATCCCCGGCACCTCCCTGAAGACCAGTGAGAGTCTGTCACGTTCCTGTTTCATCAGACAATATGAAGGATGTGTTTTGATGAATTCAATGAAGGCAGAAAATTGTTCCGACTGGTAGAACCCCGACTGAGGATCGGAGGGAAAGTAAGCCGCCAGTCTGCTTTTCCGCAGTACCAGCTTTTCAAATCCGAGACTTCTGGCTTGCCACCGCAACCTGATGGTCTGTATCAGTTCTTTGGTTTGAAGAGGCACCGGTCCAAACCGGTCGACCAGTCTGCTTCGGAATTGGAACAGCTCCTCCTCCGTTTCGATAGAATCAAGTTCCTTGTAAAGGCTCAGACGTTCGGTAATATGTGTGATATAATGATCAGGTATGAGAATCTCCAGGTCGGTCTCGATCACACAATCTTTGACAAACTCTTTCGGTTGATCAACCTGATAAAGATCTTTAAACTCCTGCTCCTTCAACTCCAGGATCGCTTCATTGAGGATCTTCTGATACATGTCAAACCCAATCTCAGAGATAAACCCGCTCTGTTCGGCGCCCAGGATATTCCCGGCGCCCCGGATGTCGAGGTCCCTCATGGCTATGTTAAATCCGCTTCCCAGGTCGGCGAACTCTTCGATGGCGCGCAGCCGTTTCCGGGCTTCATCCGTAAGGGCCGACATCGGCGGGGCCAGCAAATAACAGAAGGCCTTCTTGTTGGAACGCCCTACCCTTCCGCGTAGCTGGTGCAGGTCACTCAATCCGTAATGCTGTGCATCATTGATAATAATGGTGTTAACATTGGGAATATCCAGTCCCGATTCAATGATTGTGGTGGCCACCAGCACATCGTGGTCCCCCTCAATGAAATCGAGCATGACCCGCTCCAGTTTAGCTCCCTCCATCTGTCCGTGTGCCACGGCAACATTGATATCCGGAACAATGCGCTGGATCATTCCGGCGACTTCCATGATGTTCTGAACACGCGTGTTGACAAAAAAGACCTGTCCGCCCCGTGAAATTTCGTACTGAATAGCTTCCCGGATCACCTCCTCGTTGAAAGGGTAAATCTCCGTCTGTATAGGAAACCTGTTGGGCGGAGCTGTGTTGATGATCGAGAGGTCGCGTGCACCCATCAGCGAAAACTGGAGAGTCCTGGGAATCGGCGTGGCTGTGAGTGTGAGTGTATCCACATTGATCCGCAGCTGCTTGATCTTCTCCTTGGCTGATACGCCGAACTTTTGCTCTTCGTCGATGATGAGCAAGCCCAGGTCTTTGAATGCAATATCTTTGCTCAGCAGCCGATGGGTTCCGATTACGATATCCAGCGTTCCCGATTTCAGCTCCTCTAAAATCTTTTTCTGTGCCTTTGCACTTTTAAACCTGTTGAGGTAGTTGATGTTACATGGAAAATCCTTGAGCCGGTCGGAGAAGGTCTTGAAATGCTGCAATGCCAGGATGGTGGTGGGGACAAGGATCGCGACCTGCTTACTCTCTGACACCATTTTAAAAGCTGCCCGGATGGCAATTTCGGTCTTCCCGAACCCTACATCGCCACAGATCAGGCGATCCATCGGGAAACCGGCTTCCATGTCCTTCTTCACATCCAGCGTAGCCTTGATCTGATCCGGTGTATCTTCATAGATGAAAGAGGCTTCAAGCTCGGTTTGCAAATAGGTGTCGGGGACACAGGAAAATCCATGTGTAGCCTTTCGCTCGGCGTAGAGCTTGATGAGGTCTTTAGCGATGTCCTTGACCCGGCTTTTGGTGCGGGCCTTGAGCTTCTTCCACGAGTCGGATCCAAGCCGGTTCAGCGTTGGGGTCGCTCCCTCCTTCCCCGAGTATTTCGATATCCGGTGGAGAGAGTGAATGCTCACGTAGAGGATGTCCTGGTTCTTATAGATGAGCCTGATCGCCTCCTGCTCCTTGCCATTGTTGACGAGCTTTTCCAGACCGTCGAACACCCCAATCCCATGATCGATGTGAGTGACATAATCTCCGGGGTTCAAGCTGTAAAGCTCTTTCAGGGTCATCACCTCCTTCCCGGCATAGCCGTCCCGCAGCCTGAAGCGGTGGTGACGTTCGAAAATCTGGTGATCGGTGAAGAAGGCAGCCTTCAGGTCGTGATCGATGAAGCCTTCGTGGATGGAGTAGCAGAGGGAGCTAAACTCAATGGGTGGCTGATCGGGCTGCTTCGCCTGGATATCTTCCAGAATCGACATCAGCCGGTCGGTTTGCCTGGGATTATCAGAAAGCAGGATGTTTCTGTAACCCTCGTTGGAATGTTTCCGCAGCTGGGCAATCAAAAGGTCAAAATTTTTGTTGAACGAGGGCTGAGGGGAGGTGTGGAAAGCCAGTTCAAGGTCAGGTGTAAAAAATGTCCTGTGCCCGGATTCAATCACCGGTAAAGCTTGTATCTCTTTCAGGAAGCCTTCGCGGCCAAGGAAAAGATCGTTCACAGCAGATTGTTCAACTCCATCGGCAATGACTTCGAGCTCTTCTGCCCAGATGACGGTTTGTTCAGAGAGGAAGGAGAATATTGACGTATAATCGATCCGCTTATCAGGATCAATCCGGATATCGGGGATGATCGTGATCTCCTTGTGCGTATCTATCGAAAGCTGTGTCGCCGGGTCAAACGAACGGATAGACGCAGCCTTATCTCCGATGAATTCGATGCGGTAAGGGTGGTCTCCGCCGAAAGAGTAGACATCGATCAACCCGCCGCGAAGAGAAAACTGGCCCGGCTCCAGCACGAAGTCGGTCCGCTCAAATTCGTACTCAATCAGCAGGTCAAGAACGAAATCGAGTGAGACCGCTTCTCCCTGTTTCAGCTTCAGCGTGTGCTGTTCAAAAAAACGTTTATCTGCCACCTTTTCGGCCATGGCTTCCGGGTAGCTAACCACGATAAACTCCTTCTCCCCCTGGTGCAGCCTGTTCATCACTTCGGTACGCAACAAAAGGCCCTGGTTATCCCTCACACCGGCCGTGTAACCGCGTTTGTAAGAGGAGGGAAAAAACAAGATCTTTTTCTCTTCAGATTTTTTATCCTTCTCTTCAAAGATCTGTTCCAGGTCATTCAGAAAATAGGCAGCCCTCTCTTTATCAGGAAGGAGGATGAGGTGTAGCGCAGGCGCCAGGCGGAACTGTACAGCTGTTGCAAAAGCTTTCGATGAGCCAGCAAGCCCTTTCAGGTGGAATTTACGGATCTCACCTGAAGCCAGAGCTCCGGCAAGGGTTTGATTCCGGGGGTCGTGGAGGAAGAGAGATGCTATTTCGCTGGCTTTCACTATCTATCAGGGAAGGAGTGCAAAGTTACAAAATCGTCGGGTACGGGGCATCAAACATTTCGTTACTTTTGTTCTTCAGTTTGAGATACGCGATACGCGATACGGGATTAGGAAATTAGGTCAGGAGGGAAGGAAGTCAGGAGGTCAGGAGGGAAGGAGGGAAGGAGGGAAGGAGGTCAGGAGGTCAGGAAGGGAGGAAGTCAGGAGGTCAGGAGGTGGTGATGATGGAAGATGAATTGCCGGCTGCTTTAGCTGCCGGTTTGAAAGGACCTCAGCAAATTGGGCTTTAGCCCCAAACTTTTGGGCTGAAGCCCTAAAACTCAAAACCTTCTCTAACCCGTCAGTTAAAACTGACGGCAACTGAAACTCAAAACTCGAAACACAAATGAACATCGAGGTTTTTAAATTTGGCGGCGCCTCTGTTAACTCGGTTGAAGGGGTCAGGAATGTGGCCCGGATACTGGAGTTATTCAAAGGGAGGTCTATGATGCTGGTTATCTCAGCGATGGGAAAAACCACCAATGCGCTTGAGCGAATCCTTCAACACTACATGGAGGGGGATTCTGTCGCTATGGTGGAGGAGTACTTAAGGCTCAGGAATTTTCATCTGGAAATTGCCAATGGCCTCTTTCCTTCCAAAAAATCAGACAGCAGTCACTCCCTCTTTACAGATTTAGAAAAACAATTCGAAGAGCTGAGGAACATTCTCCGGCAGAAACCTGTTCTCGGATATGACGAATATTACGACCGCATTGTCAGCTTCGGGGAGATCTTCTCCACCACGATCCTGCATCATTTCCTGATTGATACTGGATTCCCGGTCACGCTGTTCGATGCGCGGAAGCTAATCTATACCAACAGCTCCTTCCGGGATGCTCGTGTTGATTGGAAAAAGACGCAGTTGGCTATCCAGAAACAACTATTTACCCTCTTCCAGGATCACAAAGGGAGCATCGGCCTCACACAGGGATTTATCGGCTCCGATCCCGTTGGAAGGCCTACTACCCTTGGCCGCGAGGGCTCCGACTTCACCGCTGCCATCCTCGGATACTGCATGCGGGTAAGAGAGGTGACGATCTGGAAAGATGTTCCCGGGATATTGAATGCCGATCCGAAATGGTTTGAGAACCCGGTAAAACTGGATATTCTCTCCTTCCACGAAGCGGTGGAGCTGGCCTATTTCGGCGCAACAGTGATCCATCCGAAAACGATCAAACCCCTGGAAAATGCGAACATCACTCTCCTTGTGAAAAGTTTTCTTCATCCGGAGGAAGAGGGGACGAAAGTGAAAAACCTGGAGGAGTGGAAGATCGACACCCCTATCTTTATCCGCAAGCAGAACCAGGTGCTGATATCCATCATGCCAAGGGATTTCTCATTTATCGTGGAAGAGAACCTGAGCCAGATCTTCATCCTCCTGGCGCAGCTTCATGTGAAAGCGAATGTGATGCAGAACTCCGCGATCAGTTTTTCAATATGTACTGACCACAATCCTATACAGATCAAACAGTTGATCAGGGAGTTGCAAAAATCATTCGAAATTCGTTACAATGAGGGACTGGATCTGTACACTATCAGGCATTACAACGACGAAGCCATCCAACGCATCACTTCCGGGCGAAATGTCATCCTGGAGCAAAAATCCAGGAATACGGTGCATATCGTAATTAAATGATTTTTTATTCGGGTATCACCACCGGGAAGTCGTAGAGAAAATCTTCGAACTCCGGTTTCTCCATCACGATCTCGAGGAAATTCCTGTAGGCATCCGTGAAGGAGAAGGTGTTGGCATCGAAATAGTCGTCGGGAAGCGGTTTATTCCCGACCTTTCCCATGTCGATGGCCGTAGTATTGAACTCCTCCAGTTCGACATAGGGGACGAGATTTTTCATCACGGGCATCATGCCATACTCTTCCCTGATCAAAAGATCGGCTACCTTATCAGCCAGGGTTTGTGTCAACCTGCGGTCGTATAGCCGGCAGTTGCCCGCCCTGGCATAGTATCCCGTGATCTGGGCGCGCGCTTCAATCCCAAGTTTTTTGGATATCTCCGAGGCGATCACCCCACTGATCCCGCCAAATCGCGGGTGGCCATATTCATCCACTTCAGAGGAGGCATAGACCACATCCACTTTGCCCGATTTATCATCGTACCAGCGAACTCCCTCCGATACCGGGATGACCAGGCACTTCTTAGGCGAGCGCATATAGTGCTCTTTCACCGTTTCAAAGAAAAACTCTTTCCGCTCCTTTGTCACCTCCACCTCCGGGATCAATGCCAGTGGCCCGCCTCCGCCAAAGATGGCAGTGCCAGTAAGCCAGCCGGCATCCCGACCCATCACCTCAAGGACGATGATGCGGGAATGGGACTCGGCGGTTGTCTTGATGTTAGCGGAGAACTCTGCAACAGCCTTAGCTGCGGAAGGGAACCCCGGACACATCACCGCTTCGATTTTTCTCCCTTTGTAATGGTGGATAGTACGTGTCCGAAGGTCGTTGTCGATGGTCTTCGGAAATCCGATCACCGGGATGCCTTCTGTCTCATAGAGCCGTTTCGCCGCTCCATTGGTATCGTCACCACCAATGGTGACCAGTACATCGATCTTATACCGTTCCAGGTTTCGTAAAACCTGAGGCACGCGACTCTCCGGATTCTTCTTCGAGGGGAATGGGTTAGTCCGGCTTGAGCGCAACGCCGTGCCGCCATACCATCCATCGTAAGGCTGGTTCGTGAGATCGATCACATCACCATCTCCCAGCATGCCTTTCCACCCCTGGCGGACACCATATACCTTAAATCCCAACAGGGAAGCCCTGTTTCTGACCGCTTCAATGCTCGAGTTGATTGCCGGGGTGTCACCGCCACCCGATAGGATCGCGAGGGTTTTCCCTTGAAAGAGCTTGTGTTCCTGTTTCATATCCTGACTAATTTTTCTCCGGCAAAACTAAGAAATATGGTGAAATAGCGAGGTAGCGAGGTAGCGAAATACCAAAATTTTGCCGCTACACCACATTCCTTCATTCCTTCATTCCTTCATTCCTTCATTCCTTCATTCCTTCATTCCTTCATTCCTTCATTCCTTCATTCCTTCATTCTCTTTAATATTTTCTCCACCAATACTTTCGCCAGCCTGATGTTTGACTCCAGCGTCCAGCCGGCAATATGGGGTGTGAGGATCACGTTACCGGCTTCCATCAGGTAGCGAAAATCATCCGGGAGATCTTGAGCCAGAGTCTCAAAAGAGCTATCTTCATATTCCAGAACATCCAGAGCCGCCCCTGATATCTTCCCCGATTTCAATGCATTCACCAGGCCGGAAGTCCTGACGACTTTTCCCCTTGACGTATTGATCAGCCAGATAGGCCTCCGGAATCTGTCAATGAAGGATGCGTCAACCATGAAGGTGGTCTCTTTTGTAAGCGGCACATGCAAACTGAGGATATCTGCCAGGCTAAAGATCTCATCCAGCGTGGTCTCCCGTGTGTTGCCGTCGGAATAGCCGGTTTTATATTTGTCGTACGAGATCACCTTGGCTTCGAATCCTTTCAGTCGCTGGGCAAAGGCGCTTCCGGTATTCCCATACCCGATAATCCCGATGGTTTTTCCCT